>Ga0123353_10000612_pt1 | contig 43701 bp, 39 predicted proteins | sample TergutLab28metaG_3_FD_92763 | JGI IMG/M metagenome (GOLD analysis project Ga0123353, IMG submission 92763) | Labiotermes labralis P3 segment gut microbial communities from Petit-Saut dam, French Guiana - Lab288 P3 | ecosystem: Host-associated > Arthropoda: Insects > Digestive system > Gut ... | reverse complement strand
AATAATGCTGGCGATTACCTGTCTGTTGCTTTTTGTCACATTGGTACTTTCTTCTAAGTGCTTTATCATTTTGGAATCTCCCTTCAATAAGGAGTCGAGTGATACACCATAAATATCGCTTAAGATAATTAAGCTTGTGATATCAGGATAACTTTTCCCGGTTTCCCAATTTGAAATTGTTTGCCGGCTCACACCTATTCTTTCAGCAATCTCTTCCTGGGACAACTCGGCATCCGACCTCACCTGCTTTAACATCTCTTGAATACTCATAGTTTTGCACCTCTCCTTGTAATATGTCAGGAGTATAGTCCAAAATCGTGCAATATTCTACCAAAACCCTTTTACATCCATGTACAAATACTTTTACATCCATGTACAAATGCTTTTACATCAATATTATTTTTATTAAAACTGCGTTTCATTCGTTTATGCAGCTACTTTGAATTATATAAATAATGTATGTTCGCAATCTCGCTATATTACGAAGATGATTGTACCAATTTTTGTGTTCAATGCAAATGTAATTCATGATACAAGAAGCATAGCTTTACGTCATTTTATTGGGTTCAACTAAACGGCAAGCAATTCAAGTGTCCGTACACACTTGAAAATGCTTGTTGGGGTTGCACCCCAAACCCGCCTACATCGGGTCAAGTTGACCCGATGTTGCGTCGCTTCGCTCCTTGTTGGTTGCGTTATGCCGCTATCGCTCCATTTTCTTGTGTTTTTAGCTCTAATCACGTTAATTATATCAACCCACCCCCGCCGCCCACTCATGGGCGGAGCGGCTCAAAGGAATAGATTTACTCCCCGCCGCGTAACGCAGAAAAGCACAGACAGAAAACAAAGTCAACGGTAAAATGAACGCTTCGCGCTATTGACTTTTTTCCCGTCTGCGCTAATAAACACTCGGCGACGGGGAATAAATCACATTGAGCCATTTGCTATTAAATCTACAACTTCGGGTCAAGGTGACCCGAAGTGCAGTGAGCTCGCACCCTCACTTCTGGCTGTTTGCTGTTAAGAGGTACAATTTCTATTGTATAGCCAAGAGGATATAAAACCTTGAAAAGAGTATCTATCTGCGGTGTCGCTTTCATGCTTTCGAGCCGCGCTATTGCAGGCTGCTTCACACCGGATACCTCTGCAAGTTCCCTCTGGGAGAAGCCCTTTTCTTCTCTCGCTTCAATCAGCTTACCTATTATGGCTACCTCAAAATTGATTCGCTCACGCTCGGCAGGGCTTACCCTTGTTTCATCGTTCATATAATCGGTAATCGTGTTGATTACTTCGCCGTTTGCCATATCATTCACCATGCCTTTCAATATAGTCTTTCATCTTTGACCGGGCTTGTTCGATTTCTTGCGGTGGTGCTTTTTTAGTTTTCTTGATAAAATGATGTAACAGAACAAATTTATTATCTTTCCAGTAAAAGAAAAATATGCGGTTTGCAAGTGGGCGTAGTTCCCATATACTACCATCAATATGCTTAACAACCGGTTGCCCGATTCGTGTTCCATATTGTTCTAACGCAATTATATATGCGAGGATTTTATCGCGGTTGATACGCTCGTTTTTGCTCGTATTTCCTCGAACCTTCAAATCGTCAAGATAATCAACGATTTCTGATTTTCCGTTTTTATCACGGTAAAACTCCACTTCGTACATAGTATACCTCCATGCAAACAAATGATAACACATTTGTTATCTGCTGTCAATCGTTAAATTACAGTTTTACAACTTCCGCGAGCTGTCTTATAACTTCGGATAACGGCTTCCACAATGCGGTGTAATCCTTTTGTAGAGTTATTATCTCATGTGGTTTTGTTCCGCCAAATGTATTGACATTGACTGCAATTTGTTTCATATTATTTGAACAACGCCGTTGCAATGAAACAAGCTCCTTGACAGGAGATAGGTCAACATGAAGTACATAACCGTTTAGCGACATTTTTCTGATGAACGCGCTCATGTTAGTTGTTCCCGCTTCGGTCATACGCTCTTGAATGAGGTTATATTCCTCTTGCGATATATGTAGGTCAACACGAATATTACGTGTACGCTTGGGTTTACTCATAATTTAATGCTCCATTCTGTAAATATATATTACTCCCGAAAAATGAGGGTGGCTAAAAATGCCTCAGAACGCATAAAACCCAGTTCGGAGGGGGGGGGTAGGTATAATACCCTTGACCACCTCAAAACCGGGTCTTGAACACGCTGCAAATACTGGACTAATTTTTGTTTTATTTCAACATCGGTATTTGTAAATTAAGATTTCTCTATTGCTGTAATAATCGTTTGTTTGAAGCCTATGTCCTTTATTTTCAGTAGTTTTCGGGAGTATCGTTATGACCACCGGTACCAGAGACCTTGGAAACCATTGAAACCCAATGGTTACAAGGTTTTTCTATATCGTAAACAAAGTTGGCTCTAAAAAGTTGTTCGCTTGATTTCTAAATAAAATCAAACAATCAAGCGGACAACTTTTAGGAGGGCAAACCATGGAAACCAAGAGCAAATCAAGGAGGGAACTATAAAGGCACCAACGGATGGCTTGAGGAAACTTTTGGATAATTAGGAAGTTCAAAATGAATGATTTGAAATCGAAAAAGCTATTGGCAACATGCTGGTATAATGTTATTATTGGTATAATACTATGTAACTGTTTTGATAAAAAAAGAAAGATACAAAGGAGAAAGAAATATGCTGAAATCTAGGAAAGAAGGCGATCAGCCTGCAAATCCCGAACTATGCGCTGAAGAAATCTTTGATAAAATTGATGCTGCCCTTACCCTTTGCGAAGAACTTTTGGTAGGTGACAAACTGACAGCAGAGGAAAAAGATGCTCTCGATATAGTTTTGATTTATCTTGATGCACTTGAACAACGTATCGCTGGCGAAGACGACGAATAAAGGAAACTTTGAATAAGAACGGAGCTGTTGCACTTTGATATGCTCCCCTCAGAGTAGACAAGAGAAAAACAAAAAGTCTACTCTGAGGAGGAGTATTTATCATGTCAAGGACAAAGCATAGTACATCCGAGAAGATAAACGCGGTAGAACGCTGGTTATTAGATGTGGACGAATCGACCACGGTTGTTTTCTTACATTGCCTATCATAAGCTGTCTGAGGATAGCACTTCCAACGCATAATGATAGTTTCAATTTTGGAGTCTATATTGTTTGGTCCGCACTCCGCACCATCTTACCGCATTAGTATCCAACGTAACAGACCAATAGCCATGCGCATTGGCAGGTGTTCAAATCTTCTTGCTACTTTTTTTAAATCCTTTCGGATTGGTAGTTTTTGCGGACAGTGTTTTTCACATTTGCCGCATTGGTTACAGAGCCGGGGGCTTTTCGGATTGCCTGTTGCGCCGGCTGTTGATGTTACGTGCAGAGTTGCTCCTTTTATATAACCCTTAATATAACTCATATTATATGCAGTAAAACAAGCGGGAATGTTTATCCCTTTGGGGCATGGTAAGCAATAGTTACAACCGGTACAATTTATCTTGTATGATTTTCTAAACACATTTATAACATCATCGTATACGGACAACTCTTTATCGTTTAACGAACGGAAGTTTTTGACCGACCGTAAGTTGCTCTCTATAATCTGTGTGCTGCTCATCCCGCTTAATACAACTGTCACTTCGCGTTGATTCCATAGCCACCACAACGCCCAGTCAGCCGGGCTAAGATTTGGATCAGCCTTGGCGAGTATATCAACAGCGTGTTTCGGCAAGCCTGTCGCAAGCGTACCGCCAAGCAAAGGCTCCATTATTATTATCGGTATATTTTTCTCTGCGGCAGCTTGTAATCCCTTTTTTCCTGCTTGATAATTTACATCATAATAGTTGTATTGTATCATACAGAACTCCCAGGTGTAAGCATCAAGGATTTTTATGAACTCCTCATAAGTGCCATGGAACGAAAATCCGATATGATGGATTTGTCCTGTTTTCTTTTTCTCTGCTACCCATTGTTCTAAACCAAAACTTCGGAGCTTTTCCCAGTCTGCGTAATCAGACATATTGTGAATGAAGTAGTAATCTATATAGTCAGTTTGAAGCCGCCGTAGCTGCTCGTCGAAGAATTTATCAAAGTCACCCGCGCTTCTGCACATGACCAAGGGTAGTTTTGTGGCAATATATACATCATTTCGCTTATTATTCTTCGCCAGTATCTCACCCAAAGTAACCTCGCTGCCGGGGTAAATATATGCTGTGTCAAAAAAGTTTACACCGCCCTCAATCGCTGTTAAAATCATACGTTCGGTTTCTGCTTTGTCTCGCGGAAACCGCATACAGCCAAGCCCGAGCGCGGAAAGCTTATTTCCCGATACCTTATCCTCACGATATATCATATTAATGACCATACCTTTCATAGTGCTGAAACAGAGGGAATATTCTCAATAAATCACATACTAAAGGATATTCTATATCATTGTCAAGGGGACAGTTATCTGTCTTTTTGGAGCTAACAAGACAGATGAACCGTCCTCGTATCCTCAAAATTCTCTATATATTGTATATTTTGCTAAACTTTCTAAAATTTCTTACGATATATATTAATATATATCGTAAATACACAACGTTAACAAACGAAAGGTGCAAATATATGAAATCAATATTAATCAAAGTTGCTACAAGATTCATCCCAAGCTTACTGGTTGGTTTGATTCTTATCAGTGTGTCAGCGGATTTCAGAGCTGAGACGTCTGACGTCGGCAGGACTGATACCGGACGTCCAAATAGAAGCAGTGCCAATCACAATGCCGCCGGAACCGGTGAAGCTGCAACAGGTGAAGCAGGAGCCGATGAAACGAGAACAGCAAGCAGACCAAACTATTTCATTGCAACCGACGGGACAGGTACAAACAGAGCTAATTATTTCAATGCAACCGGCGGAACAAATGAAACAACAACAAACAGAGTCAGCAGCAACTCATTTGTGCCGCATGGTCAATTTGTCAACCCGTTGACCGGCATGCCTACTGTAAACGATGTTTCCCGCAACAGACCGGTAGCGATTTCTGTAAGTAATCAACGCGGCGCGTTGCCGACAAATGCAACTAACGGTATTTCACAAGCAGATATAATTTACGAGATGCTGGTTGAAGGCGGTATCACTCGCTTTGTTGCTCTATATCAAGACTTTTCAAATGTTGGTGTTGTCGGAAGCATACGCAGTGCAAGGCATTATATCGTAGAAATCGCGGAAGCGTATGACGCTTTGTTTCTACATGCCGGCGGTAGTCCGTTGGCCTTTGAAGAAATAGAAAACCGTGAAATTACGAGTTTTGACGAAGTAAGAGGAATACGGAATCAAGTATTTACAAGAGATGTTAACAGGATACCGGGACATACAGTGCTGCAATATCACGGTGCGATCACGTCAGGAGCAAGATTTATGCAATGGCTTCCTTCGTATGACGTTAGAACAACACACCATAACAACTTTAGTCAAGCATTAAGATTTACAAACAACCCGATTCCAAACGGAGCGAGAGCACATGAGGTGGGGATTGAGTTCTCCGCAGTAAAAGACAGCTTATTCATCTATGAAGAATCACAAAACCTGTACTACATGGCACAATTCGACAGCTTTTTCACAGATGCAAATAATAATGCTCCTGTTACATTTTCAAATATACTGATCCTCGAAGTTCCCGTCACTGATTTGGTCGGACACGGTGAAGGCGCAGGCCGTCAAGACATGAACACCGTCGGCAGCGGCAGAGGGTACCTAATAAGCGGTGGCAGCTATGTCAGAATCAACTGGTTCAGAGCTGATAAAACCGCACAATTCGTATACACCTTAGAAAATGGAAGTGTCGTTGATTTCGGTCACGGCAAAACCTACATCGGACTCGTTCCACCCGGTGCAAATTTACATATAGGTTAGGTTTCGGAAATTAGCCATTCCCAGCAGCGGGGGCAGGTTATTCTTATTTTTCCCTTTCCTTTCGGTACTCGCATTCTTGTTTTGCAAGTAGGGCATCGATAGTATTTGTACTTTCTTTTATCTTTTATTTTTTGGATAATACTCTTAAACTTCATCCTTATAGGCCACCAGTAGCGGATAAACTTATCGTTTTCCGCTCTTCGGCGTTGAATGTTGCGAGAAAGCATACGAAAAAGAGTCAAACCAAATGTAAAATATGATATGAAAAGCAAAGGAGTATGCAAAAATAATGCATTAAGAAGTGACAGAACAAACGTCAAGATTATCAAGGCTATGCCAAGATGATCCGGTCCATATCTCCCAATCATAAACCTATGCAAAAAATTGCGCATTCATATCTCCTTGCCCCATTCCACGGAAGAGGATGCCGTCGCAGATGGTGGGGGTTGTACGATTAGCTACGAATATTTGCCGCCGCCTATAAACTCCCTCAATATCGATTCCGGCGGGACAACCGATGAGTCGATTTCTTCAAATGCCTTCAGAGCCGGGAGTAATGAGCGAAGTTCATCAAGTCTCTCCGTTCCGTCGGGGACTTTGCTTATTGCTTCATAAGCCAGTTGCTTCATTATCGGGACTTCGTATGCCATGGAAGAATCGAATAAAAGGTCTGCTTTGTATTTAAAGGGTGAAATGTATTTTTTCTCGCCCTCGCGTACATTTGCCCACATCTTCAGTGTTCTTGAAGCACCCATACCCCGGAACAGTTCATCGCGAACTACACGGCGAAGCAATCTCGTCCATGTTCTCTTGAAGCAAACATTATGGTTTTCTTCTATATCCGAACGTGCGCTGATATAAAGCTTAAATGCATTCGGATGTTCATCCGCAAGCATATCATTTAGAGCATGAATACCCTCGAAAACAACAATTTCATCATTTGCCAGTTTTAGGGGTTTGCTTCTTAACGGGTCACGGTCTTGTATATTAAAGCAAAAATAAGGTATTTCGACTTCTTTTCCCTGGTCAAGCTTCGTGTAGTGTTCATTAAGCAGTTCCAAGTCTAAGCAATATGGGGATTCGAGGTCGTGTTCACCGTCAGCAGTACGCGGAGCCTCTTCACGGTTATTTGAAAGAAAGTACATGTCCATGGAAATTGTATGAGCAAATATGCCGAGGTTTTTAATTGCATCACAGATTTTCATTGCTGTAGTTGTTTTCCCCGAGCCCGAAGGTCCGGATAAAAATACAACTCTGCTTAGATTCGATCTTTCTGAAATAGCGGCTGCTGCCTCCATAACCTTTCTGTCGTAAATCGCCTCGCATTCTTTAGCAAAACCCTTTGGATCATCAATCGCGCGTTTGTTTATCGTATCAATATTATATGGATATGGCATACTCTCTTACTCTCCCTGTTTTTTCTTTCATTTTTTCCGTCATATTAATATACTCAAGAGGATATTTTGCATTAAATACACGCTCTATTCTGCCATCGGAAGTTACCAGCTTTGTGACTCCCCCGCCGCCTACTGCCAGTACCGTGCACAACTCATCCATCATGCAGGAGTTGTAAATTCCCTCATATCCGGGCTTACTCCATCCTGTGTTTTCAAACCCGCCGGAAATATATTTTTGTCTGTATATATAATACGGAGCATACTTGGATTCCCTAAGCTGATGTGACGCATATCCGAGCATTTCTCCGACGTTCGCTCCACTAGGTATTATCGTATTTTCCAGCATTATTCGTGAGCCTTTTTTTAACGAAAGCGTGTGAACTGTTATGTTCTCCGGCGAAAATTCAATAACCGAATCGAGCGTTTTCTTAAAACCGTCAAGAGTATCACAAGGTAATCCCGCAATTATGTCCATATTGAGTGAAGCATCTGTCCGGCGGACTAACCGTGCAGCCTTAAACACATCTTCAGAGCTGTGCTTTCGCCCGATGGCAGTTAAGACTTCCGGTGACATGGATTGCGGGTTAATACAGATACGCTTTGCACCTAATCGTGTCATAATTTCGAGATTTTTTGCCGTTATGGTGTCAGGTCGTCCTGCTTCTACAGTATACTCACGTAATCCGGAAAAATCAAATTCTTGCAAAAGAGCCGACATAATCAGTTCCAAAGCTTCTTCGGGAAGTGATGTCGGCGTTCCGCCGCCTATGTATACAGAGATTATCCGCAATCCAAGCTCTTTTGTTTGCTGTGCAATGGATTTTATTTCTTGCAATAATGTCTCAACAAATGGCTCAATTAGATTATTCGAACGTTCAACCGAATTACTGACAAAGCTGCAATATGCACATCTTGTAGGACAAAACGGTATCCCTACATATAAAGCTACATCCTTCGGAGCAAGCGTGCTTCTGCACCGGATGGCAGCTTGCGCAGTTTCGACACATAATGCCGCTCTATCTGACGTAACATGGTATTTTTTGATAAGTGTTTCTATAACTGTTTGTTCACTATTACCTTTTACAAGTAACTTTTCCGCAACTTTTGCAGGGCGAATCCCTGTAAGCGTTCCCCATGGGGGATAGCGCGCAGCTTTAATTGTCATTTTTCATTTCATTTATCATATTATTTACGGCATACTTCATATACCTGTTAAAGCTTCTCTCATAACTTAAAGTCGAAGATTGTGCGTGTCCGGGGTAGACCTCATAGTCGCCGTCTAGCTCAAACAGGCGTTTTAAGGATTTCATCATTATTTCGTCACTGCCGCCTTCGAGGTCTGTTCTTCCGCAGTCGCCTCTAAAAAGTGTATCTCCGGTGAAGAGTGCATCTTGGCACATGAGCGTGACCGACCCGGTCGAATGCCCCGGCGTTTCCATAACCTTAAACTCAAGACTTCCGACATTGATTACGTCTCCTTCAGAATAAAACCTAAGTTTTTCAGTGTCTTCGAGTTTATGTCTCCCATTTTGACCGTTGCGGTTAACTTCGCCCTCGTGCACATAAACAGGTGCACCTGTCGATTCCTCAACCGCATCAAGAGCCATGTGATGGTCATAATGCCCGTGTGTTAAAAATACAGCAACTGTATTTAATTTGTTGGACTCGATATAGTCAAGTATCGTATTTGAATCAGCTCCCGGATCAATAATCGCACATTTGTGCGTTTCTTCATCAGTAACAACATAACAATTAGTCTCCAACATCCCGACAGGTAATGTTTTTATCAGCATTTACTTTTTTCCTTTCTACTATAAAAATTCTCTTGTATTTGAGGTTAGTGGAAAACTTGAACAACGGGAATTGGAGTTATAATTTTCAATTCCGTCAAGTGTAGCCATGGACGGTGGAACGTCCGACAATAGATTACACGATGCACTCTTTGGCGGTAGGAATTGTAAAATTATAACTCCAATTCCCATTGCGTTCCAATTCTATATACTATTCCTCTTCTTTCTTATATCATCACCATAGAACGTCAGTACCTGATACTCGCCTTCCAGTCTGGACATTATCTGTTCGGAGTATTTTTTGTTTAGTTCCATCAGTGTCAAATTCGAGTTTATTATGGTTTTCCGTCCTGTGACAAGACGTGTGTTTACTATTTCATAAAGCGTTGAAATCGTAAATGCTGTAATCATCTCTGTGCCTAAATCGTCAATTATCAATAAATCGCATTCAAGATATCTGTTTGTTTCGTTACGTAACCGTTCTAAATCATCGGTGCGTTGGAATTTTGCGTCTTCAAATTTCGCGAATACGGAAGATGCCATGTCATAAACGACAGAAAATCCGTTATCAGCAACAACTCTTGCAATACATGCCGATAAAAATGTTTTTCCAAGTCCCGGCGCACCGTTAAAGAATATGTTCATGGAATTACTTCCGAAACTCCGTGCATATTCTACACAAATTTCATAAATAACTTTCATGCTTTGCCTTGGTGAAATACCTGTGTCCGAAGCCGGTGTATCGCTGTAAAATGAAAGATTAAAGGTCTCAAAGGTTTCATTACCGAGCTTGAACAGGTTACTGAGCGACGCACTTTGCTCTTGCTTGTAGATAGCCGCAAGACATTCGCACATTTTGGCATCCTTAAATCCTGTGTCATGGCATTTTTCGCATATATATTCGTTGTCGAGATAACCTTCCGGAAATCCGGCACAGTTTATTATACCCCGACGCTCTTCTTGCAGCTTCTGATTTCTACTGCGGATATCATCAATTAGCGATGATGCTCCGGTCCCCACAGCAACACCAACAAGCTCCGCCATTGTCGCTCTAAGCTCGGCATCAATTAATCGCACAGCCGGAAACTTTACGTAAACACCTTGCAAACGTGTTTCAAACTGTTCCTCTTTCTCTCTACGCCGTTTTTCGAGCGTAGCCTTTGCTCTTGCCAGTATCTTGCCATCCAATGCCATTTTAGTGTTTTGCCCTTTCTTGTATGGTTATCGGCAGTTGGAATTGGAGTTAGCATTTTGCAATTCCTACCGACAGAGAGTACGTCCTGTACTCTACTGACGGACGCTCCACCGTCCATGCCTACGCTTTACGGAATTGAAAATACTAACTCCAATTCCAACTGTTCAAGCGTGTACAAATTTCTGCTAATTATTCTTAGTCTTATCCAAAAGACGTTGCATTCTTTCTATGTCCGCGCGGTTTGGTTCTCCGTGTTTTTGTTTTCCTTGTGATGCACCTCGAAAGTTACCTTGAGATTGACCCGCATTCCCGGAACCGCCTTCACTATCTTGTACCTGCTGTGCTGTTAGGAGTCCTTTTATGTGCCAGTTTCTAACGATTTTATCAATATACGGCCATGCAAGGCTGCCTGTTTTTACCATTGTTTTGTCATACGCAATTGCAATAGCATCGGGTTCCATACCCATTTCAATCCAATCGTCAACATAACGTTTTTGTGTCGCTGAAAATTCTCTGTCCCAAATGCATAGGACTCTTTTCATTTCACCGCGGACGCTTTTCTTCGATTCCAGAGCTTTTAAGTATTCCTCTGCTCTTTCAAGGCTGAAAATCCCCTCGCGCTCCCATGTGTATGCGGCTTTTTCAATATACTTTACATTTGGTGCGCGACCGTCTCCGGTAATGCGGCTCTCACGTATACAATGCGTGATGAGCAGAAGTATAACTTCGGGTGGCAAGCGTAAATTGTCATAAATCCCGTATAGCCGCAGAAGTTCGTCAGGCGACAATTGCTTTCCGAGCCTGCGCTGTGTTTCTTCAATGACTACAGAAAAATCAGATCCCGATTGAAGGACTTGCTTAACTTCATCTTCCGTATGTGGACGTGGTTCTTTATATGGAGGCAGGGAGTCAATACCGCTCTCAGAGTCGGAAGCGGCATTTCCGGTCTTTGCACCGTTGATATTATCAAGATTAATCAGCCTGAGCCGTGACAGCACCGCCATGGCAGAAGCTACCCAGCCTTTGCTTTTATCAAGCGCAATCGCAATCTCCGACTCTGACAATTCCTTTTGCTCATGCGTCCTGAGTATATACAAATACAGCAGCGCAGCGTCACCGTCACCTGCACGTACAAGCTTATCAATTGTCTGCCCGGCTATGGTAATTATCTCAGGACCGGGCAGGGATATCTTCAACTCCGACACACGAATACACCTTTCAATAACTAATTTGACATTCTATGTTAACTGTTCAGAGGGTGTCCGGAAAACTTTTAATAGTTTCAGTCAGCACACAAGTTTTGCCGATCAATACAAGTTTCCACTATAGTGCTAGTGCATTGGCTGGAACTATTAAAAGTTTTATGGATACCCTCTGAATAGTTCGCATAAGCTCATTCTGAACCCTTTATTTTTGCAATCAAGTCCTTCAGTACATCTTCCATATCCGGATGACCTATTTCCTGCAAGCTGTATTCTACACGGGTGTTTGGTTTATCAATATCGATTACTCTGGCGAGGTCTATCGGTGTAGCGATTATTACCGAGTCGCAATCGACACGCTTAATTGTTTCCGATAAGTCATGTCTTTGCTCGTCACCGTAGCCCATTGCGGGCAGGATGTTTTCTATGTTCGGATAAGTCTTGAAGGTATCGGCAAGCCTTCCGACTGCATAAGGCTTCGGGTCAACGATTTCTTTTGCGCCGAAACGCTTTGCGGCAACTACGCCTGCACCGATTTTCATTTCGCCATGTGTTAGTGTCGGACCATCCTCGATGACCAAAACACGCTTGCTGCGAATAAGTTCCGGCTTTTCTACACTTATCGTTGATGCGGCATCGACGACTACTGCACTAGGATTTACACGTTCAATGCTCTCTCTGACGGTTAAAATATCTTTGTAATCGGCACTGTCAATTTTATTTATAACAACAACATCAGCAATGCGAAGTGTCACTTCTCCCGGATAATATGACAACTCATGCCCGGGTCTGTGCGGGTCTGTGACAGCGACCATTAAGTCCGGGTAATAGAACGGAAAATCATTGTTGCCGCCATCCCAAAGAATAACATCACAACCGTCGGGATCATTTTCGGCAGCACGTAAAATCGCTTCGTAATCCACACCTGCATAAATAACATTGCCCCGCTCTATATGCGGCTCATATTCTTCCATCTCTTCAATGGTACAATTATGCTTTTTCAAATCATCAATAGTCGCAAAACGCTGCACCTTCTGCGCCTCGAGGTCGCCGTACGGCATTGGATGACGAATGGCTATAACCTTCAGCCCGTTGGCCATCAAAACCTCGGCAATGCGGCGGGATGTTTGGCTTTTTCCGCAACCTGTTCTAACCGCACCTACTGCAATAACCGGCTTTGTGCTCCTAATCATAGTGTTTTTATGACCCAGCATCGTAAACGCAGCACCGGCAGCATTGACTTTTGCACCGAGACTCATAACATATGTATACGGCACATCACTGTACGAAAATACACAAGCATCCGCATTAAGTGACTTTATCAAATGCTCTAACTCGTCTTGCTCATAAATAGGGATACCTTTCGGATATAATTCCCCTGCCAGTGAAGCAGGATACTTCCTGTCAGCTATATCAGGTATTTGAGCCGCTGTAAAAGCTACAACCTCATAATTCGGATTGTCTCTGTAAAAAACATTAAAATTGTGGAAATCGCGTCCTGCAGCTCCGATAATAATAATTTTGCGTTTTGACATATACTTTACCTCCAATAAACTCTCATAAACGTACATGTCAGTATATCAGCACAGACCAAATAATTCAACGGAAAAAATTGACCCAATCTGCAAATTATGGTAAAATGACCATTATTGCGCTGTTTTGGAGTAGGAGGTGTATGATGTCAGCATTAGCAGCCGATTATACAATGCAAACAGTACTCATTTATGACACAGACGGAAAGCATCTGATAACCACCTATGTCTTGATGCATGAAAAAGACACAAAACAAATTATCGTAGAAACGCTTCCCGATTGTCTTAAGCTCAATAACAACTGTAAAGTTATGATATTATCAGCCCCGGTTCCTGTTGAGTTTGACGGAAAAATAAAGAGGCTCGGTAACGGTCTTTGTATAGCTATGTTTCAAGGGCAGGAAAGAGACGGCCGCAGCTCGGAAAGATACTCCATAAACACACCGGCACAGATATCAACCCTTGTAGTAGACGGTCAGCAGCACCAGATTCAGACACCTATAAAAGTAATGCTCATGAATATCAGCACTACAGGTCTGCGTTTTCGCGCACCATTTTACTCATTTGAAGTCGGCGACCAGTTCCAAATGGATTTTTCAGTAGGTACGAATCAAAAAAAAGCTGTAGTCAAGGTTATGAATGCGGTTGACAACGGGAGCGAATCCTCCGACTATGGCTGCCGCTTTATAGCGGTTCAATAATATGAATATGAAACAGAGATAATAGTAATGAAAGCACTTAGAAAAATCTTACCGTCAGAAATAATAATATTAACAGGCGCTGTGTTTACACTCATTACATCAGCGTTTATTTACTTGCTGCTGATAAGCTACGGACTTACCACAATACTTGCTATATGTGTTTACATAACAATAGTTGCAATTGTTTTATTGATTGCCGGAGCAACACTGTACAAAATTTACTCAAGGCTGGGTAAAAAAGCATTTGAAGACGAAATAGATGCGAGAATAAGAGATCAGGCATTAGCGGAAGCACTCATAAAAGCGCAGGCTGCAAGCCGTGCGAAGAGCGAGTTTCTGGCAAACATGAGCCACGAAATAAGAACGCCGATGAACGCCATAATCGGGATGACAAACATTGCACTATCCGCACACAGCATTGAAAGAAAAGACTATGCTCTGGGCAAAATCTGTGATGCGTCAATTCATCTGCTCGGAATAATTAATGACGTGCTTGACATGTCGAAGATAGAAGCCGATATGCTTGAGCTGCATCCTACACCCTGTGTAATTGAAGAAATGATAAGAAAGGTCATTAGCATCGTTAACTTCAGAATAGTTGAGAAGCACCAGAAATTCTCGGTATTTATTGATGAAGATATCCCGCATGTATTATTATGCGATGACCAGCGTCTTGCGCAAATAATTACAAATCTGCTTTCCAACGCCACAAAATTCACCCCTGAAAATGGCACAGTCAGCTTGAAGGTAAGCTTACTTGGAAACATCGGCAACGAGTATATGATAAAATTCGACGTAACGGATACCGGAGTTGGAATAAGCGATGAGCAACAAGCACGGATGTTTAATCCGTTTGAACAGGCAGACAGCAGCACAGTCAGAAACTACGGCGGAACAGGACTTGGTCTTGCAATCACAAAACGTATTTTGGAGCTTATGGGAGGTACAATCTCAGTATCTTCAAAACTCGGCAAAGGCTCCACCTTTACAGTCACAATAAGAGCGGAAAAACCAAACGAAGAAACAATGATGTCGCTGAGAGTAGCCGATAAAACGAATATAAGCAACATCAGAGTACTGGTCATAGACAGTGACGAAGATATTCTGGAATACTTTTTAGACATTGCATTGCGTTTTAATATCCCGTGTGACACAGCAAACAGTGGAGCAGAAGCTCTTAAGCTTATTGACAGCGGGAACAAATACGATTTGTTTTTTATCGACCGGAAAATACCCGACATGGACGCAATAGAGTTATCCCGTCGTATAAATGAAGAAAAGACTGATGAATCTGTCGTAATAATGATTTCCTCCATACATTGGCAAGACATAGCGGATGCCGCAAAAGATGCCGGCGTAGGTGGATTTCTGCCGAAGCCGATTTTCCCGTCAGATGTACTTAAATGTATTCATAGTTATTTCGGCATTGATTTACTGCGCGAAGATGACGACAGCAAATCTTCCGATTTCGATAAGTTTTGGGGTTATCGCATATTACTCGTTGAAGATGTTGAAATTAACCGTGAGATCGTCATGGCTCTGCTTGAGCCGACGCAAGTCGATATTGACTGTGCGGAAAACGGCTCGGAAGCACTTAAGATGTTCACCGAAAATCCGCAAGACTATAACCTCGTCTTCATGGATATCCAGATGCCAATCATGGACGGTTACGAAGCAACACGCCGCATTAGAGCTTGTAACGCTGAAAATGCAAAATCCATCCCGATTGTTGCGATGACAGCCAATGTATTTAATGATGATGTCCGCCAATGCCTCGAAGCAGGGATGGATGGTCATTTAGGTAAACCCGTTGACTTTGATGCCGTAATGAAGACGATGAGAAAATACTTATATATGCAAAAACCGGTCAAAGAACGCCGGAAAGGAGACAGACGGCAAAGCGCCCGCGACCGTCGTCAAGGAGACGAAAGACGCAAGGGAGACAGAAGATCAAGTGAGTAAAAATAAGAAAATACTAACTTACAGCTTGACAGCTCTTTTGCTGTTGGGCTTAATTATCGTCGGATGTCGCGGCTTTGTTAATCCGGGTACACATAACCCCGATGATCATCAGCCGCCGGACAACGATGAAAATACACCATCTACAAACGGTGACTACGAGAATGACAGCCCGGAAGAAGAGGATACTGCCGAAAAAGGCTTCAGAGCAGTTTGGGTGCCCTCGGTAATTAACCTTGATTTTCCGTCACGCCAAGGGCTAAATGCTGAAGCACTGAAAAGAGAAATAGATACAATTGTAAACCGCTCTGCCGAAATTGGTTTAAACGCAATAATCTTTCAGGTCCGGCCTACGGGAGATGCATTTTATGAATCGGACATTTTCCCGTGGAGTCACTGGCTTTCAGGCACTCAGGGAGAAGGGATACCCGGTTTCGACCCGCTCGCCTACTGGATAGAAGCTGCGCACGCACAAGACATTGAACTCCACGCATGGCTTAATCCGTACAGAATAATCCATACGGTTACAAATAGTTCCGACCCGAACACCCTATCTCCCGACAACCCTGTTTTTAAGCACCCGGAGCTGGCTTTCGGATGGATAGACAGAAGCGAAAGGCAAGGATTGATCCTCGACCCGGGTCTTCCCGAAGCGCGGCAACTGATTATTGATGGCATCTCGGAAATCCTAGTTGGTTACAATGTGGACGGAATACACATTGATGATTATTTCTATCCCACCCCCGGCACGAGTATTGATGATGCCGCGACATTTGAAAGATACGGTAACGGATTAGATTTGCATGACTGGCGGCGCGAAAACGTCAATACATTGATTCAAGAAATTCAAGCAACCATCCGTGCGCATAATGAATACCACGGCACAAACGTGCGTTGGGGTATATCTCCGTCAGCTATCTGGAAAAATACCGAATCCGACCCGCTCGGTGTTGATGTCCCAAGCACATTCGAGTCCTACCATCTTCTTTATGCAGACACACGCCGCTGGGTTTTGGAAGAGTGGGTTGATTACGTGTGCCCGCAAATATACTGGTACATAGGTTTTGAAACTGCCGACTTTGAAGTAATACTGGATTGGTGGGTAGACCTTTGCAGAGATACCGGGGTGGATTTATATATCGGACATGCCGCGTACAGGGAGTTCGAAAGGGATCAGCCGCCGCACTGGGAAGGCGAAATGATTCGCCAGCTCGAAAAAACAAATGAAATTGATACTGTCAAGGGTAATGTGTTTTATAGATTTCAATCAATTCAAGGCACACTCGGCAATACCATACGTGACTTTTTCCGCATGAGTGATGGAACTGAAGACCGCTTGCCTGTCATGATACTTGATACACTTTCAGTAGGTATGCCGTATAGAGATATCGTTTTCTCGGGAACAGCGGATAATGCGTCGGGGTACAACATAGTCGGGACAAGTCTTCCCGACAGACCCCTGTTTTTAAATGGCGAAGAGGTTACAAACCGTACGGTCGAAGGGTTCTTCTTTGTGTTTGTTCCGCTGGTAACAGGGGAAAATGAGTTCATCTTCAGTCAGGAAGGTCAAGAAGACGTAATACGTCTGATAACAAGAAATGCCCCAAGCGGTGGTGGCGGCGGGGGTGCGGACCCGGTGACAGTGAGACAAATCACAACACCGAGATATGCAACAATTGTTACTGACGAAGCATGGCTTTTCCCGTCACACACAACCACAGGCGGTTCTGACTGGTTACTATCCAGGGGGAAACAAGACCGTGTCATAGCCGAATCAAGCAACAGCTTTGTTAAGCTCTCAAGCGGTGCATGGGTCATGGACAGCAATGTAGCACTTCGCACAGAAAACGCACCCATCATAAATGTGCTAAAAAACGGTATCTATCGCAGCGGGGAACATCTTGACATGCTTGTATGGCAGTCGGATATTTTTCCCGTTGTTAACCCGAGGTTTGACGGTAATGTTTTGACCATCAGCTTCGGTATGCATACGGAACTGCCCTCGTTGAACCTGCCCGCAAACTTATCACAAACTGTATTTTCAAGCTTTAGCAGCGGAATAACCGACGGAGTGCCGTATTATGAATTTACCATCAGAGATGATGTCAATTTTGAAGGTTACTTTACCGAGCATATAGATGGTGAGTTTCGATTTAACCTCAAGAAAAGAAAAACACTGTCACAAGGCGACAGACCACTAACCGGCATTTCAATAGTTCTTGACCCCGGACACGGCGGTGACTATTCGGGAGCGATCGGCCCGTTAGGCTTAGTTATGCCTGAAAAATACCTTGCACTCATAAATGCGCAAAAGCTTGCAGAGCGTTTGGAAGAATTGGGCGCGGAAGTACACATGACAAGAGATACCGATGATACAGTCAGTCTTCAAGACCGTGTAAATCTCAGCTATCAGTTAAGACCCGATTTATTTATCTCGCTTCATATAAACAGCGTAGCGGAAACGACTAATGCGACAAATATACGGGGCTTTACCGTTTGGTACAGAAACCCGAACAGTGTAGATATCGCACAGTCAATGCTGGATGTTATGCACTTTATTAATCCTGCAACAAACCGTCATAGGAGTCTCGTCCAATTTAATCTGTTTGTCTGCCGCCCCTCATGGACACCCTCGGTTCTGTTGGAAGCCGGTTTTATAATTAACATAGATGATTTCGTCTGGATGATTGACCCGGTAAATCAGGACAAAATGGCGGATGCGACGGTGCAGGCGATACTGGAGTATTTTTCCGGGTAACGGAAACAACCCCCGGCTCTGCGAGCCACCCCCTTCCGCGGAAGGGGGCAAGACAGATTATACAAACATGCCCCCTTCCACGGAAGGGGGTGCCGTCGCAGACGGTGGGGGTTGTCTGTATAACTACTTACAAAGCCGTATCTGCCTTAATGTTCTATAGTTTGACAAATGATGATCTACTCTCTCTATTAATTTGGCATCATCTACCGGCTTTACCATAAAATCACTTGCTCCGGAGTGCAGTGCTGCATTTACGGTGTCCATTGTGCCTTCGGATGTCAGGAAAATTATCGGAGTATCCTGATGCTCGGGATGTTTTCGAATAATCGGAACCAAATCAAATCCGCTTAATATCGGCATGTTGCAATCAAGAATAAATAAGTCGGGCTCTACAGACCTCAGAAGCTCCTTAATACGCTCCGGGTTCGGGAGAGTGCAAACTTTATATTTGCTGCATAACAAAGCATGCATTGACTTCAAAATGCTTATATTGTCATCAACGGCGAGGATGACCGGCTGATTTTTTGTTTTAACATCAGGGTTTAATTCAGTTTCTATACGCTCAACCAAATCCTCTTCTTTATAAGGCTTTTGTACAAAACCTACAGCACCTAAACGCATGCCCTTAACGATTGTATTTCTATCCATTTGTGAAGTCAGAAACATAACGGGGATTTTGGAATGCGCTTGTGAGGATTTGAGCATCTCAAAAACCTCAAACCCGTCAGTCTCCGGCATATTAATATCAAGCAAAATAAGGTCCGGCTTCACTGATTTAAGGACATCAAACAACTCCTCCATTGACTGCGCGGGAAAGATGTCATACCTTTTTTTCAAGCACTCTCTTAGTGATAAAAGATGGAACTTAACATCGTCAACTACTATTATCTTTTTTCTAGTTTCTTCTGCGGCTTCCCCGTTATTCATACTATACCTCCAAAAACCCGTTCATTACGCAAAGTGTAAGCCATCTAACCTCTCTACTACCTCTGCAAAGTTTATCAAATCTACATTTTCGCGAAGCCACACGGAAAGCTCTTTATCCGTTTCATACTCGTACATTTCAATTTCTTCCATTGCCATTTCAGCAGCACTCACATCATAATTTTTGCACGCTGCACTCAGTTCTGTTAACAAATAATCATCGATAATATCTCTTTTCGGTTTTGATTCCGTGGAGGGATTTTCTTCTTTGACTTTTTTCAGCAGGTCGTTTACTTTCGTTAACAGCTTCCGGGCACTTTCGATTGCGGGTGTATTATTCTTGCTTATGTACTCGACATCTTCGGAAACTGCGGCTTTTTCGAGCTTCTCAAACCTCTTGGCAATCTGCTCGGCGTATATATCATAGCTTGCTCCTTTTATGCCGTGTACTTTTATTCTATAGCTTGCAATGTTATCAACATTAGTATTTTCAATAAACTGGAGCATACCTTCTGTAGAAATTGAATATGAATGCAATACCTTCATATATGCATCCTCGTCACCGTGATATCTGTTAACTCCGCGGACGATATCAAGACCTTTTATGTTCTTGTTTACCAGCTTTTCCATCTTTTTATGTTCAACACTATGAGCCTGTGTAAGCGCACGGACATCTGCCGGATGTCTGTCCCGTATGTATTTGTTCATTACTATGTTTAACTGACGTATGTCTATCGGCTTTGATACGAAATCGTCAAACCCGTTACTTAAGAACATATCGACCTGACCTGTTATCGCATTTGCGGTCAGTGCGACTATCGGGTTTTTGTATCCCAGCTCCCGAATAATTTTAGTCGCCTCAACTCCATCCATATCAGGCATCATATGATCCATGAAAATAATATCGTACAGTTTGCCGCTCTTGACTTTCTCTATTGCCGCCTGTCCTCCGTCAGCCGCGTCTATGTTCACTTCATACGGTGCTAAAAGTCCTTTTGCTACATAAATATTAACCTCGACATCATCCACTATCAAGATGCTGCCGTAAGGCATGGCTTCAAATACAATTTGCGCTCGTCTCTTGCTTGCGCCTCTGATTGTCCTGAACATTCGAAGGTTTTCAACGATGTCCCTGCCGAGAGTATCTTTACCTACTCTTCGCTGTGGAATTTGCACTGTAAATACCGAACCTTTACCCAACACGCTTTCAACAAATATCCCCCCGTGCATCAGGTTAATCAGGTTATTCGTTATGCTCATGCCGAGTCCCGAGCCTTCAATAGAGTATGATGGCTCAACGCCAAACCGGGTGTAATCCTCAAAAAGGGTTTCAAGTTGTTCCTGTGACATACCGCGGCCTGTATCGCTAACACTAAATGACAGCATAACCATATCTTCATTATTGTTATCGGCATAATCATCACCGTTAATGACCCCGTTACTTGTGCTCTCTTGATCGGGTGCCTTGACTTCGGATACCCACACCGACATTTTTATTTTTCCTTTATCGGTATACTTAAACGCATTTGAAAGCAGATTGTTCAGTACCTGCCTGACCCGGAGCCCGTCTCCGAACAGCGTTGCAGGTACAGATTCGTCAACATCAAGCTCAAATGTGATTAGTTTACTACCTCTTCGCAGAATATTAAGCTGTGCTGTATCGCTCAATACACTCGCTACGTCGTAGTTGCCCTGAGATATTTCCATTTTGCCTGCTTCGATTTTTGAAAGGTCAAGTATATCATTGATTATACTCAGCAGAAGATATCCAGCATTATATATCTGCTCAAAGTCTTTTCTTATCTCGGGGTTCAGAGAGTCATTCATCAACTGAATTTCCGTAATTCCCAAAACCGCGTTCATAGGCGTCCTGATTTCATGGCTCATAGTGCTGAGAAAATAACTTTTTGTTTTGTTTGCTTTTTCGGCAGCGATCCGTTGATGTTCGACCTCTTTTATTAACCTCTTTGTTTCTTCAACCTCAAGCAATATCCGATCGTTTAAATCCTTCGCTTCTGAGATATGTATTTTTAATGTTGTAACCATGGTTTTTAGAGCATCTACGAGAAATCTGACTTCATCCTTGCTATGTTTTTTTACGGGAAGGTCAAGGGGAAAATCAAGATCTCCGGCTGACACTTGTATCGCGTAGTTGGTAGCTTTACGTATGGGCTGTGCAATCCTGTTTCCGATCAGACCCGACAACAACGCGAATATCGCTATTACTGCGAGTGAGCTTGTTACAATAGCCATAATCACATTGTTCATACCATCCATCTGCTCGGTAATTGACATCCCGATACCCCACATGCCGATGACCCTGCCGCTGTCCGTGTCTCTTAGCGGCCATAGTGCTACCATACTCGGATCGCCCGTTACATCGTAGCGCGCTATTACTACTTCGCCTCTGTGAAGTACCCTGAACGAAACCATGTCATCTTCATGCACCGTTCCGACTATCCGATCGCCGTCTTCATCTCTAATGCTTGTCATGAGGTGGGTGTCGCCGTAAAAAATGGAAAAATTCATACTCGTGATATTATGTATCTGGTCTACATAAGCCTCTGATGCGATATTTGTGCCAATGCCTATTACACCTACAAAGATACCATCCTTGTAGATTGGTGAGAATGCGCGTATTGACAGTTGTATCACAGCGGTCGGATCGTAAAAAACGCCCGTCGATACCTCACCCGCCATAGCTTTAGCCATCATTGAACGACCGCTTATATCATCCATATAAAGGTCTGAATGCCCTCTGGCTAAAACAATTCCATCACTGTCAGTTATTGTAACCAAATCATATTCGAACCGGTTTTTCATGAATACCGCGTTTTCTTTTACCCTGTCAACATCATTGTCAGCCACCGCATCAATAAACTCGGGAATGGTCGCGAGTATTTGCACCGTTTGCTTTAGCTGCCTTTCTTCATCGTCTACCATGCTTGCAACCAGCGACTGCATTGCATGCATGTCATTATACAGGGAGTCGTTAAAAAGACGGGTTGTTAAAACCGAACCTATAACCAGTGTCAGCAAGCATGATGCAATAATACCCAACGCTGAAACCATAATAATCTTTCTGGAAATATTAAACCTCATATGTTTTCTCCCAAGCTTCGAAATTATTATTTCCCGCTATCATAACTCACAGCTTATTATATACACACTTTATCACGTAAATACATCACAAAACTGTTAATAATGCAGACGGAACAGGGGGATGGTTCATCTGTACTCTAGAGTAAAAACAGTAAAGAAGACAAAAAATGACAACTCCGTAATACAAGAGTTGTCATTTTTCAAGCAGTTACACTTAGGTGGCTTCATCGGGATTATCCGTTTTATCACATTTACACTTGCACTTAAACACCTGATATACAAGAGCAGCAAGAGCAGAGCCTATAAATGGTCCTACAATGAACACCCACAAATCCTTCAGCGCGGCTCCACCGGCAAAAATCGCAGGTCCTATGCTACGGGCGGGATTAACTGATGTTCCCGTAATTGGAATACCCAGAAGGTGAACAAATGTCAGTGTTAAACCAATAACAATTCCGGCAACAGCTCCTTTATTCTTATCGGCAGTCACGCCAAGGATAACAAGTACAAAAATAAAAGTGAGAATTACTTCAGTCATCAAACCGCCTAAAATACCTCCGGCATTTGCAAGACCGTTTGAGCCGAGTCCACCAGTAAGATCTGTTAAGCCACAAATTCTTACAAGCGCAAAAAGCTTTGCGGCACCTGCAAGACCACCGATGATTTGTGCAGTAACGTATCCGCAAAAATCACCGATAGTTATACGTTTGTCAAGTAACGCACCAAGCGAAACAGCAGGATTTATATGACAGCCGGATACATTTCCTATCACGTACGCCATAGCAACAATGGACAAACCAAAAGCAAGCGCAACCGCCAGATGCCCGCCATCCGCAGTCACTCCCAGTAATACAGCACTTCCGCACCCCATAAAAACAAGCACCATAGTGCCGATTGCTTCCGCAAAATACTTCTTCATTTACAATCTCCTCCAAAAAATATTTTGAGCTCCCCACTCACCAAGAACGAACATAACGATAATTAAAGATATAAATCAACCGGAATTTTAGCACATAAACTGCGCCATAACCGCATCAATCAAAACTCGTCATCAAAAACATATGAAAACCCTCTGAATTAAGAGTTGTCATTTGTTCAACTTTGGCACCCTCGACGCGATTCGAACGCATGACCTTCCGCTTAGGAGGCGGACGCTCTATCCTGCTGAGCTACGAGGGCTTATGCAACGAGTATTCTAACGTAAGAGGTAGTGTGTGTCAAGTTGTCAAGGGGACGGTTCTCCTGACAACATATGGTGAGTTTTCACCATAGTTTGTCAAGAGAACCGTCCCTCTGACAACATATATCTAGAACATATAGTCGAATATTGTGCCCGCGCTTGGGAAGTTTAGTTGGATGGGGTTTCCGAAGCCTGAGTATGCGAAGTTTTCAAGCCATGCGTTGTTAAATGCCGAGTTGCTTACGAACGCGGAGGTGTTGTTTTGTACGTTGTTTGCAAGCCTTCCGAGCGAAGCTCCGAAGCCGAAGTTTCTTCCGCTGTTTTCCGTAAAGAACTGCTCAAGTCTACCGTTTTCAAACGCTTGGTTTAGCCTTGCTGAATCTACGGTCATCTTGCCGCTGCTGTCAAATCCGATTCCTAAATCTTGCAGAGATCTGGAATATGCACTGGAAACATTCATCAACCGGGATGCGAGGCTTTGGGCTTTTAAGTCATTGACATTTCCCGCTGCTGCACTGAAGAGATTGTTATAGCTTCTGACCAGGCTTTCTACTACGCCTCTGATAAAGTTCATGTCTTTGCCCGGAGAGACCGTAACTGTTTGCTCTGAAGCTGCTCTAAATGTTGCACTGACTCCGTTCCCCAGGTTAACAGTGTTTGACTGTGATACTTGTGCCTGTCCGCCGTTTACTCTGTATATCGCATCTTGTCTAGCCCGCGATACATCATTAGCACCCAGTCTTGACGCTGCGTTACCTGTTATATCGGTAATTGAGAATGCGTTTCTTTCTGCAGTGCCGACGTTTGTTGATTCGACTCTGAGCATACTCATGTTGGTTTGTGAATCTGTTTCTACAGTTGCTCTCAAACCAAGTCCTGCGTTATTTATGGCTGTTGCCATTTTTTGTTGAACATCTCTGTTTGAATCGCCTGCTGCTACGCTTATCGACAACTGTGTGGTACGTCCGCCTGTTTCTATTGCGAAACGGTTGACTCCGCGATCCCCGCTGTATAATGCAGATGAACTGAGACGAGAACCCTCATTGAGCTGCCCCATGGCGATTTGATCCACCTGAACACTTGTCTCCCCGACACTGCCGGGGTTGTTTCCGGTAAAGTTAACGGTCATTACATCTGTGTTTGATGAAACTGCTGTCCTCTGCGAAAATGCCGGTCCCGATAACTCTCGAAGTGCATCTGTCAGCGCACTTGATGCCGATTTTATATCGCTTACGTATTGCATTGAGCTCGCACTTACAGAGCCCTGTCCCCTTGCATTGTTCGCGGGGAAGAACTCACGGCTCAGGCGGTTATTGTGCATAGCGACCTTTCCCTGAAACAGGGTGTTATACAGACCGCTTATGCCGGCGTTGTTTAGCCCTCCTGACACTCTCATAATCATTCACCTCCATGTGAAATGTTAAATGGACACCTTCCCACAGTCATTATACTCCAAGCCTAAGCTAAAGTCAATAAAATTTCAACTTTTTTTGCATTTATTTTGTCATTTTTCTCACGTTAAGGTCGATGAAATTTCAGTTAATTTTCTCATCCTGTGATTCATGCAGGATTTGGTCACAGGAGGCATAGAAATTTCCGCCAGCTCTTTAATGCTCAACTCAGGATTTTCGACTCTTAGCTGCGCTGCCTGCCTGAGTTTTTCGGGTAGTGAATCAAAGCTTCCCGCGTTCATTATTTTTGCTATACTCTCTATCTGCGCTGCGGCGGCATCTACAATTTTCGTAACGTTTGCTGTGTCACAATTGACCTTTCTGTTGACTGTATTACGCACATCTTTTTCAATTTTTGCCGACATCAGCTCCATCGCACGTATTGGTGCTCCGATGAATGTAAGAAAATCCTCAATTGCCGTGCTTTGCTTAAAGTATATTATATAGTTTCCACTGCGGGACGTTTCTTTTGGCATAAACCCCATTTCCAGAAGCAGTGAATATGTTTGACGGCTTACGTTATAATGGTCCGTTACAAGCTCCAAGTGGTAACTTTTCGCAGGGTCAGTGACTGCACCTCCTGTTAAAAAAGCACCTCTTATAAAACTTTTTATGCAACACTCACTTTCAAGAACACTGAGATTTACATGATGTGCAAGCAGCTCATTTTTAGTGAAACCGTAAACTTCAAATATACGCCCGATCTTTTTTGAATCATTGATTATGTACGCCTGCTTGCCGGCTTCATCTTCGTCCGGCATTATATCAAATGAAGTTTTAAACGCAGCTAAAAACATGTCAATTATATGCTTTCCAAGCTCTGTATTCCCGGTGATTATTTTAATCTCGCGAGCATTGAAAGTATTCCCGTACAACAACATACCATAACATTCCGCCACAGCACAGCAAGTGTTCTCCGGTGTAAGCCTTGATAATTCAGCTTTAGTATTGTACGAAAAAGACATCGTTCATCACTCTTTCTCAATATCCCTGTGAATGCAATCTACCGGATAACCTTGTTCACTCAGGTACTCTGTCAGAGCTTCCGCAAAGGCAGGCGATCTGTGCTTTCCGCCCGTGCAACCTAAACATACGACAAAATATCTTCTGCCTTCGTCAATAAAATGTGGAAGCAGATAATCAAGCATTTCGCAAAAACGCTTAAAAAACTCATTACTTTGCTCAAAGCCGAACACAAAATCCTTAATAATAGCATCAAGACCTGTCTTCGGGCGTAACTCAAGATCATAAAACGGGTTTGGAATAAAACGGACATCAAATAAAATGTCAGCTTCAACAGGCAGTCCATGCTTAAATCCAAATGATTTAACTGTTACATTAAGAGCTTTGCTTTCTGTCTCCTCGTTAAAGAGCAAATTAAGCTGTCGTTGCAGCTTACCGAGTGTTAATCCTGTTGTATCAATTACTTCATCTGCACGATTCTTGATTAAAGAGAGCATTTCGATTTCGTTTTTGACCGCATCAGCTAAACTTGAGCCTGTCGAATCAAGCGGGTGACGTCTGCGAGTTTCTTTATACCGCCTTATTATCGTATCTATCTCTGCTTCAACAAATAAAAGCTTTAAAACACAACCAAGTTCGCGCATTTCATCAAAAACTCTAAAAAGTTCGTCAACATTCTCAAGTGCCCGGACATCGGTAACAAGAGCTACACGCTCATACCTGCCGTGCGCTGCTATGCAAAGCTCGGCAAATTTCGGCATCATTTGCAACGGCATATTGTCAACACAATAAAAATCCATGTCTTCAAGAACAGCCGCCACGCGGCTCTTACCCGCACCTGAAATTCCTGAAATTATTACAACTTCCATATATAAACTTCCCCCTGTTATCTAATTATCTTAATCTCCGGGGATAAAATAACCCCTATTTGCTTGAAAACAGTGTCTTGTACATGTTCTATCACTGCTATAACATCCTTAAATGTGGCATTTCCTTTGTTGATGATAAATCCTGTATGTTTTTCCGAAATCCCGGCATCGCCGATTGAAAAACCTTTTAATCCCGCCTGTTCTATCAGTGAAGCGGCATAACAATCTTCTTTCGGGCGTTTGAACGTACTTCCTCCGCTGGGAAAGTCAAGCGGTTGGCTCTTATGGCGACGGACGTAAAGCTCGTCCATTGTTTTTTTTATCTTACTCTTATCACCCTTTTCCAGCCGTATCACTGCCGAAAAAATAATGTCACCTGTATCTGAGAACTTGCTTTTTCTGTATGAAAACTCGTTATCCGCAGCGGTCAACGTATATGCTCCCTCCGTTGAGTTGTATGCAGTGGTGCTATATATTACGTCTTTCATTTCTCCGCCATATGCTCCGGCATTCATCACCACAGCACCTCCGGCAGTTCCTGGGATGCCATGTGCAAATTCAAAACCTGTAAGCTCATTTTCACAAGCAAACTCTGCAATATCCGAAAGGAGCGCACCCGCCTCGACTTCAATGTAGCAATACTCCTGTGAAGTAGTATCTTCAATATCAACAATCGATATGCTGTTTATTTTCGATGTATTAATAACAACGATATCAAGATGTCTGTCATCGGCAAGTATATTTGACCCGTTACCAATCACAAGCGGTACTATCTTGTGTTCACTTAAAATACGGCAAATCTCCTCAAGGCAGGCTGTACTGCCGGGAAAAATCATTATACTGACAGACCCGCCGATCTTAAATGTCGTATATTCCTTAATCGACTCATTAAGCTTTACTAAGGCGTTTGGTAACTTACGGGTTATATCATTTATAAACTCAGATATTTGCGATTTATCTATAGTCATTAACCCTGACAACCTCCGGCGTTTAACGCCAACCCTTTGAAACCATCCCGGTACTATGTGCCGCCCCTACGCAAAGGGGACTTGGGTTTTATTTGTTATTTGTCATTTCTCATGTGCTGCTCTGGTAATCCGAAATCTTTTCATCTAAATGCTTGTCTATTTGTTTTGAAAACTCCAATGCTGCGTGGTATCCCATAAATTTCTGACGTTGGTTCATGGCTGCTACTTCAAGAATGACAGCAAGATTACGTCCGGGCTTAACAGGTATGGTTACAGTTGGGAGTTTAACGCCTAAAATCTCTACAGTATTTTCTGTAATGCCAAGTCTGTCATAGTTTGCATCATTGCGCCATAGCTCAATATTACATACAAGATGGATGTTTTGGTAGTCCTTGACCGCTCCGGACCCGAATATCTGGCGAACATCAATAACGCCGAGACCGCGAAGCTCGACATAATGACGGATAAGTTCGGGTGCTGTGCCTTGAATGACGTTAACATCAATCGCTTTTATTTCCACAGCATCGTCAGCAATAAGACGATGACCGCGCTTAAGCAGTTCTATCGCCGTTTCGCTTTTACCGACCCCGCTTTCGCCGATTAAAAGCAAGCCGACACCATAAACCTCAACCAATACACCATGTCGTGTAACACGCGGAGCGATTTCACGTTTGACAAGTCTGATAATCTTCGACATTATATCTGTAGTGTGAGCTGACGAGTTTAGAACCGTTATATCGTGCTTTTCCGCAGATTCCAGCAGAGCTCCCGTAATATCAGAGCCATGACACATTATAAGAGCAGGTATTTTATGCTTCATAAGTGTTTCCCACTTGCGAAGCCGCTCATCTCTTGGCAGACCCTCCATATATGATGATTCCATCTGTCCGATAAGCTGAATACGGGTCGGCTCAAAGTGCTCATAAAAATCGGCAAGCTGCAACCCGGGACGATGCACATCCCCCGAATATATCAAAACATCGTCAAAGTCCGAAGATCTATATACAACCTCCGCTTGTAATTCCTCCGTAAGCTTGGATAACTTATAACTGTAAACAGTCTCCATAGAAACACCCTCCGTTCTCCGGTGCACGACATTATATCAAGCATATAAACATAGTACAGCGAAGATTTACCCTAAATCTTATATCTAAAATTCTAACCTCTATATCCTAACCAACTTTCTCAACATTTGCAATGTTTTTAGAGAAATCGTATGTTTTTTGTCCAAATTCCGTAAACATTTCTGTTTCTGCAAAAATATGCTTGCATTTTATTTTCTAATCTGTTATCATTAGCAGCGTTGTCCGAAAAATCAAAAGAGGTAAACTAAAATGGCAAAGTGTTCATATTGCAGTAAAGGCGTGTCCTTTGGAATAAAAGTCAGCCACTCCCACAGACGCAGCAATCGTATGTGGAAACCAAACGTTAAACGTGTTGCGGCTATTGTTGACGGATCACCCCGTCGTGTCCACGTCTGCACAAGATGTCTTCGCAGTGGAAAAGTAGAACGTGCGGTTAAGTAAGTTCAGTTGGTACATATCAGATACCCATAGCGCAAGCTGTGGGTATTGCTATATAGGCGGCGTTTCTCACGGGACTTGTGTACATTACCTTTCAAAAACTTTTGCCGCCAAAACTAACGTTATAATGTTCATAAGGAAGGAAGATTTATTATCATGAAGTTTGGGATAATAGGCTTTGGTAATCTCGGAAAGGCACTTGCTTCAGCATTTATTCATTGCGAAAGTGTAACACCGGACGAAATATATATATGCGACAACTCACCTGAGGCTATAGCAACAGCGGAATCGCAGTCATATCATGCCTATTCTATATCACAGATAAACGAATTTATAAAGGCAGTAGACATCGTATGCATCACAGTCAAAGGTTATGTATTTGAAGAACTAGCCAAGGAAATTGACAAAAGTGTACTAGATGACAAGCTTGTGATAAGCATGATGGCGGGAGAAACCTTTGAAAAAATCTATTCATTGATCGGAAATGTGCAGCTTGCAAGAGCAATGCCCTCACTCGCGATTGCAACAAATGAGGGGGTTATTGCATATACAAAGATACCAAAGGATGTCGCAGATATATTTAACAAATTCGGTTTTGCATTCGAAACAGAGCCGGAAATAATAGAAAAGGTAATGGCATTTGCAGCTTGCGGTCTCGGCTACGCTGCATACCTGATCGACGCATTCGCAGCAGCAGGCGAAGCTATGGGTTTCTCTTTGGACACAGCATCTCACATAGCCGCACTATCGTTTAAAAACGCAGGCGATATAGGCAACTTCAGAGAAACAGTTAAAGCCGTCGCAACTCCCGGCGGCGCAACAGAACAGGGCGTACAGTACATGGATAAATGCGGAGTATATAATATAGTTGCAGGGGCTATACAAAAAGCATATGAAAGAATGACATAATTGACGCAAAAACTCAAATTCCAACTGCACACCAATTATATTAGAAAGAAGTAATTTTAACCATGTATAAAACACCAAAAAGCGAACTAACCACACGTATAGCACGATTCAGAATAGCCATGGACAAAGCATATGAGCAATGGGAGCTATGTGCGGTTGTTGGTGGTGTCAATGTGTTTTATTTGACCGGAACGGTTTGCGATGGTGTTTTGTTCGTAAAACGAGAAGGAGACGCTACGCTTTGGGTGCGGCGCAGCTATGAGCGGTCAAAGCTTGAATCGGAGTTTGATGATATACGCCCAATGAAGAGCTTTCGTGACATCGCTGATACATTTACGGTACTTCCCGAAACACTTTATATCGACAAAGCTAATGCAACTATGGAGTTGTTTGGGCTTCTGTCGAAGTATATGCCGTTTCAAAGCGTGTTTTCTCTTGACAGAGTTATCTTAGATGCAAGAGCAGTAAAGAGTAGGTATGAACTTGATATTATGAGGCGAGCGGGAACGGAAACAGACCGTTTGTACTGGGAAGAACTGCCAACGTTACTTCGTGACGGAATATCCGAAGTTGACCTTGCTGCTGAATTGTTTACAGTTTTTCTGAAAAACGGTTTTCATGGTATCAGCCGTTTTTCCATGCGAAATGTAGATTCACTTCTCGGACATGTTGCATTTGGCGAAAGCCCGTTATATCCATCTGCTTTTAACGGAGCTTCCGGAACAAAAGGGCTGTGTCCGGCAGTTCCGGTACTTGGCAATCGTGACCGCTACCTGCGGAGCGGCGATTTAATATATGTTGACCTCGGTGCAGGAATCGACGGATATCATATTGATAAAACGATTGTTCTCAGCTACGGCAAACCACAGCCGGAACACGTAATCGCAGCGCACAATCATTGCCTTGAGCTTGAACGTCTGGCAGCTTCATTGTTAATGCCGGGAACCGTCCCGGCTGATATATACGAGCAAGTGACCGCTTCGGTCAACGATGAATACAAGCAAAATTTCATGGGAGCTGCAGGACGCACAGTGCCGTTTATTGGTCACGGTGTAGGGTTAAACGTTGATGAAATGCCTGTCTTGGCAAAAGGTTTTACCGCTCCGCTGGAAGAGAATATGACAATAGCCATCGAACCAAAAATCGGCATCAACGGCATAGGAATGGTCGGCAGTGAAAACACATATTTGGTGACGGATCACGGTGGAGTGAGCTTGACGGGAGAACAAAGAGAGCTGGATGTCGTATAGTGTACACCGCAATGACGACCAAGAGTTTTAATTTTTTACCGGAAATTTCCAGAAATAGGAAGATTATTCCAAAAAGTTATGCTATAATGGATAAAAACCGATGGAGGAGGGTTCACACCTATGTCTGAAATAAAAAATAGTATACTAATAGTAGAAGATAGTGAAGTCAGCATTTCGGTTTTGACCGACATTCTTGGCGACAGTTATAATTTGCATGTTGCACGCAACGGTTTGGAAGGCATTGACATGGCGCGAAGCATAATACCCGATCTAATGCTGCTTGATATCATTTTACCTCAAATGGACGGGTATGAAGTTATTAAAGTACTCAAGAATGAGCCTAAAACAAGTGGAATACCAATTATCTTTGTTACGGCCCTAAAGAGCGTAGATGATGAGCGAAAAGGCTTACAGTTGGGCGCGGATGATTACATCAACAAGCCGTACGATCCGCTGGTTGTTAAGCTAAGAGTTGATATCCAAATGCGAATAGTCAACCATCTCAGAACAATCCGGATACTGAGCGAAGAGATAGAATCGTGGATGAGAGAAGAAAAATAGAGAGAGTTTATCAGATGCGATACCCTAACCTCTCATAAACTTCAACGATTTAAACAACAGGTTCAGACCCAGATACACAGGTACAGCACACAGACAGGTAATTACAGTTATCCAAATAGCGGATCCGGACAACACCGTTAGAACACCTGCATAGCCGAATGCGATTGCTCCGACGGTAAAACCGACAAGCATTGTTATTATCAGTGCAATACGCAAGGTATTCAACGGGCGGCATAGTGTATACAGCATTAAAAACCCGACGAATGTAATGATTATCAGTGACATTGTAGATTTCTCTAAAGCTGTCACATCACCTTGCAACGCAACATAAGACATTGCGGCTAATGCGATGAAGCTTGTTAAACCGGCGGGAAGTGCATTTCGGAAAACATTCACAAGAAATCGTCCTTTGACGATTTTTTTGTTTGCTTCCATTGCAAGGACAAATGAAGGAGCACCTATCAGCATCATATTAAATAGAGTAAACTGTGAAGGCTCAAGCGGAAATAGAGCTCCGAAGGGAATCGTAATTGACAGCACATATAATAATGAAAAAACGTTTTTTGTTATAAACAACGCAGCAGAACGTTCAAGGTTATTAATTACACGACGACCTTCCATAACAACTGCAGGCATTGCAGAAAAATCCGAGTTGAGCAGTACAATATCAGACACCTGACTTGCCACCTCACTGCCGGAGGCCATAGCAATACTGCAATTTGCATCTTTCAAAGCAAGCACATCATTGACACCATCGCCCGTCATCGCAACGGTGTTTCCCGCTGCTTTTAATGCTCTAACAAGCTTACGTTTCTGGTCGGGAGTAACACGTCCAAACACAATATACTCACTGACAGCGCGTTTTATCTGCCTGTCGGTTGTCAGCTCTGCAGCATCTATGAACCGCTCCGCACCTTCTATACCCGCTTCTTTAGCAATTTGAGACACAGTCATGGGGTTATCACCGGAAATAACAATTATTTTTACCCCTTGCTCTGCAAAGAATTTGAATGTACCCGGAGCCTCCGGACGCACCCGGTTTGACAAAAGTATCAGTGCTAGCGGTATCACCCTGCCTGAATCCAAAGGATTGTTTATATCCTTATCGTATGAAGCAAGTAATAAAACGCGGGACCCTTGTGCGGAGTAGGAATCAATCATCCTTTTATGTCTTGAAAAGTTTGCCTGGAGGATTCTCTCCGGCGCGCCAAGTAAATACGAATCTTCCATGCCGAAAGAAACCCCGCCGTATTTGACCGCTGAGGAAAACGGCATGGTTTTTCGTGCATTTCTTCTTGCGGGAGCTTGGATAAACGCTTGAATAGCCGCCATAGTTTCATTTTCCGCAGACATATTGCCCGCGTAATCGGCTACGATTCCATTTAGCTCATCATCGCTCAGTTGCCCTTCACACATTGAAACAATGCCTTTAACTTCCATTTTGCTCTCGGTAATAGTACCCGTTTTATCAACGCAAAGCACGTTTACTCTTGCGAGAGTTTCTACACAATTTCGTTCCTGTACAAGTGTTCTCTTCCTCGCCAGTCTAAGAACACTGACGGTGAGAGCTATTGAAACAAGTAAATACAATCCGTCGGGAATCATTCCGACCAGTGCGCCCACTGTACGTTCAGTTGCCACAACAACAGTGATGTCCGGCTGCATAAGCTGCCTTATAAACATTGCGATTCCGACAGGAATGATAATAATGCCTATAATTTGAACGAGACGTTTTAGTGTGGAAACCATTCCGGCGGATAGTTTGCCTTTTGTCTTTTTAGCTTCGAGCGTAAGCTGTGCAACAAAAGAATCTCTTCCGACCTTATCGAGTCTTGCCAGACACTCCCCGGAAACGACAAAACTCCCCGAAAGAAGCGTATCGCCGGGTCTTTTCACAATTTCGTCAGATTCGCCCGTGACAAGTGCTTCGTTAACATTGCACTCCCCATACAATACAATAGCATCAGCATAAATCTGTTGATCACCTGCAAACACAGCAATGTCGTCAAGCACTGTCTTTTCTGTCGGAATCGTTATTTCATTACCATCACGGATAACAGTCGCGTTTGGTGCAGTCACAAATGAAAGCTTTGCAAGCGCACGTTTTGAGCGAAGCTCCTGCGCAATACCGATAATGGTGTTGATAATAATTACAGGCATAAAAGTCAGGTTCATAAACGAACCGACAGCCACCAGACAAAGCGCAAGCACGGTAAGGACAAGATTGAGATAAGTGAAAATATTATCTCTCAAAATCTGTGCAACAGTCTTTTCTGCAGATACGGGTTTAGCATTGCCATAGCCGTTTTCCAGCCGTTCACGGGCTTGTTGACCGGTAAGCCCGTTCTCCATACGAGCGTCAACCCTCGGCAGCACTTTATTTAGCTTAACAGATTCAGTTCTTGCAGCCACGTCTTATCTCCATCCAAAATATCTGAAAGACATTCTACCACAAACTCGTGATAAAATGCACGACTTTTCGATGGGGGAATTTATATACAATCATCTGTTTAAAAAGGGATAAACCATTGACATTAGATATAGCTTAGCGTACATTAATAATATGATTTATGGAAAGAGAGATGTATTTCTATGCTAAAGGGTAAAGTAGCCGTCATCGGAGCAGGTTTTGTCGGCTCGACTATTGCGTACACGCTGATGCTTTCAGGTTTGGTTTCGGAGATTGTGCTGCTTGATATCAATGGTGATAAAGCGGATGGTGACGCCCTTGATATGAATCATGGCATGAGCTTTATCTCACCCGTCAAAATTACCGGCGGTGATGATTATTCCAATATCAAAGGCTCCGACATGCTGATAATCACAGCAGGCGTGGGGCAAAGACCCGGTGAGAACCGCATTGATTTGCTGAAACGAAATGTTGCGGTTTTTGAGGATATTCTCAATAAATCACTGAAATACTGCGATAGCAACACAATTATAATGGTTGTCACAAACCCTGTGGATATCTTGACTTATGTCGCACAAAAAGTCTCCGGATTTCCAAAAAATACCGTTATCGGTTCGGGCACGGTGCTTGATACCGCACGGCTTAAATATCTCATCGGTGAATACACCGGAATCGACCCGAGAAATGTCCACTCTTACATAATCGGTGAACATGGGGATACTGAGGTAGCGGCGTGGAGCATGACTACAATTGCAGGAATAAGTTTGGAAGATTACTGTGGTATCTGTAAGCTCTGCGGGGATGAGAAAGCGGGCGGCATACGAATTTGCAAAGATGAGTTTTATGTAAAAACCAGAGATGCGGCATATCATATAATAGAAAAGAAGGGTGCAACCTATTATGCGATAGCCCTTTCTGTCAGACGTATCGTTGAGAGCATTATCGGTAACGAAAACTCCATATTGACAGTTTCAAGCTTACTTGAAGGCGAATACGGCATAAGGGATATCTGCCTAAGTGTCCCCACAGTCGTTAACAGCAGGGGCGCAGACGGAATACTGGAACTGCCATTTTCGGAAGATGAGTGCAAAGCCCTGACCGCGTCCGCAGACACACTCTCAAAGCTCGCACGCGAAATTGGATATTAAAAGAAAGGAACTCAAGTATGTTAAATTTTGATTTTTATTCCCCTACACGCATCATTTTCGGCAAAGACACGGAGACACAGATTGGTGAACTTTTAAAGCCCCATGCAAAAAAGGTGTTACTGCATTATGGTGGTGGAAGCATAAAGAAAAGCGGTCTATATGACAAAGTAATAACATCTTTGAAAGCAGCCGGCATTGAGTTTGCAGAACTTGGCGGGGTAAAGCCAAACCCCAGACTCTCTCTTGTGCATGAAGGCATTGATTTATGCAAGAGGGAAAACGTCGAGCTTATTCTGGCCGTGGGTGGCGGCAGCGTCATCGATTCCGCAAAAGCTATCGCTATGGGTGTTTATTACAACGGCGATGTCTGGGAATTGTACGGCACAGCAAATCCTATTGAAAACGCATTACCGATTGCAACGATACTTACAATTCCTGCAGCAGGTAGTGAAGCAAGCCCCGGCACTGTCATTTCAAAAGAAGAAACAGAACAAAAACTTCCATATGGCAATAATAAGCTCCGTCCTTTACTCAGTATAGTAAATCCGGAACTGTTCTTTACTCTGCCGAAAGAGCAGCTCGGTTATGGGGTAGCCGACATGATAAGCCATGTTTTTGAACGTTATTTTACCAATACGACCTACACTGATTTAACTGACGGATTATGTGAAGCAACTATAAAAACACTAATAAAAAATGCCTCAATAGCATATAATGACATGGAAAACTATGATGCATGGGCTGAGCTTGGTTTTGCCGGCACAGTCGCGCATAATGACCTTATTGGCATGGGGCGAGAGCAGGACTGGGCATGTCACGATATGGAGCATGAATTATCAGCTATTTATGACGTTGCTCATGGAGCGGGGTTGGCTGTTCTTACACCCGGCTGGATGCAGTATGTGTATAAAGACAATATTAATATGTTCGTACAGTTTGCCGTCAATGTCATGGGCGTTGAAGGAAGCTTCCGTGATCCCGATGCTATCGTTTTAGAGGGAATATCCCGTTTGCGTGACTTCTATGCCAAAATCGGTCTTGAGACCACGTTGTCAGGCATAGGCATAAACGAAGAAAAACTTGAAGTGATGGCGAAGAAAGCGACAAAAGAGGCCTTCGGTAATGAAAGACCTCTTGGCGGATTTAAAAAGCTGTATTGGCAGGATGTGCTGGAGATATACAAGCTTGTGAAGTAGAAAGGTCAATCGACCTGCCTGACAGTTACCAGTCCGCCTCTTGTTAAATCCAAGGTGGGAGAGCCTCGGTACTCCACGGTGCCTACGCCGCCGGCGATGACGCTTAAATCGTCAGAGCAGCTTATACTTACAGAACCTACGCCCGCAAGGTTGATTGAAGCCGAGCGGGTTTGTAGTTCCAGTGCGTTTAGCCTTCCTGCGCCTGCCATGCTTATATCGGCTCTGTCAGCTGTGCCTGAGAGCTCCATACTGCCTGCACCGGCAAGATTAACCGAAAGATTTTGTACATCCAACACAGCTTTGGCATCTGCGGCACCTGCGATATGAATTGAAAAATCATCACTGACTATGGGATCAACAGCATTGAATCTGCCTGCACCTGCGTGAAATACGCAATTGAGTGATGGCGTAGAAACAGTCAACACGGGAGTATTGCCGGTACCCGTGATATTCAAGGTTCTTGTTGAGCGAACAGTGAGTATACCGCCGGATTCTTCAACGCTGATGTACTCCATGAGATTCGGCTGTACTTCTAAAGTAACGGTATCAGACGGTGCAGAGTGATAAACTATGTTGCACAGCATTTCAACTCTGACTTCGGTGATTTCATTGACGTTAAACGTAAACTTTTCCATACTACCCCTTCCGGCAACTCCCGCTCCTCCCCATTGTGAGAAGTTGATTGATACACAACCGACCGTAAACACGAAAGCGAGCACTGCACAAAACACTAAAACAATAACCTTTTTCATATATTCATTTTCCTTTCTATTAGACGAGAAGTCAAGACAAATAATACAGCAGCGAATATCAGAATTATCAAAGCGTATAAACTCATTCCCAGAGAGCCGACAGTTATAGAAATAAACCCGTATAATCTTGTCACTGTACCAAACGGCGCAACCAAGAGTGCTGAAACAGTTAACAAGTAAAATATTCCGACCCCTGCAAGGAAGGCAAGAAACCCTCCGGTATGTTTAGTGTACAGTACCGACTTCCGTAACGCCTTGCAAAACATGATGAGCATCAAAACAAAGAAGTATGTCGCAATACCTCCTGCAAACTGTATAAATGCAGATTGCAAGCTCAATCCAATGCTACCGGGTATCATTTGCAAAAAACTAAGCCCCAGATAATAACCGCCAAGGTTAATTGATAAGATGACCACACCTGCAATTGATATTGCCATTGTAATAAAATCCATAACAAACATAGCAATAACGCTTGCGAATATTGTATTTCTGCGTGGTGCCGGAGTAAGAGCATAAATGGGAGCACCAGACGTGGAAAATATAGTGTTGAAGATAGAAGCATCACCAATAATATTAAACACTGTCATAACACCGATTGCTGCTCCGCTGAGTGATACAGCGGTTATTAAGGCTGCTGCCGGCAGTATTCCAAGCAATCCCGGTATGATAAAAGCTAGATTCATCACAAGAATTACCGCGAACACAATCAACCTCGGAGATGCCCCCGCGCGAAATGCGTAAAAAAGTGAGCTTTGGAATTTAGTATGAGCCTTCATTAATGAACACCTCCAAATATGCTTGTTCTATAGTTTTGTTACGCTCCTCGCGTATAGTATCGCAATCGCCGGAGAACACGATTTTACCCTTTGACAGGAAATAAACATTTGTTAATATGCGTTCTATATCTTTTACCAAATGCGTCGAAATCAGTGTTGACGCGCCATCGGGCTGCATTGAGATGATTGTGTCGATAACTTTAGTTTTTCCGACAGGATCGATCCCGTCAAGCGGCTCATCGAGCAGATATAAAGACGTTTCGCGGGAAAATGTTGCAGCGAGTGCAAGCCTTTCGTGCATACCTTTTGACAAGCTCTTGGCCGATGAGGTCAAGACTGGATTCAACTCAAGTAATCCCATCAGTTCTTCTGCGCGCGCTTGCGAGTAATCGGGATACATGTCCTTATAGAATGCAAACACATCCTTTACGCGCATCCAGCGTGGGAACTTCATATAATCGGGGCAAAACCCTATAAGTTTTCTTGCTTCCGGACATGCTTCCGTTATATCTGCTCCATACTGCACTGACCCTGCAGCCGGTTGAAGTAACCCTGCTATGATTTTTAGAAGTGTAGTTTTACCCGAAGCATTCGGACCGAGCAATCCTACGATTTGGCCGGGTTCTATTGTCATATCTACACCCTGCAGAGCATGACAGCCGGGAAATTTCATTTCAACATTTTTGATATCAAGAATTTTAGTCATTGCCGACGACTCCTTTTAAGTAAGATTTGAGTTCCTCCAGGATCTCGTTTTTACTAAAACCCAGAGCACTCATCTCATCCACAAAACGCTGCATAGACTCCGAAGTTAGATCCTTTTGCATTTTTTCCGTCATTTCCGTATCCTCCGTAAAATAATATCCTGTACCCCGTTTGCTGTTGATAACACCATCCCGCTCCATTTCCCGGTAAACACGCTGTATTGTATTTGTGTTTACTCTTAAAAATCCGGACAGTTCGCGGATGGAAGGGATTCTATCTCCCGGCTTGATATCTCCGCGTACGAACGCCCGTCTGAACCGGAGGATTATCTGGCGGTAGATTGGCATCCTGTCATCAAACGATTGCCCCCACTCTTCATACATCTGCATCGTGCCACCTCCTTCAGTGTACCACCACACTAGCACGCCAAAACATGCTTGTCAAGAGAAATTTTGAAAAATATTTTTTGACAACGGAACAGGGGACTGTTCCATGACATTCGTTTGGATGATTGTATACAAAAAAACACTGTGATATAATCAAAGGAATCTTGCCGGATATAGAGACAGGTAGTGGAGAGATTTACAAAGATGAGATTAGTGTTAAAACTTGAGATGAGTCAAATCATAAGCAAGATATTAAATGACATAAGAAAACCGTTGAGAGATAACTTAGTGCTGGTAAAAGAAAAATATATGACTAAGTATTTTATCATCAATATATTAGCAGCAACACTAGTATTGTCTCTTGCTGCAAGTAATTCAACAACTGCATATCCAAATGCGGAGAGTAAAGATGCAAGTGAAACGAAATTTCATAACGACTTTGGTGTTGTTGATAACAATATCATGTTAAGTCAATCTCAAAGCGATGTCGATGAGGATAATATGTACATTCCGGAAAATGGCATCATTGAAGGCGATATGAGTGAGGAAGAGGTGGTCTTAGATATTACGGTAGAGCCGGTATCGGTATTAATACATGAAACATCCTCAATTGTGCCGGAAGGTTTTGAAAAGTATGCTGTAACCTATCACATATTTAACACCGGCATATCCGGACCGAGTATTGCTGTTATCGGTGGTGTCCACGGGCGTGAACGGGCAGGGCAGGAGGCGGCGCAATATCTTGTCGATAACTTTTATTTTACAAGCGGAAGCTTCCTGATTATTCCAAAAGCCACCGCCACTTCGCCTGATAGCTGGGGTCCGGGTGGGCAAAATTTGAATCGCCAGTTCCCCGGTGACAGTAACGGTACCGCTGCACAAAGAGTCGCAGCAGTTATTACGGAATTGCTCGACGACTTCAAACCCTGTGTAATTATCGACATGCACGAAGCTTATCAAGATGGTTTTTCCAATAAGATTTTGTTTTGGCCGGGTCATGAAACTACTGAGGAGATGCTGGAAGCCATAAGATATGTTTCAGATACAATAAATCAAACCGACCTCGTTGGCAGGCACCTGGGATCATATGGCGGAAGAAGTTTCGGGCCTGCGAGAAGTAAGCTTGTTCGCGGCACAACTACACGGGAATATACACTGAGATATAATATCCCGGCCTATACAACGGAAACATGCATGTCGAACCGGCTCAGTGTAAGGGTAGAACAAAAAGTTTTTATTATTAATGCTTTATTTGAGTTTTACCAAAATAAATATGATGAGCGTATACGTATGTTGGAAGTCCGGGAAGAAATGGAAAGAATGCCAAAACGCTAGAAGACAGATGCCGTCCCCCCCCCGTCTTACCCCTATCTTTTTGAAAGGAATTGTGACTATCATGGATGAAAAGTATGTATTGATATCCGAGAGGATTCGTGAGCTGCGGGAGATTTTTGATCTTTCCGAAGAAGATATGGCAAAAGAAACCGGTGTGGGTGTCTCGACATACAAGGAGTATGAAGCGAGCGGGAAAAACATACCAATCAGCGTTCTTTATCACATATCGCAAAAGTTCGGAGTTGATTTATCGGAAATCTTAACGGGTGAAGCCGCACGTATTTCAACAATGCAGGTTTGCCGCCGGGGAAAAGGTAAAACCATAGACCGTTATCCCGGCTATATGTTTGAAAGCCTTGCACCGAGGTTCAAAGGTAAAGTGATGGAGCCGCTTCTCGTAACACTCTCCCCCGGACAGCCGGAAGCCCCGCTCGTCACACATGAAGGTCAAGAGTTTAATCTGGTACTCGAAGGCGAAATCGTTATAACATATTGTGATAAAGAATACGAGCTAAAGCCGGGTGATGCAGTCTACTTCGACCCCACTAACCCCCACGGTCAAAGAGCAATAGGAACGGAAAAAGCACGATTTATGACTGTTATTACTGAATAATGCACGCTTCACGGGATTGCTGCTCGGAAGCCGCAATGACGAAACAATAAAGCCGGAGGTTTTATCATGCTTGAAAGATATCTGCCGCGCGCGGAGTTTATGTCCTACGAGGACTTTATAGAGAATTTTCAAATCAACGTTCCCGATGATTTTAACTTTGGGTTTGACATTGTTGATGAATGGGCGAAGCGGGAGCCCGGCAAGCTTGCGCTTATGTGGTGTGACGACCACGGTGGTGAGTGCAGTTTTACATTCGAAGACCTAAGCAATCTCTCAAACAGAGCGGCAAACTACTTCCGGAATCTTGGAATAGGTAAAGGCGATGTTGTCATGTGTGTATTGCGACAGCGGTACGAATACTGGATAACCGCAATTGCGCTTTGCAAGCTTGGTGCAATCGTAATCCCTGCGACGATGCAACTTACATCAAAAGACATTATCTATAGAGCTAATGCCGCAAAAATCAAAGCTATCATCTGTTACAGCGACATAGATGGCTTTATAGCTTCACAAGTTGAGCAGGCATTGCCGGAATGTCCTACAATAGAGACAAAAATACTAACTCCCGATAAACGCGCCGGATGGCTTCCATTTATAGACATTGATACAGTCCCGCACCCTGTGTTTACTGATACATTCCCACGCCCGACAGACACCGGACAAATCAAAAGCACAGATCCGATGCTTATTTACTTTACATCAGGTACAACGGGAATGCCGAAAATGGTGCTCCATGATTTCTCACATCCGTTAGGTCATATTGTCACAGCCAAATATTGGCAGCAGGTGCGCGAAAATAAACTCCACAACTCAATGTCCGATTCGGGTTGGGCAAAGTTCGGGTGGGGTAAAATTTACGGTCAGTTTATATGCGGAGCACCCGTGTTCGCATATGATATGGAAAAATTCATCCCGAAAAACGTAATGGAAAAGCTTGAAAAGTACCGCATAGCAACATTTTGCGCACCGCCTACTATGTTTAGATTCATGCTTGCTGAAGGTATGGATGATTACGATTTTAGCGCAATAGAGCACTGTGGAAACGCGGGAGAACCGCTCAATCCCGAAATATTTAACAAAATAAAAGAAGTCTGGGGGCTTGATATGTACGAAGGCTTCGGACAGTCTGAATCTACGGTGCTGATTGCCAATTTCGGCTGGTTTAAGCCAAAACCCGGCTCAATGGGAAAGCCCGCACCACTATATGATATAGATCTTGTAGATGCAGACGGTAATACCTGCGAGGACGGCGAAGAAGGAAGAATTGTTGTAAGAAATACCAAAGCCGTTGGCTTATTCAAGGGGTATTACTTAGATGATGAACTGACAAAAAAGGCATTTGCTCCTGACAGCACCGGCACAAACGTATACGACACCGGGGACACCGCATGGCGTGACCCTGAGGGATATTATTGGTTTGTTGGCAGAAACGATGACATGATAAAATGCTCAGGTTACAGAATAGGTCCCTTTGAAGTAGAGAGCGTGCTGTCGGAACACGATGCAGTCCTCGAATGTGCCATAACGGGAGCACCCGACCCGAAAAGGGGACAGGTTGTAAAAGCAACGGTTGTTCTGAATAAAGGCTTTGAGCCATCCGATGAAATGATAAAAGAGCTTCAGGAGTACGTGAAAAAGACAACAGCCCCCTACAAATACCCAAGAATAGTGGAATTTGTGGAAGAACTGCCGAAAACTATAAGCGGAAAAATAAAGAGGGCGCAGATACGAAAAGAGGGGTAAACTGTAAGTGCTTGGCGGGTATCCGTAATACTTTTAATAGTTCCAGCCAATGCACTGCACCTTAGCGGAAGATTGTTTTGTTCGGCAAAACTTGTGTGCTGACTGAAACTATGAAAAGTATTACGGATACCCGCCAAGTACTTAGAGCTTTTTGATCGCCTCCATGACCTGGCGTTCATCAAAGGGTTTCATTACGAAGTGCTTTGCGCCTAATACTATCGCGTCGCGGACGAGTACCTCCTGACCCATGGAGCTTACCATTATTACATTTGCATTAGGGTCTTCCTCAATTATTAATTTAAGAGCCTCCAAGCCGTTCATTTCATCCATGATTAAATCCATTGTGACAAAATCCGGTTTGAGCTCTTTGTATTTTTCAACACCCTTCTTACCGTTTTCCGCTTCGCCGAGAACATCGTAACCGTTTTTGACTACGATGTTTTTTATCAGTCGCCTCATTAAAGATGAATCATCGACGATAAGAACAGTT
>Ga0123353_10000611_pt1 | contig 43750 bp, 37 predicted proteins | sample TergutLab28metaG_3_FD_92763 | JGI IMG/M metagenome (GOLD analysis project Ga0123353, IMG submission 92763) | Labiotermes labralis P3 segment gut microbial communities from Petit-Saut dam, French Guiana - Lab288 P3 | ecosystem: Host-associated > Arthropoda: Insects > Digestive system > Gut ... | reverse complement strand
GGTAGCAAATCTACAAGATTATGCAATGAAAAACATTCTGAAGACTTGACAAAAGAAAAGGCATTCCAGCCTGCGGGAACGTTATCGAGATCAGCTACTCAAACTGTAAAAGAGTGGAGTATCTAAAACAGTGATCCCCGCCGATTCCTGCTGCGTGCCTAATTGAAAGGCAAAGCGTAGTTGCGTTCCGTCCACGCTTTAAGCTATTCTGAATCGAACCTTTAAGTCCGGTTCTGTGAGACCGACAAGGGCGAATTTTAATATCGCAGTGCTCGCTTATGGCATGTCGTGTTTTGACATGTCGCGGTGCACGCTATTGACGCGCCTGTTGCCGGACTCGGTGAGGGTGCGTTTTTCTTCAGCAATGGAGGTATGGCGTGCAGTATCGCACTAAGGCCACGGTGCTTGACGGCCAGACCATTTCGCGCACCATCACGCGCATGGCACACGAGATCCTTGAGGCCAACAAAGGCGCCGACAACCTGGCGCTTGTGGGCATCGCCACGCGTGGGGCGGCACTGGCCGAGCGTCTCGCAAAGAAGATGGGCGAGATCGAGAAGGCCGAGATCCCCGTCGGCATCCTGGACATCAGTTTTTATCGCGATGATGCCGGCATGCGGCTGAATCCGGAGGTGCATCGTACCGACATCCCCTTTGACGTGCAGGGACGCGACATTGTCCTAGTAGATGATGTGCTCTTTACGGGGCGGACGGTGCGTGCGGGGATGGACGCGATCATGGATTACGGCAGGCCGTGCTCGATCCAGCTTGCGGTGCTTGTGGACCGCGGCCATCGGGAGCTTCCCATCCGTGCCGATTATGTAGGCAAAAACGTCCCTTCTTCCAGGCGGGAGCGGGTGACAGTGAGGCTGGAGTCGCACGATGGGATCGATATGGTCGAGATCCTTGAGTTTGTAGGGGAGGGCTGATCGAGGATGCTTGCCACCAAGCACATCATCAGCATCGAGGACCTGACTCCTGCCGAGATCGAGCTAGTCCTAGATACTGCCGAGTCGTTCAAGGAGGTCAACGAGCGGCGCATCAAAAAGTTGCCTACGCTACGTGGCCGCACGATCGTGAACCTCTTCCTTGAACCGTCGACCCGCACGCGCACGAGTTTCGAGATAGCGGCAAAGCGTCTCTCGGCGGACGCAGTCAACTTCTCGGGGGATGCCTCGGCAACGGTGAAGGGCGAATCGCTCGCCGATACCGCCGAGACGCTCTCGGCGATGGTGTGCGATCTGGTGGTCGTTCGGCATCGCTATGCGGGAGCGCCTCAGATACTCGCCCGCCACATGGACGCGCACGTCATCAACGGCGGCGACGGGATGCACGAGCACCCGACTCAGGCGCTGCTCGACCTTTTCACGATGCGGGAGCGATTGGGGCGGCTTCATGGGCTCCGTGTGGGGATCGTGGGTGATGTCTGCCACTCGCGTGTCGCGGGCTCGCTTGTGCGGGGGCTTATCGCGGTCGGCGCGCATCCGGTCCTGATCGCACCGCCAACGCTGCTTCCTGCGCGTGCGGATGCGCTTGGCGTAAAGGCTGTCACCTCACTCGATGACGTGCTCCCCGAGCTCGATGTCGTTTATCTGCTGCGCGTCCAGATGGAGCGGGCCGAGGGCATGCCTTTCCCGAGCCTGCGTGAGTACGCGAGGCTGTTCGGTATGAACGAGGCACGGCTTGCGCGCATGCGCCCAGATGCGATCATCATGCATCCTGGCCCGATGAACCGCGGTGTGGAGATCTCGGCGGGGGTAGCCGACAGCGACCGCTCATTAGTGCTCGACCAGGTGAATGCAGGAGTTGCTGTGCGCATGGCGGCAATGTATTTGCTGCTCGGGGGGGAGGACTGATGGGGGAGGAAGCAGCGCGAGAGAAGATGGCACGGGCGCAAGGCTCGGGCAAAGCGGTCTCGGTGGCTCCGGGGATCCCGGGGACCCTGATGACCCCGATGACCTCGGTGGCTTCGGGGATCCCGGTGGCCCCGGTCCTGCTTCGGGGCGCACGCCTCGTTGACCCGGCCGTTGGCCGTGACGAGGTCGCCGACATCCTCATCGAGGGCGGACGTATTGCCAACATCGGCCCGGACCTCGGATCGGCTGCGGATGCCCATGGCCAAGATGGCGCACCCATAGTTGTCGAATGCGCCGGGAAGATCGCTGCGCCCGGCCTCGTCGACATCCACGTGCACCTGCGCGAGCCTGGGCGCGAGGACAAGGAGACAGTTGCAACGGGCACCCGTGCAGCTGCGCACGGCGGCTTCACGGGCATCGCCGCGATGCCCAACACCTCGCCCGTCTGTGATACCGGCAGCAAGGCCCGGTTCTTGCGGGAGCGTGCGGCGGCCGAGGGGCTGGTGCGGGTGTACCCGATAGGCGCGTGCACCGTCGGCAGCAAGGGCGAGGCCCTGGCCGAGATGGGCGATATGCTCGCCGAGGGCGCGGTCGCCTTCTCCGATGACGGGCATGGGGTGCAGAGTGCGGGGATGACTCGGCTTGTCATGGATTACGCAAAGCAGTTTGGTGCCACGGTGATCAGCCACTGCGAGGACGAGGGGCTTGTTGGCAGAGGCGTGGTGAACGAAGGCTCGGCCTCAACCAGGCTCGGGCTGCCCGGGTGGCCGGCTGCTGCCGAGGAGATCCATGCCGCCCGCGACATCAGGCTTGCCGAGCTGACAGGCTGCCGCCTGCATCTGGCGCATCTTTCAACCGCAGGATCGGTCGGGCTTGTGCGAGCGGCCAAGAAGCGAGGCATCTCGGTCACCTGCGAGGTCACGCCGCACCACCTGTTCCTTGACGAGGGCGCGCTCGGCGATGCATATGACACGAACCTCAAGATGAACCCGCCGCTGCGCACCGCTGCAGACAGAGAGGCGCTTGTGGCAGCGCTGCTCGATGGCACGGTCGATTGCATCGCAAGTGACCATGCGCCGCATGCGCCGCATGAGAAGGCGTTGGAGTTCGAGCTGGCACCGTTTGGGACTACCGGCCTTGAGACGGCGTTGCCGCTCATGGTCACGAACCTGATCGGTTCCAGCTCGTGTGGCACCGCAGGCTCGCTCGGCGGCTCAAACCTGCCTGGCAGCGCAGGTCGACTCGACTGGGGCACCCTGGTGCAGCTCATGGCCCACGGCCCGCGCAAGGTCCTCGGACTTTCGCCGGTGCACCTTGAAAAAGGAGCCGTTGCAGACATCACCGTCATTGACCCGGAGGCAGAAGTCCCGGTGGTTCCAGAGTTTTTCGAGAGCCGCTCGGCGAACTCTGCGTTTTTGGGTACCACGCTCTCAGGAAAGGCGACCGAGGTGCTCGTGGGCGGTCGGTTTGCACTTAGGAACGGAAAGGTGGTCGGCACGTGACGCGTTCAAAAGCACTGCTTGCGCTCGAGGATGGGACGGTGTTCCACGGCTTCTCATGCGGTGTGGCCGGCGAGGTGGATGGGGAGATCTGCTTCAACACGTCGATGACCGGTTATCAGGAGATATTCAGCGACCCCTCCTACGCCGGGCAGATCATCACGATGACAAGCCCGCACATCGGCAACTATGGCGTGAATGCGGCAGATATGGAGTCGCGTGCCGTCTTCGCCAGGGGCTTTGTGGTGCGTGCGCTCAGCAGGAGCCCGTCAAGCTGGCGTGCCGAGGGGTCTTTGCGCGACTTTTTCGTGCGGCACAACGTGGTCGCCATCGAAGGAGTGGATACGCGCAGGCTTGTGCGGCACATCCGTGAGTGCGGCGCGCTTAAAGCGGTGATCTCGACGGTGGACCTCGACGAGGAGTCGGTTGTTGCCAAGGCAAAAGCCTCTCCGGGCCTCGTGGGGCGTGACCTGGTCGCCGAGGTAGCCGTGAGCAGTGCATATCGCTGGGGCGGCCTGGTGCCCGGGGGTGGTGTTCCGGCGGACATCGGTGCGGTGCCCATAAAGCCGGATTACCGGGTGGTCGCGCTTGACTCCGGGATAAAGTACAACATCGCCCGGCAGCTCTCCGAAGTGGGCTGCGAAGTGATTGTGGTGCCGCCTACCACGCCCGCCGAGACGATCCTTGAGCACAAGCCCGATGGCATCTTTGTCGCGAATGGGCCGGGTGACCCCTCGGCGGTCGACTACCTCTTCGAGACGCTACGGATCCTTCTTGGCAAGCGTCCGGTCTTTGGAATATGCCTTGGGCACCAGATGCTTGGGCTTGCGGTCGGGGCATCGGTGTTCAAGCTCAAATACGGTCACCGAGGAGCGAACCAGCCGGTCAAGAACCTGCGTACCGGCAAAGTCGAGATCACGAGCCAGAACCACGGGTTCTGCCTGGATTTTGCAAGTGTCGGCAGGCTTGACGTGGCCGAGAGCGGCGGGCTTGACATGGACACGGCCGACCTTCGGGCGTGGGTGCAGGCGGGTGTGGCACCTGTGGTGCGCTCAGAGGGTTTCGGGCGCGTGCAGCTGACGCACGTGAATCTCAACGACATGACGTGTGAGGGGATCCGGTTGCTCGATGTGCCGGCGTTCTCCGTGCAGTACCATCCTGAGGCAGCGGCGGGGCCGCATGACTCCCGGTCGCTGTTCAAAGAGTTCGTGAACCTGATGAAGGCGGGTGCGTAAGTGCCAAAACGTAAAGACATCTCAAAGATCCTCGTTATCGGCTCTGGGCCGATCGTCATCGGCCAGGCGTGCGAGTTCGACTACTCGGGCGCGCAGGCGTGCAAGGTGCTCAAGGACGACGGGTATGAGGTCGTGCTCGTGAACAGCAACCCCGCGACGATCATGACCGATCCGGGGCTTGCGCACCGCACGTACGTGGAGCCGGTCACCCCCGAGTTCGTCGAGAAGGTGATAGCGGTCGAGCGCCCGGATGCGCTGCTGCCCACGCTCGGCGGTCAGACCGGGCTGAACTGTGCGATGGCGCTGGTGGATAGCGGGGCGCTTGAGAAGTGGGGCGCGGAGCTTATCGGTGCCAAGGCCGAGGCTATCCGCAAGGGCGAGGACCGCAAGCTTTTTGCCGAGGCGATGAAGCGGATCGGCCTTGAGGTCCCGAGAAGCGGCTACGCCTATTCGACTGGCGATGCCGAGCAGCTGATAGGCGACCTCGGCTATCCGGTGATTGTGCGACCGAGCTTTACACTCGGCGGGGCCGGCGGCGGCATCGCGTACAACCGCGGGGAGCTTGTCGACACGGTGAGCCAGGGGCTTGCGCTCTCGCCGATCAGTGAGGTGCTTATCGAGGAGAGCGTGATCGGCTGGAAAGAGTTCGAGATGGAGGTCATGCGTGACTCTGCGGACAACGCGGTGATCGTATGTTCCATTGAGAACTTCGATCCGATGGGTGTGCACACGGGGGACTCGATCACCGTGGCGCCTGCCCAGACGCTCACTGATCGGGAGTATCAGCAGATGCGGGATGCCTCGATAGCGATCCTGCGTGAGGTTGGTGTGGAGACCGGCGGCAGCAATGTGCAGTTCGCCATCGACCCGGCAACGGGGCGCATGGTCGTCATCGAGATGAACCCGCGGGTCTCACGATCGTCCGCGCTTGCCTCGAAGGCGACGGGTTTCCCGATTGCAAAGATCGCCGCAAAGCTTGCGGTGGGCTATACGCTCGATGAGATAGAGAACGACATCACCCGCGAGACGCCGGCGTGTTTCGAGCCCTCCATCGATTACACGGTGGTGAAGGTGCCCCGCTGGACGTTCGAGAAGTTCTGCGGGACCGATGAGACGCTTACCACGCGCATGAAAAGCGTGGGGGAGGTCATGGCGATCGGGCGCACCTTCGAAGAGGCGCTCGGCAAGGCCATGCGCAGCCTGGAGAACAACCGAGGCGGGCTCGGGGCCGATGGTCGCGACCGGTTTGTCGAGCACAAGTTCGATGAGCACCTTGCGATCCCTAACGAGCAGCGTCTCTTCTACCTTGCCGAGGCCTTCCGGCGCGGTCGCTCGATCGAGGAGCTGCATGCCATAACCCATATCGACCCGTGGTTCTTAGACCGGATGCGCACGACCGTCGGGATCGAGCAGCAGATCAAGGGACGTGATCTTTCCAGGATAGATGCCGAGGAGCTTCGCAGCGCCAAGCGTGCCGGCCTCTCGGATGTCCAGATCGCCTGGCTCACCGACTCAAGCGAGCATGCCGTGCGCGCCGCCCGCAAATCGCTCGGGGTGCTGCCGACCTTTAAAGTGGTGGACACCTGCGCGGCAGAGTTCACCGCAATAACGCCGTACTACTATAAGACCTACGAGGAGGAGGACGAGGTCGTCGCTGCCACAAAGCCGCGGGTGGTGATCCTGGGTGCCGGCCCCAACCGCATCGGCCAGGGAATCGAGTTCGACTACTGTTGCGTGCACGCGGCCTATACGCTCTCGGAGATGGGCTATGAGACCGTCATGGTCAATTGCAATCCCGAGACCGTATCGACTGACTACGACACAAGCGACCGCCTGTACTTCGAGCCGCTCACGCTTGAGGACGTGCTTGATATCGTGGATGCCGAGGATCCGATAGGCTGCGTAGTCACCTTTGGTGGCCAGACCCCATTAAAGCTTGCAAAGGCGCTTGAGGCGGCCGGGGTTCCGATCATGGGGACAAGCCCTGAGGCTATCGATCTTGCCGAGGACCGGCGGCGGTTCTCGGCGGTATTAAACGAGCTCAAGATCACATACCCGTCTGCCGGTACGGCCGAGAGCTTCGATGAGGCGCTTCAAGTCGCCGAGCGTGTCGGGTTCCCGCTGCTGGTGCGGCCGAGCTATGTCCTCGGCGGTAGGGGGATGGTGATCGCGTACTCCGAAAGCTACCTGGAGCGCTACATGGCCGAGGCGGTCGCGGTCTCATCTGAGCATCCTGTGCTGCTGGATAAGTTCTTGGAGGGTGCTATCGAAGTCGATGTCGATGCGGTCTGCGACGGCGAGAGCGTCTATGTGGGCGGCGTGATGGAGCACATAGAGGAGGCGGGGATACACTCGGGTGACTCGGCGTGTTGTATTCCGCCCTATTCGCTCGGCAGTGAGACGGTCACGCAGATACGTGCGCACACGAAGACGCTTGCCATGAGGCTTGGGGTCCGTGGGCTCATGAATGTGCAGTTTGCTATCAAGGACCAGGGCATCTATGTGCTCGAGGTCAACCCAAGGGCGAGCCGCACGGTGCCGTTTGTCTCTAAGGCGACCGGCGTGCCGCTCGCAAAGGTCGCTGCCCGCGTGATGGCCGGTGAGAAGCTCGCCGATATGGGGCTTCCGCCTGATGAGCGCGAGATGGTGCGGTTCTGCGTCAAGGAGGCGGTGATGCCGTTCGGGCGGTTCCCGGGCGCGGACTCGGTGCTCGGCCCTGAGATGAAATCGACCGGTGAGGTCATGGGTGTCGCCGATGACTTCCCGGCGGCTTATGCGAAAAGCCAGCTTGCCGTCGACTATTCGCTCCCGGTCTCGGGGACGGCGTTTGTCTCGGTATCAGACAGGGATAAGCGTCAGGCGGTCTCTGTTGTCAAACACCTGCAGCTGCTTGGGTTCTCGATCATGTCGACCAAAGGCACCGCCCGTGCGTTGCGCGCTGCTGGGATACCGGTGGTCGAGGTGCGCAAGAAGCACGAGGGGCGCCCGAACATCGTCGACGAGATCGCCAACGGCAATGTGCAGCTGGTCATCAACACGCCGTTTGGGCAGCAGACCCGCAGCGACGGCTACCATATCCGTTCGGCTGCCGTACGGCACGGCATCCCCAACATCACCACGATCTCGGCCGCTTCTGCGGCGGTGCAAGGCATCGAGGCGGTCAAGGAAGGGCGTCTGGAAGTCTGTGCCCTGCAGGATTTCGAGCAGTACCGATGAGTGGGTCGCTGCCCGCCGAGGTGCCGGTGCCGCCTGCCGCGGCCGCGCCGGGCATCGAGAAGGTGCGCATCACGGAACACGAGCAGCTTGCCGACGGCATCTGGCGGCTTTTGCTTCAAGCACCGCGTTGCGCCGCTACGATCCTCCCGGGCCAGTTCGTGCACCTGCGTATCACCCGTGCGGATGATCACGTGCTCAGACGACCGTTCTCTGTGCACCGAGTGCGGGGGAGGTGCATCGAGATCCTCTACCAGGTTGTCGGTCGGGGCACGGGGCTCCTTAGCGCCCTGCCGGTGGGCGAGGAGCGCATGGACATCGTGGGCCCGCTGGGAAAAGGATGGCAGATCCCGACCCACGCAAAAAGCCTGCTCCTTGTAGGTGGCGGTCTCGGCGCGGCACCTCTGGGCATGCTTGCCGAGCAACTTGCCTCGCAGGGCAGGCACGTGGAGGTTGCGCTTGGGGGGGCGAGCGCAGACCGTCTGATCGCCCTGGAGCTCTTTCGGCGCTTAGCAGACCGCGTGGAGGTAGCGACCGATGATGGCAGCCTTGGCCATCAGGGGTTCGTCACCGTACTCGCCGAGCGCATGCTCGCCGAGGCAGGCTTCGACGCTGTCTTTTGCTGTGGCCCTGAGCCGATGCAACGGCTGGTTGCTCGGCATGCGAAGACACTCGGCGTGCCCTGTCAGGCATCGCTTGAACGACTGATGGCATGCGGGATCGGGGCATGCTTTTCGTGCATCGTGCCCACTCGGTCAGGGCAGATGCGAGCCTGTGTGGACGGGCCGGTCTTTGACGCTGAAGAGGTGTGCTGGGGTGACAGTTGAGGATCATATGGCAGATGGCGAAGGCTGTGAGGCGACCTCAGCAGGTCCTGAAGTGACCGATGAGGGCATGAACCTAAACGTTGACTTGAAGGTCAAGATCGGAGACCTCGACCTCAAGAACCCCGTGATGCCTGCCTCGGGGACGTTCGCATCAGGACGGCAGTTCGCGGATTTTCTCGACCTCAACCGTCTTGGGGCGATTGTGACCAAGGGCGTGTCGCTTGAGCCGTGGCCGGGCAATGAGTGCCCACGCATCGCTGAGACTTCCGGGGGGATGCTTAACTCCATTGGCCTCCAGAACCCTGGAGTAGAGGCGTTTTGCATAGGTGACCTGTGGTGGCTCTCAAAAAACGCCCCTGATGCCCCGGTTATCGTGAACGTGGTGGCACATAGCGCTGAAGGATACCCTGAGGTTATCAAACGGCTTGAGAGGGAGCCGTCGGTCGCCGCCTATGAGCTCAACATCTCCTGCCCCAATGTCGATGCGGGTGGCATGGCCTTTGGGGTTGACTGTACCTCGGCGGCAGAAGTCGTTTCACTTTGCCGAGCGGTCACCAACCGAACACTCATCGTAAAGTTGAGCCCGAATGTCACCGATATCACCCGCATTGCCCGGTCGGTGGAGGCTGCTGGCGCTGATGGCATCTCGCTTATCAACACACTTCTCGGGATGTCTGTTGACGCGCACACGCGCCGACCCAGGCTGGCGCGTGTGGTTGGCGGGCTCTCCGGTCCTGCAATCAAGCCGGTGGCGCTGCGCATGGTCTGGCAGGTAGCGAATGCAGTTGCTATTCCGGTGATAGGCATGGGTGGCATCACCTCGGCAGAGGATGCCGTGGAGTTTTTGATAGCGGGTGCCACCGCTGTCGGTATTGGTACGGCCAACTTCACGGATCCGAGGGCCATGATGCAGATACTCGATGGGCTGGGGGAGTGGTGCAAAACGCATTCGGTCTCGGTGACCGATCTTATCGGCTCTCTCTCCCTGGAAGCGTAGGATTCGGGTAGGATGCTGCGTAGAGTTCACGTAGATTCAATATATGTTAGATCTGCGTAATTGCTTGGCATTTTCGCAGGTCAGGTGTAGGGTAACGTAAACGCGGTTCCACAACCGGCTGTTTTGCTGGATCAAGCAGCCTGGCTGGGTTCACCCGCGAGCGTGCCGCACGGCCTGAATAGAGCCCCGCCTTAAGGGAGACTGGGAGACTGAGGAGGATCCATGGCATTGCCGAATCTGTCTGATGCTGATCGCGCGGCTGCGCTGAAAGTGGCTGCCGAGGCACGCAAGAAACGTGCGCAGCTGCGTGCTGAACTCAAGAGCGGGAGCAAGTCTTTTGCCCAGGTGATGAACGCCGCAGACGACCCCATTGTTGCTCGGATGAAGGTCTCTGCGCTGCTCGAGTCCCTTCCTGGCTACGGTAAGGCGAAAGCGCTCAAGCTCATGACAGAGTTTGGGATATCTGAGAGCCGCCGCGTCCAGGGTCTTGGTGCACGCCAGCGCGAGCAGCTTTTGAGCCGGCTCGGGTAAAAGCAGGCGGGCAGCCTGCTGCTGTTTATCCGTTGTCCGGAACAGGGAACCTCTTCATAGTCTCTGGCCCCTCTGGTGCCGGTAAGGGCACGATTGTAAAGGAGCTTCTTCTTCGCGCCCCTGCTGCCTGGGTGTCTGTCTCTGTGACGACGCGGAGCCCTCGCCCGGGGGAAGAGGACGGCGTGCATTACCTCTTCGTCTCGGACACTGAGTTCGATGGGCTTGTTGCATCAGGCGGCTTGCTGGAGTGGGCCTCTGTGCATGGGAACCGGTATGGTACGCCGCGTGAGGAGGTGGATCGGAGGCTCGCCGAGGGCAAGCAGGTCGTTTTAGAGATCGACCCGCAAGGGGCGTTCCAGGTAGGCGCGCTTGTGCCCAAAAGCGTGCTGGTGTTTGTCATGCCTCCCTCTGAAGAGGAGCTTTTGCGGCGTCTGAAGAAGCGTGGAGCTGAGACGGAGAAGCAGATCGCGGTGCGCTTGCAGACCGCCGAGAAGGAAGTTGCACTTGTAGGAAAGTACGACCATGTGATAATAAACGACGATGTTGAACGAGCCGCGGATGAGCTTGCGCGGCTGATCGGTTCGTATGCCCGAGGCGAGGAGTCGAATACCAAATCATGTCAGTGATCAATCCGCCCATCGATGACCTGTTGTCCAAGGTCGATTCAAAGTACACACTCTGCATCATTGCAGCAAAGCGAGCCCGCCAGATAAACAACATGGTCCATGGCGTGCGTGACCAAGCGCTGCTTACTATGCCTATGAGCGAGATCTCCAGGATCACGAGCACCAAACCCCTTTCGCTTGCGCTTGAGGAGATCGCCGAGACCGATGTCGGCTACGAGCGTGCGAAGGACAGCTACAAATAGCATCCATGTCAGAACGCGTCTGCCTGGTCCACTATCATGAGGTAGGTCTCAAGGGTCGCAATAGGTCAGCATTTGAGCGCTGTCTTCAAGGCAATCTTGATGCGGCGCTCGGCGTGTTTCCGGTGCAGAAAGCCGTGCGCCTTGCTTCGCGGTTGGCGGTCACCGTGAACGATCCGAGCCGATTTGAAGAGGTCGCAGAGGCTATTTCGCGGATCCCAGGGGTGCACTCGGTCTCGCTCACCTACAAGATAGAGCGCGACCCCGCACTCATCGAGGAGTTTGCGCTGCGTGCGCTTGCCGATGCGTGCGAGGCGCGCTCCGCTGCAGCCCGCCCCGCGGTGCGCCCTGCAGTACACCCGGTCACGAGCTTTAAGGTTGACGCACGTAGGTCGAATACCGACTGGCCCGAGTCAAGCATGGAGATGAACCAGCGGATCGGCGCTCGGCTTCAGGCAGAGACCGGGTTGCGTGTCGATCTCACCGTGCCGGATGTCACGGTAACGGCCACGGTGACCCAAGGTGTGGCCTTCATCGGCTCAAGCAAGATCTTGGGTGTCGGCGGATTGCCGGTCGGCACCGCTGGCAAGGTGGTCTCGCTTCTCTCGGCGGGCATCGATTCACCGGTCGCATCGTGGCGCATCATGCATCGCGGTGCCGTGATAGTCGGCGTGCATTTCTCGGGCCGCCCGCACACCGATGGCGCGTCGGAGCGCCTGGTCACCGAGATCGGCGGGATGCTCGAACGCTTCGGTGGGCTTGGGCGCATCTACCTCGTGCCCTTTGGCGACCTGCAAAGGGAGGTATCGCTTGTTGTCCCGCCCGACCTGCGCGTGCTCATCTACCGCCGCCTCATGATCCGCGTCGCAGAGGCCATCGCCCGCGCCGAGCACGCAAAGGCGCTTGTGACCGGGGAGTCGCTTGGCCAGGTAGCGAGCCAGACGCTTGAGAACATCGCAGCGGTCGACGAGGCGGCCACGCTTCCGGTTCTGCGTCCGCTTGCAGGCAGCGACAAGCTTGAGATCATGGCCGAGGCCCGTCGGCTCGACACCTACGAGCTGTCGACGTGCGATCATCAGGACTGCTGCACGCTTTTCATGCCGAGGAACCCAGAGACGCACGCCAAGCTTCCAGTGGTGCTTGATGCGTGGGGAACGCTGGATGTCGAGCGCATGGTCGCCGACGCGCTTGCGAACTTTTCCTGGGTTGATTTTGACTGCCCTGCCTACCGACCGCCCAAAACCTGGACGCGATGAACGCTTCAGGCGCAATGGGCCTCCCTGGCGGCGCGGTGGCCCTCCGGGCGCGATGGATTCTTCGGGCGCGATGAGCCTTCCGGGTCACACCCTGCGCATCTTAGCGCTCGAGCCCTACTACGGTGGCAGCCACCGTGCGGTGCTCGATGGGCTCGTCGGTGCGATTGATGCCGAGTGGACGTTGCTCACGCTCCCTGCCCGCAAGTGGAAATGGCGGATGCGCGGCTCAGGCGTGACGATGGCTGCCGAGGCACGGCACCTGGCGACCGAACGCTCCCGCGCCGCCACCACCCATGCCGCCGCCGCCGCCGCCGCCGACACTACCACCACCGATCTCGGCTCCCGCGCTCCTTGGGATCTCATATTCGCCTCCACCTTCGTGAACCTCGCCGAGTTCCGTGGGCTTGCAGGCGCAGCCATCGCGCCGGTTCCTGCGATCGTCTATTTCCACGAGAACCAGCTCGTCTACCCGAACCGCCATACGGCTGAATGGGACTACCAGTTCCCGCTCACCAACATCACCTCGGCGCTTTCTGCTGAGCGCTGCCTCTTCAACACGCGCTGGAACCTCGAGCAGTTCATCGCCGAGATACCCGGGTTCCTTGCTCGGTTTCCTGATTACCGTCCGCAACATGTTGCCGAGGCGGTTGCTAAGAAGTCGCACGTGGTCCCGCCGCCCTTTGATCCGGCCGAGTTCGATCAGGCACCGACCGTTCGCGGGGATCGATGCCGCATCATCTGGCCGCATCGCTGGGAGCATGACAAGGATCCGGAGGGGTTTATTGCGGCTCTGGGCGAGCTTGCTGCCGAGGGGCTGGATTTCGAGGCTGTGATCGCGGGTCAGGCGTTTAAGGAGACCGAGACGCTGATCCGCTCGGCTGCTGGCGAGTTGGGTGACCGGCTGGTGTTCTGCGAGCAGCCGGCGGACCGTGGTGCGTATGCACGGTTGCTCGCAAGTGCCGATATCGCGGTCTCCACTGCGCGAAACGAGTTCTTCGGCCTGGCGATGATCGAGGCATCATACGCAGGGTGCATGCCGCTTGTCCCAGACCGGCTGGCCTATCCCGGGCTGTATCCGCCTGCGATGCGCTATTCAGGCGCGGATGGGCTGGTTGCTCGGCTGAGGGAGCACATATTGAGCCGTCCGATGCCCGGTCAGGCACGCTCAATCGCCGAGGACTTCACGCTGGGCCGCCTCGCACCTCGGTTTGAAAGCGTTTTTGAGGAAGTAGCAGGCGCAGTGCGTCACTCGTAATGCCGCCCGACCGCGCGCTCACGTCGCCCATCGCATGCACCCGCCGCGCACCCACGCCCGCCGTCACGCTGCATGTGTGCCCCGCTTTGCCGATCCGGCTGGGCTGCGCGTCCCGGGGCATGTTATGATGTGTACAAAGTTGTGCACATGCTCTAACAACGATGTACACGAGAAGGGACCTACCAGATGCCCGAGGCCACACCCGTCCGTGACGGTATCGAAGCCAAAGTAGCCGAGTTCGCATCGAGAAGGACTGACATGCAAGAGGCCGACAGGTACTTTTACCTGCAGGCGACCACAGGCAAGACGAACCACCGCGTGATGATGGCCGACGGTCGGGACATGGTGATGCTGGCATCCTACAGTTACCTCGGGCTCATCGGACATCCACGCGTCGATGCTGCGGCTCAAGCCGCTATCGATGAATATGGCTCAGGGGCCGGTGGGGTACGTCTCCTCACTGGCACGACCGATCTTCATGAGCGCTTGGAGGCGCGCATCGCGGCGTTTGCCAAGCGAGAGGACTCCTGCGTCTACTCGAGCGGGTATGCGACCAACATCGCGATCATCACTGGGCTGACCGGCCCTGGGGATCTGATCCTCATGGACAAGCTCGATCATGCCTCGATCGTCGATGGCTGCCTGCTTTCGGGCGCGAAGTGGCGCACCTATCGGCACAACGACATGGCGCATCTAGAAAAGCTGCTTGCAGGTGCCGAGGGCAGATACGCGACGGTGCTTGTCGTTGCCGACTCGGTCTTTTCGATGGATGGCGACATCATGGATCTGCCAACCACGAAGGCGCTTTGCGAGCGCTATGGTGCGCGATTGATGGTCGATGAGGCCCATTCGGTCGGTGCGCTTGGGGCTACGGGGCATGGTGTCGAGGAGCATTTTGGTATGTGCGGTTCGATCGACTTCAAGATGGGGACGCTCTCCAAGTCGATCCCGAGCGTGGGCGGCTACTGCGCGGCCTCGGCAGAGGTCATTGACTTTTTGCGCCACAACTCCCGCCCGTTTATCTTTTCTGCGGCGCTGCCTCCCGCATCGGCGGCAGCGGCTATCGCGGCGTTCGACGTGATTGAGGATGAGCCAGAGCGGGTTCAGCGGCTGCATCAGGTCACAGACGATTACGTACTCGGCCTTCGTGCGCAGGGGTGGGACACGATGCTTGCCGACACCTGCGTGGTGCCGGTCCTCGTGGGGGATGAGGATAAGACGATGGATCTTACGCGGATGCTTTTTGATGCCGGGGTGTTCGTGTGCCCGATCGTGCATCCCGCTGTGCCAAAGGGGACCGAGCGCCTGCGCACCTGTCTTATGGCGACACACACCGCCGAGGACATCGCACAGGTACTGGAGGCATTTGAGAGCGCCGGCAAGCGGCTCGGCTTGGTATCATGACTGCATGATTGAGCGTACAGCTGAGCCCAAGATGCCCGTTGCTGGTGGGCCTGCGATGCCACCAGCAGGATTTAAGCTGCCCGCCGAGGAGCCTGCGCCCCCCGGATCCGCGCCTCGGGAGCCTGCGCCGCCGCTCGTCCTCGTTGGCGTTACCGGCGGCATAGCTGCCTACAAGGCATGTGAGCTTGTGCGCACGCTGCAAAAAGGCGGCTGTCGCGTCAAAGTGGTCATGACCGAGAGCGCCACGCACCTCGTTGGCCCGGCCACCTTCCGTGCGCTTACAGGCGATCCGGTGGCGGTCTCGCTCTGGGATGAGCCGTCGGCCAAGGTCCACCACGTGGGGCTTGCCGAGGAGGCGGATGTGCTCGTGATCGCTCCAGCGACCGCGAACGTGTGCGCGAAGCTTGCGAGCGGGCGGGCAGACGACCTTCTCACCACGGTCGCGCTCGCAACCGAGGCACCTCTCGTTGTTGCGCCTGCCATGAACGTCCACATGTGGCGGAACCCGATCACGCAAAAAAACCTGGCGCAGCTCAAGTCGCGTGGTATCCGCATCGTCGACCCCGGCATCGGCGAGCTTGCCTGTGGGGATGTCGGCGAGGGTCGCCTGGCAACAGTCGAGGCGATCGCCGAGGCGGTTCACGCAGAGGTGCGCCGCACCCAGGCCCTGTCCGGTGCCCGCGTGCTTGTTTACGCCGGTCGGACCGAGGAGCCCATCGACTTCGTGCGTGTGATAACCAACCGGTCAAGCGGCAAGACCGGTTTTGCGATCGCCGACGAGGCAGCACGCAGGGGCGCCGATGTCTTGCTTGTGACCGGGCCAAGCGCGCTGCCAGATCCTTTTGACGTGGATGTCGTACGCGTGACGACCGCCCAACAGATGCACGACGTGGTTATCGCACGCGCTCCGCAAAGCGAGGTAATCGTCGCCTGCGCGGCCGTCTCCGACTTCCGCCCCAAGAGCCCATCGCTTGGCAAGGCCAAGAAATATGGGGCACCGCTTGTGATCGAGCTCGAGCGGACACCGGACATCCTCGCCGAGCTTGGTGCGCGAAAAGCCGCCCATCAGCTCTTAGTCGGGTTTGCCGCCGAGACAAGCGATGTGCTGGGATCCGCGGCAAGAAAACTGACGGCAAAAAACCTCGACTTGGTGGTGGCGAACAACGTTGCCTCAGAGGGGCTCGGCTTTGGCAGCGATGACAACAAGGTCTGGGTGGTAGGCGGGTCTGCTCCCGAGGCACATCCTGCTTTCGAGTCGCACCCTGCCACCGCCGAGCGTCCTGCTGCCGAGACGCGTCCCACCATCGAGGAGCTGCCCGTCATGGACAAGCAGGCTCTTGCGCGGGCATTATGGGATCGCATCGCACTGTGCCGAGAGGCGCGCCGCGAAGCGCAGCAGCCACACACGGAAGCGCGACCGCAGAAGGGAAGTAACGCAGATGGTGACACGTTTGCTTGAGGGACAGGCCAAATGCCTCTCGGCGTATGTCGGGGAGGACGATCTTTACGATGGCAAACCGCTCTACCAGGCGCTCATCGAGCAGGCGCGCACTCAAGGCATGGCTGGCGGCACTGCGCTTCGGGGGATGGTCGGGTTTGGTGCTTCCAGCCGCAATGTCGCCAAGCATGCACTGCGCATGTCGACTGATCGTCCGGTGCTTGTGTCTGTGGTCGATGAGGCGCACCGCATCACAGCGCTTGCCGAGGTCTGGTCGGCGATGGTGCCGAGTGGGCTTATCACCATCCAGGACGTGCAGGTCATCTCCTACCAGGCAAGCGAAGATGCCAGTGGCGACGGCGCCGCTATCTGACGACTCCGAGCCAGCTGTATCCCTTTGGCGCTTCGGGCGCACCCACGCGCTCATTTGGCTCGGCAGAGAACGAGAACGGCAACCCGTGTTTTCCCGATGCGACAAACAGGTGGGCGAGCGCGATGCCCATATCGACTTCCCGCAGCCGGTACACAAGTGACAGGAGCCCGCTGGTCTGCATGTAGACGTGCACCGTGCGATGCACACCCGCTTCGCTTGCGGCCAAGTACCACAGCTGACCATTGATCCCCGATGGGGCGAGGCGGGGCTTGCCGTCAGCATGCAACGGCTTTACGCCGCCGAGCCAGCACGTCGCGTAGCCCTGCGCCGCCATTCACAGGACCCACTGCTCGAACACAAATCCGGCATTCGGCCGATCCCACTGGTCGCCAGAGCCGTAAATGACCAGGTAATGGGGGGCTTTGGCGCGCAGAGGCCCGCGCACCTGCCCAAACGCCAGGATCTCTGTGCTCAAATCCTGCCCGCCGAGAAGGACCGGGATTGCTGCGGCCTGCTCGGCGATTTGCGCAAGTGCGCTCGCAGACAGCGGTGCCATGTCGTATGTGCGGCATGCTCGGCGCACGCGTATGCTCTCAAACAGATTCTCGGCTCCCATTTAGTCTGCTGTTCCTGACTTTTCCTCGTCCTGCTGCCCGTAAACCCTGCCGCGGTAGGTCGCGCTTGAGTCTCTGTTTGAGCCCTCGGTTGAATCTCTCCCGCTTTTTGCTTGAATGCGGTGCGCACTCATCGTAGACTACATCCTTGCCGCTTTGTAGCGCGTCGGGCTGTGGCGCAGTTTGGTAGCGCACTTGACTGGGGGTCAAGGGGTCGCAGGTTCAAGTCCTGTCAGCCCGACCATTAAAACCTCCCGCAGACCCTGACTGGAATCAGGGTCTGCGATGCCTACAGACCTCGCAGATGCCTTCCACCATCCGGTTGCGTTTGGTAATAGGTGCCCTCGTGGCGACCGGTCGATTTCAGGTGATAAGGACGCTGAGACCCAGCTGCTACCCTGGCTACCAAGAGGGTCTTTCCGTTGCGCGTGATCAAATCAAAAACTAGAGCAAGTTGAGGGCGGATCGAACCCGTGATCAGGTTTGCAAGGCACCCCTCTTCCATCAACGGATCCGCAATGCCGGCCAGTGTCTGGCCATCCGCCACACCGATCACAAGCTCGCCGCCTACCGAGCTGGCAAAAGCGATGACAGTGCGCAGCACGCGGTTAGGCGAAGAGAGGTCCTGCTTATAACCGCTGCAAACCGTGGAGCTTCTTGAGCAGTCTCTTCACTCGGGTCTCCTGCGATGGTGTCAGGTGTGATCGCCGCCGCTCCAGAACCTCAATAAACGCAGGTGCATTCTTACTGCTGAAGCAGACGGAGGCCCGTTCAGCGTGCTGGGGAACCTCTTTTGGCCGACATGCTTGCAGATGCTCAACCAGTATCGGCAAGACCTTTTCCATGTAGCCTTCGCCAGCCTTGCCGAGTCCCGCAAAAACGCTAATGCTGTTATCAACAGTGATAACACTTCCGCTTTTATACGCCGATATAATCGCAGGTAATTCCTCAAAGATCGGCTGGGGAGCATGCTCGGCAATTTTTACCAAAGCAGTCATGCCTCCCCATACCAGCCGATTGTTCTTTGAGCCCAGGCAAGAGATGAACTCGCTCGCATAACCAGAGACCAGCTCCGGGTCCCTCTCGCCAACCTCATACAGCACCTTGATACAGTCGCTTGCGACCGCTCGGTCTGGCCCTGTAAGCCCATCAACGATCTCTTTGATTCCAGCACGGTCATTGTGCTGGTGCAGGTATTCTGCCAGCTCGATGTTGGGTGTCTCATCATTGCGCCCCAGCTTGCAAGCCAGTCTTTCTATCAAGTCAAGCACCTCTGATTCTCTGAATACCCGGATTCCCTACGCACCCCGGATTCCCGCGCTCGTATCCATCAGCGCCACGGTCCGCCATTCGGCACCTGTCACGTCATGATCCTTCTCGCGACAGCCATCACCGCGCCAAACCAGAACGGCTCCATATGCCTGCGCACCTCTTTAAGCGCATCAATGATCGCAATGTCTTGCGGGCACTTCTTCAGGCAGGCTCCGCACTCGGCACATCTCCTCGCGCCGCTGTACCGGTCCTTGTGGTTGATGCCGGTGCTGGTGGCATACTGCATAAGCCCGGTTGCCAGGCCCTGGAACGCACGGGCGTTATAGGCGGAGAAGCAGCCCGGTATGTTCACCCCGTGCGGGCAGGGCATGCAGTAGTTACATCCGGTGCAGGGCACCCTGTAGCTCCCTTGGATGACCGAGATGACCGCGTCGTACAACGCATGCTCATCAGTGCCAAGCATGTCGGCCTCAGATGAACTGGCGGTCGCAATGTTGTCGGAGAGCTGCTCCTCGCTGTTCATGCCGCTTAAAACGACCGTTGCCTCAGGCTGGTTGTATATCCACTTGAGCCCCCAGGAGGCAGTTGATGCATCTGGGTCAGCAGCCTTGAACGCCTCAGTTGCTTTTTTGGGCAGGGAGCCGGCCAGCTTCCCTCCCCGCAGCGGCTCCATTATGATCACCGGCAGGCCTTTGGCGTGTGCTGCCTCAAGGCCCACTCGGCCAGCCTGGTAGTTCTCATCCAGGTAGTTGTACTGGATCTGGCAAAAATCCCAGTCATACGCATCGAGCACATTGAGGAAGTCGTTCTGCTTACCGTGGAAGGAGAACCCCACCTGCCCGATCTGCTCGGCGGCTTTCTTGGCGGCTATCCAGCGTTCGATGCCAAGCTCGGTAAGGCGCTGCCACATTGTGGGATCCGGCAGGTTGTGGATGAGGTAGTAGTCGATCTTGCTGACCTGGAGCCGTTCAAGCTGCTCGGCGAAGATGCGGTCGAGATCATCGTAGGCCTTACACCGCTGGTGCGGCAGTTTTGTGGCGATGTTGATCCGTTCGCGGAGTCCGCTGTTGCGGCCCAGCACTTTGCCAAACGCCTCTTCGCTGCCGCCGTATACATAGGCGGTGTCAAAGTAGTTGACCCCCTGCTCGGCTGCTTTAAGGATCATGGCCTCGGCCCGGTTGACGTCTATCGAGCCGCGGGTCCGTGGCAGGCGCATCAGGCCAAAGCCGAGGACGGAAAGCTGTTTGCCGGTCTTGGGATCTGTGCGGTATTTCATAAGACACCCCCTCATGTGTTCGTGCGCGGCATGCGCTCATGCAGCGTTGGTATTAGTGCCGATGCCCATGCGGTGCTGCTATTCGTGCAGCGTTGGCATCCGCGCTGACACTTCTGTGTGCTCGTATACGTTGTGGTCATTCTGTGGTCATTCTTGTGCGTTTATTATCAGCTTACCTGAAACGGCAGCCGGATTCGTCTGCGATGCGGTAGGATGTACCAACAAATGCGCATAGTGCATTACGCATCACGGGAAAGTGACGTATTGACGCTCAATAGGAGGTGCTTTTCGTCTTGAATTTGCGAGAGCTGAATGGAAGTTGGACGGTGGATGAGGCATCGGATATAGATGCCAGCGAATTTGCCTTGATGGGCATGATCAAGATAGCCGACCCGTTTTTTGATGACCCGTTCCCGTATAACTCGGCCCCGATCATTGAGATAGTCGTTGACCACGAAGACGAGAGTGTGGAGTTTGTGCTAGGGGAACTCTGCTCGAACCCTGATGATGCGATCCGCCTAGGGGCGGCGCGTGAGATGATGGAGCCAGAGTTAGAAGAGCATGGTGGCTACGAGATCTTGCTTCGCGAGCAGCTGGCTGACGACGAAGTGGCCGAAGGCGGCGACAAAAGCCTTAATTTCATAGCCTCTCCGATTGTAGGGATCGGGGTCAATGGGCCGGCAAGCATGTTCGCCTTGTTCAAATGGTTTGAAGGTGCGCAGCCGACCGGGCTTTTCCAGACCGAAAAAGAACTCTCACCGCAGAGGAAGCGGTACGAAGAGTACCTTCAAAGCATGGCCGAGCAGACCGAGTCGCTGGATCAGGGCTGAAAAAACAACACCGATCGAGCCGTTGGAGCAGGGTCGGTATCGTTCAGGGTACCTCGGCGAGTGGCTCGGCTGCGCAGATGCGCCCAAGTGCGCGCTCGCGTCCGAGCAGCTCGAGCGACTCAAAGAGCGGGGGAGAGACCGCCGAGCCCGTAATGGCCACGCGCACGGCCTGAAAGGCTACTTTGGGCTTGATGTCCACTGCCTCCGGGATGCGGCGCAGCGCCTCCTCGATGGCGGTGGCATCCCACTCGCACGCCGCGAGTGCCTGGCGAGCGGCCTTAAGCGACTCAAGCGAGCCAGGCTTTGCGAGCACCTTTGAGCGGTCTGGCTCTTCGATCGCCGGATCCTCGAACAGGAACGCGACCTTGCCCGCGACCTCGTCCAGCCGCTTGGTGCGCTCGGCGATCAGCTCGGCGAGGTGCGCATACCACTCGGGGCGGGCCTCGAGGTCAGCACCGTCGGCAAACCCTGCCTCCTCAAGCCAGGGAAGCATGCGCTCGGCGAGGGCCTCAGGTGCCATCCCGCGGATATAGGCACCGTTCATCCATTCGAGTTTCTCGGCATCGAAGATCGCGGGGTTCTTGCTGATCCGCGAAAGCGAGAAGTTTGAGGTCAGCATATCTGCGGAGATGATCGTGGTCTCCCCATCAAGCGACCAACCGAGGAGTGCAAGATAATTGCGCAGCGCTTCTGGCAGGTATCCCGCGTCGGCGTACGCCTCGACCGAGGTTGCCCCGTGCCGCTTGGAGAGCTTTTTGCCATCCGGCCCCCAGATCATAGAAAGGTGCGCGAACTGCGGGACAGGGTAGCCGAGCGCCTCAAAGACCAGGATCTGCTTGGGGGTGTTGGTGAGGTGGTCGTCGCCCCGGATAACGTGGGTGATCCGCATGTCCGCGTCGTCGACTACCGTTGCGAAGTTGTAAGTCGGCGAGCCGTCGTTTCGCACGAGGACAAAATCGTCAATGGCCTCTGTTGCAAACACGGTCTTCCCGCGCACGGCATCATCCACAACGACCGGCTTCCGGTCAAGAGGGACCTTGAGTCGCCAGACGTGAGGCTCACCGGCAGCGATGCGCTCTGTTGCGGCATCCGGGCCGATGCCTCGGCAGGCGCGGTCGTAGCCGACCATGCCTCCTCCATCGCGTGCCGCCTCGCGCTTGCTGGCAAGCTCGCTGGCCGAGCAGAAGCATGGGTAAGCTGCTCCCGTGGCCTTCATAAGCTCCAAGGCGGTCGCATAACCTGCCGAGCGCTGCGTCTGGAAGTAAGGACCGGATGCACCGCCTGCCTCTGGGCCTTCGTCCCAGTCAAGCCCGAGCCATTTGAGCGAATGCAGGATTTGCGCGGTGTTCTCGGCAGTCGACCGCTCGGAGTCGGTGTCGTCGATGCGCAGGATAAACGCGCCGCCTTCTTTGCGGGCGAATGCCCAGTTGTAGATAGCGGTGCGTGCACCCCCCAGATGCAGGGTCCCTGTTGGCGAGGGGGCGAAGCGCACACGGGGCGCACCGCCGGGCACGGCCTGCGCCGGTGTGGTCTTGGTGGATGTGGCCTGGGTATCAGGCGAGATCTGGGTAGGCACGGTCTGTTACCCCCTATCGTTTTGTGTGAGGCTTTTGCGAAGCAGGTACCACGTAATGCCGATAGCAAGCAGCGTGCCGCCGACAGCGGTTGCCGCAAGGGGGTCCTTTGCACCGGCCTCAATGACGACTATCTCACGGGCGGCCACTACAAGTGCTGTCTCAAGCACGATGTCAACCACCTCATGGTGCCTGACGTACGCGATAGTTATGCGGAAAAGCTCGATTACGATAAAAGTGTCGAGCACTGCCTTGATAACAGAGCTTATCTGCGTTTTTTCTCCAGCTTGGATCGTTGAGCGAAACATCTCGAATGTGGCTCCGGAGATGTGGACGACCATGCCGATAACCACCGCTGCAAGGATGAGCGCGACCACCAGCTCTGCCCACACGACTGTCAACTCAAGCAGTGTGGTTACTTGTGTCATGCGGCGGTCGTGCTTCTCCATAAGGGCTTTGAGCACGTTGCTCACTCCGTTCGGCTGCTTTTATCAAAGGAGCAATGGGTTTTTATCAGTGCGATTCCTTGCGGTTTTGTCTGATTGCTTTTTATGACGCGCACGTAATTTGTTCTGTGTAAAAACCATAATACCTGAGAATTTTAGGAATTTTTGTAGACATCGCATGTCGTCGTGCGGGCGCGTCGTAGCCGCTACTGTTTGACAGCCTACGCATAACTGCTGGTAGTATCACCAATACAGGGACAGATTTTTACGTGGATCTGTTACGCAAGGCGGTTTTCACCGCAAAGGATGTAAGGCGACTTTTTAAGGAGGGTGTCATATGGATCAGACCCTCAGAAAAACAGCAGGCACGAGGCGGCGGGTACGCCTCTCGGTGCTTCTTTGCCTCGCGCTTGTTCTTGGTGCCATGCCGGGGGCGGCGTGGGCAGGCGGTGTCTCGGGCAGTGGTGGAATGGCGGTCGCTGGTGCTCCGGCGGTCGCGGACGGTGCGGCACCGGAAGCCACGCTGCCCGTCGCCTCGCTCTCTGCAGGATCTGTAGGATGGAAGGCTGTGAGCGCTGGGAGCAGCCACTCACTTGCCATCAAGAACGATGGGTCGCTTTGGGCGTGGGGGAGTAACGGCTACGGCCAGCTCGGCATTGGCATACGCGGCTCAGGTACCAGCACAAACACCCCCGTCCAGGTCGGGGTTGCTGCCGACAACTGGAAGGCCGTCAGCGCCGGAGTCGACCGCTCTTTTGCCATCAAAGGCGACGGCTCGCTCTGGGCGTGGGGGGATAACAATGGCTCTGCGCTCGGCATCGGTATGATCGTGCCCGACGACATGTACATGGATGCGGGTGCTAACAGCACGAGTACTCCTGTCCGGGTTGGGGAGGCTGCCGACAGGTGGCAGGCCGTGAGCACAGGGCAGTACCACTCCCTCGGCATCAAGGAGGACGGCTCGCTCTGGGCGTGGGGGAGTAACATCTACGAGCAGCTCGGCATTGGCTCGACGGAGGACATGGTAAGAAGAACCCCTGTCCAGGTTGGGGGCGCTGCCGACAAATGGCAGGCCGTGACCACAAGAGACTACCACTCCCTCGGTGTCAAGGACGACGGATCGCTCTGGGCATGGGGGCGTAACAGCTCCGGCCAGCTCGGCACCGGCTCGACGGCGGGCGCAAACACTCCTGTCCTCACCGGAAGTGCTGCCGACAAATGGAAGGCCGTGAGCGCAGGGGGACGACACTCCCTCGGTGTCAAGGACGACGGCACGCTCTGGGCGTGGGGGAGTAACAGCTCCGGCCAGCTTGGCAACGGCGAGAGCGGTTCCGATGACTTAGAAGGCCCGATCGTTGACAAGTACGCCCCCATCCAGGTCGGGGTTGCTGCCGACAGGTGGCAGGCCGTCAGCGCCGGAAGCGAGCACTCTTTTGCCATCAAAGGCGACGGCTCGCTCTGGGCGTGGGGGAGTAACGGCTACGGCCAGCTCGGCGACGGCACTGGCGGGGATGGGACGCGGAGCAACGACAAGAACGTTCCTATCCTCACCGGAAGCGCTGCCGACAAATGGAAGGCCGTGAGCGCAGGGGGACGACACTCCCTCGGTGTCAAGGACGATGGCTCGCTCTGGGCGTGGGGAAACAATGCTCAAGGCCAACTCGGCGACGGCACTGGCGGGGACGGGACGCGGAGCAACGACAAGAGCGTTCCTATCCTCGTCGACGGCTCCGGCCCCGGTGACCCGACCACTCGTATCACCCGCGTCTTTGGCGCAGACCGTTTCGCGACCGCCATCGAGGTGAGCAAGAGAAACTTCGAGGGTTCGGAAGCGGTCATCATAGCCACCGGCATGAACTATGCAGACGCGCTCTCGGCAAGCGCGCTCGCAGGTTCGGAGAAAGCACCCCTCCTCCTCACAAGGCCGGATGCTCTGAGTCCCGGCGTGCTTGCAGAGATAGAGCGCCTCGGCGCGGAGAGGGCCTACATCATGGGCTCTCCTGCAGCGGTCTCTAATGCGGTGGAAAGTGCGCTTACCGGCGCAAAGCTTCAAGTCGAGCGCATCGCCGGTACCGACCGCTACGGCACGAGCGCTGCTATCGCAGACAAGGTCGCGGAGCTTGAGGGGCCGTCATTTGCCAAGAAGGCGTTTCTGGCTCGTGGAGACAACTTCGCGGACGGCCTCGCCGTCTCCCCGCTCGCCTATCGCAACAAGATGCCAGTCATCCTTACCCGCCCGGCAGAACTCCCTTCCCCTGCGGCGAACGCCGTCCTAGGCCTTGGGATCACCGACGTGGCCATACTCGGCTCTACTGCCGCCGTCGCCTCAGATGTCGAGCTGGCGGTACGGAACCTTGGCACGAGCCCGACGGTCAGGCGCGTCGCCGGTGCCACACGCTACGAGACCGCGCAGAAGATCGCTGAGCACGCGTTCACGAACTCCCTTGCTACAAAGGGCTTTATCGGGGTTGCAACAGGCACGAACTTCCCGGATGCGCTCGCCGGTGGGGCTGCAACTGGCGAGCGGGGCGGCATCCTCGTGCTCACCGCGTCTGACGCGCTCTCGGCGAACTGGGTCACCTACCTGCCTGACACGTACGGGAGCACCAAGCCAAACATCCAGATCTATGGCGGAGAGAACGTGGTCTCCGGCAATGTCATGGGCAAGCTGGAAGACCTCTTGCTGTAAGGTCGGGCATTGCATGGCAATGTCGGGCAACGCGTAGCATGTCTGACACAGGAAAGACCTGCAAGACCTGACATACCGCAGGATCTGGCATCAGCACGACCAGAACGTAGGCTGTGACCCTCCCTTCGGGTTGCAGCCTACGTCATCAGTGCGGCATTCGGTGTTTGGCAACCGTGACCGGCGGTGCAAATCGACGACTGCGATTTGGCACATTGCCTGTGGAGTGCTATCGTGCAGATGCTCATCCAGAGGCAGCCAGTCCACATGCTGACTGCAGAGGGTCGAGGGACCGAGACCTTTGACGCCCCGGCAACCGGCGCTGAAAGAAGCGCACGGTGCCACTTCTCGGCAGGCAGATATGCCTGAAAGATGAGGGAAGACCGATCGCATGGTTGCGTGCGAACTCGAGCCCTCGTCGTTTCAGGCGGGGCTTTGTTGATTTTTGGTGCTTGCTTTGAAGGCTTATGCGGTCAAAGGCACGGTTTCGACCAGGTTTGTTTTGACGTGACACGCAGTGCAGATGGTCAGGAGGGCGATATGAGCGGGAGGAACTACCTTTTTACCTCGGAGTCAGTGACCGAGGGGCACCCTGACAAGATGTGTGATGCTATCTCGGATGCGGTGCTTGATGCGATCATTGCCGGTGAGGTCGCGCTTGCCGAGCAAGAGGTCCCCGGTGCGGATCCGGGCTATGTGCGTTGCGCATGCGAGTGCTTCACCACTACGGGGCTTGTCGTGGTCGGTGGCGAGATACGCACCCACGCGTACGTCGAGATCCCTTCGATAGTCCGCGAGGTGGTCGGCGAGATCGGCTATACCCGCGCAAAGTATGGCTTTGATGCCGAGACATGCGGTGTGGTCTTGGGCATCCATGAGCAAAGCCCTGATATCGCGTTGGGCGTTGACGAGTCGTTCGAGGTGCAGCATGGCCGCGGGACCGATTCGATCGACCTCATTGGCGCGGGCGATCAAGGCATGATGTTTGGCTATGCGTGCAATGAGACGAGCGCGCTCATGCCCATGCCCATCTATCTTGCACATCGCTTAGCCGAGCGCCTCACCGCCGCACGCAAGGCCGGGGTGCTTGAGTATCTTAGGCCTGACGGCAAGACACAGGTAAGTGTCCGGTATGAGGATGATAAGCCTGTTGCGGTAGAAAAGATCCTGATCTCGACGCAGCATGCTGGCGATGTGAGCATCAGCGGCCTGCTGCGATCGGATCTTATCGAGCAGGTCATAAAACCGGTGTTTGAGCATGAAGGGATGTCGTATTCGGACGCAGAGGTCTTTGTGAACCCGACCGGACGCTTTGTGGTCGGAGGCCCCATGGGCGATACCGGCCTCACGGGGCGGAAGATCATTGTGGACACGTACGGGGGAATGGGAAGGCATGGTGGAGGTGCGTTCTCGGGCAAGGACTGTACCAAAGTGGACCGCTCGGCTGCGTATGCAGCCAGATGGGCGGCAAAGAACGTGGTCGCCGCTGGCCTTGCCGAACGCTGCGAGATACAGCTTGCGTATGCGATCGGTGTTGCGAACCCGTTATCGGTGCTTGTCGAGACGTTCGGCACAGAAAAAACCGAGGTCTCCCGCATCGAGCAGGCGGTGGTCGAGGTGTTCGATCTGCGCCCAGGTGCCATCATTGCAGATCTTGACCTGCGTCGGCCTATCTACCGTAAGACTTCAGCGTATGGCCATTTCGGGCGCGAGGATCGGGACTTCACCTGGGAGCGCGTTAACCGTGTCGAGGAGCTCGTGAAAGCCGCAGGCCTATAAGCGGGTCGATTTGATCGGGTCGAGCCGGATTGACGGGGCCGACTTGGTTGAGGCGGCCCGGTCGGATCAAGCCGGACCGGGCCGGTCATGCTGAGCCGTCCCGGTCAGGCTGGGGCAGACGGACAAGGAAGGGTCTTGTTGGATCCAGCGCAACACGGGTCACGGCACATCGCCCAAGTCATTGTCGATGTGCCGACTCGGGCACTTGGCGCGCCCTTTGACTACCGCATTCCCGATCATATCGGAGATGTGGCAGTCGGATCATGCGCCCTTGTGGATTTCGCTGGCCGTCCGGCTGTCGGTTACGTCGTCGGTCTTGTCGGGGCAAGCGACTATGCTGAGCTAAAAGAGGTGCGTGCGGTACTTGGCGGGCCGTTTTTCAGCGCTGCGAGCGTGAGGCTTGCGCACTGGATCGCCGCGATCTATATATGTCCGCTTTCTGAGGCTTTTCGGCTGTTCTTGCCGCCGGGAGCCGTCCCGAAGGCCGTGCGGAAGGATGCGGAAGGCACCAGCACCTGGGTGCTCAAGCGCGCAGATGTCGGGCCGGTTGACGACCGTTGGGTCATGCTTGCGCCCGAAGGCGGATCCGAAGGCGGATCCGAAGGCGGGCAGTTCACGCCTCGTAAAAACGCCACTCGGCAGCGCGCCATCCTTGGTGCGCTCAAAGCTGGCCCGGTGCGTGCAGCAGAGCTCGCAGCTGATCTTGGCTCCATCGACGGGAGCCTGCGCTCCCTTGAGCAGGCTGGAGCGGTGCTCATCGAGCGCCGTCGGAGGATCCGGGGAGCCCATCACGCAAGGAGCGCCGCCCCGCGCCATGAGCGGCTCAGCGACGGGCAGGGCAGGGCACTTGAGGCCATACGCAGCCTCTGCGCCCAGGGGGGAGGGGTTGTTGCGCTCGATGGGGTGACCGGCTCGGGGAAGACCGAGGTCTACCTGCGTGCGATCGAGGAGGCGATGGCCTCGGGAGGCGGTGCGATCGTGCTTGTCCCTGAGATCGCGCTCACTCCCCAGACGGCCGGCCGGTTCCGCTCCCGGTTTGGCGACGAGGTCGCCGTGCTCCATTCGCGCCTATCGGCGGGGGAGCGTTTCGGCCAGTGGGACCTGACGCGCCGAGGAGAGGCCCGCATTGTTGTCGGGGCCCGCTCGGCACTCTTTGCGCCGGTCAAGGACTTACGGCTCATCATCATCGACGAGGAGCATGAGCCCAGCTACAAGCAGGGTTCGGCACCGCGCTACCACGCCCGCGATGTGGCCGTGCGAATGGCCGAGCAGGAGGGGGTCACACTCGTCCTTGGCAGCGCAAGCCTGTCGATGGAGGCGCGTGCGCGCTGCTCGGCGGGCGATTGGGCGCTGGTCGGGATGCCCGAACGGGTGGCAGGGGGGAGCCTGCCTCTGATCCAGGTGGTGGACATGGCCGCCGAGTTCGAGGCCGGGCATCGCTCGATGTTCTCGCGCCCGCTGACCGCTGCGCTAAAAGAGATAGCGGACTCCGGCGACAAGGCCGTGCTTTTCTTGAACCGCCGAGGGTTTGCGTCGTTCCTGCTTTGCCGAGCGTGCGGGCACGTGCCGATGTGCAACTCCTGCGCTACATCGATGACGTACCACGAGGACCGCGCATCGCTCATGTGCCACCATTGCGGTGCGTTGCGTCCGGTCCCGCCAAGCTGCCCTAAGTGCGGCAGCGCGTACCTGCGGCGGTTCGGCTCCGGTACCCAGCGGGTCGAGGCCGAGCTATCCGCCCTCGTGCCCGGGCTTCCCATCGTGCGTATGGATGCCGATACCACGAAGCACAAAGGGGCCCATGAGCGGCTGCTTGCGGAGTTCGAGGAGGCCTCCGGCGGGGTGTTGCTCGGCACGCAGATGATCGCGAAAGGGCTGGATTTCCCTTCGGTCACGCTTGTCGGGGTGATAGCCGCAGACACAACCCTAAACGTCCCGGATTTCCGATCCGGCGAACGCACCTACCAGCTGCTTGAGCAGGTTGCCGGTCGCGCAGGGCGCGGGGTCAAGCCTGGGCGCGTCATACTCCAGACGTACTGGCCCGACCACCCTGCCGTCCAGGCGGTCGCCAATCACAACCCGGAGGCCTTCTATGGGCAGGAGGCAATCAGCCGCCGAGGACTCGGCTACCCGCCGTTCGGGCGGCTTGCCAACGTTGTGGTGCGCGGAAGGAGCAAGCCCCATGTCGAGGCTGCTGCGACATCGCTTGCAGAAGCCATGCGGGCGCAGGCGGGCGAAGGCTGCGAGGGGGAAGGTCGCAAGCGGGAGGGCATTAAAGTGCTTGGGCCAAGCCCCGCACCGCTCGCACGGCTCAAAGGACTCCATCGGTGGCACGTGCTGGTGAAGGCACCAGTCGCGGACACCTCGGCCAGCGGCGGGTCAGCCCCCCGGGTGTCAGCACCCCAGGCACCAACCAACGCCTGCCTGCACGAGTGGCTTGCGCGAGTGCTTGCCGGCGCGCAGCCCGCCCGCGGCGTGAGCCTTGTTGTCGATGTGGATCCGCTTGACCTCATGTAGACTGTCTGCATGGATAAACACCGTTCACCCGCGGATTGCACATCCGCGCACGTTCAACATGTAGACTGTCTGTCATGAATATCCTCACTCACCCGAGCCCCACGTTGGGCACAGCGGCATCAGAGGTCGACCCAACGACCGATACAACGCTTCGCTCGCTTGTCGGACGGATGGCAAAAGTCATGTACGAGGCACCGGGCATCGGCCTTGCGGCGCCACAGGTCGGTGTGATGAAGCGCGTCATCGTATTCGATCTTTCCGAGGAACACGACGGCCTCTCGGCGATGTGCAACCCCGTCATCGTCGAAGAGGGCGAGGAGCGCGAGACCGATGACGAGGGCTGCCTCTCGTTCCCCGGGATAACCATTCCAATTGAGCGGGCATGCCGGATAACCTGTGAGGGGCTTACGCTTAGCGGTAAGAGGCTTCGCATAGAGGCCGAGGGGCTCACTGCCCGGATGTTCCAGCACGAGATCGACCACCTGGACGGCGTCCTTATCATGGACAGGGCGACTCCGCAGGAACGTCGGGCTGCGCTGAAGCGCTACGCCGAGGCACGTGCGCGACCCTGACTTCGAAAGCGGCATTCTGGCCAACAACCGCACGGCTTCGACTGCGTCAAACGGGGGTGGGAGCATCAACGTCATCTTCATGGGCACGCCTGAGTTCGCCGTCAGCGCCTTGCGTGCGCTCGTATCCGTCCGGCAGTCCGGATCCCATCAGATCCTCGCGGTCTACACACGTTCGGACTCCGTTTCAGGCCGAGGGGGCACCCGTCGCCCGTCGCCCGTCGCCCTGCTGGCATCCGAGCTGGGCATTGAGCTGCACAAACCACAGACTTTGCGTGACTCGGCGGTCATCGAAGGGATCGCCGAGCTTGCCCCAGACATCATAGTCGTTGCCGCCTACGGGCTCATCCTCCCGCCAGAGGTGCTTGCGATCCCGCGGTTCGGCTGCGTGAACATCCACGCGTCCCTGCTTCCACGCTGGCGCGGTGCTGCGCCGGTCGAGCGGGCGATCCTGGCCGGGGATGCCGAGACCGGGGTCTCCATCATGCAGATGGAGGCCGGGCTTGACACCGGGCCCTACTGCGCCCAAGCCACCGTCTCTGTTGACGACAGGTCACGTGCCGACCTTCTCGGCAGCCTCGCTGAGCTAGGTGCCCATATGCTCGTGGATGCGCTTGATGCCATCGGGCAGGGCACGGCTGCGTGGGTGGTGCAGGATGAGACGCTTGCGACCTACGCCGAGAAGATCACCAAGGCGGAGGTGACGCTTTTCCCCGAGCTGACGCTTGAGGACGGGCTGAGGCGGGTGCGGGCGTCCTCGCCACAGGCACCGTCGCGCCTCCAGCTCGCCGGTCGCCTTGCGGCGGTAACCGAGATGCGGCGATTGGCCTCCCAGCCGTCGGCGCACGATGCATCGTCAGGATGTACCCAGTTGACGTATAATATCTCGCCAAAGTACACCCCACAGACACACAATGTGGTGCCAACACACACATCATCGGCGCACGATGCGTCGCCAGAGAGCACCCCGCCGCGTCCCGGCGCGGTGCTTTGCAGCAAGCGGGAACTCATCATAGGGCTCTCTGACGGTTACGCGGTCCTTGAGCGGGTCAGACCGGACGGGAAGGGCGAGATGGCGGGTGCTGACTGGGCACGCGGCGCCCGGTTCGACGACGCTGTCACATGGGGAGGGCCCTAGCCTTGGCCCGCGTAGCTCCCACACCCGCACGAGCAGCTGCGTTCGAGGTCGTCAAGCGCGTGCGCGAGCGCTCGGCCTACGCGCACCAGACGCTCGACAAGGTGCTTGCCGAGCGAGACCTCGAGCCCAAAGAGGCGGCCAGTGCCGCTCGGCTTGCGTACGGGACCCTCTCGGCGATGGGTGTGCTCGAAGACGCGTTCGCCATCGTCGTCAGCCCCGGTACCGCGCTGTGGTCGCCGATGCTGGAGGTCCTCGCGCTCGGTGCCTGGGAGGTGCTCTTTGGCGGAACGCCCGCATATGCGGCGGTGGACGAGACGGTGAAGCTCGCCAAGGCCGTCGAGCCAAAAGCGGCCGGCTTTGCCAACGCCGTCATCCGAAAGGTGGCCCGCGCCGCAGACACGTTCCCCTGGGGGGACCCGGACACCGACCTGGATGCGCGTGCACGCCTCTATGCCCACCCGCGTTGGCTCGTCGGGATGTGGGAGACCGAGCTCGGCAGCGAGAAGGCCACAGGCGTGATGGCTGCCAACAACCAGGCACCGCCCATGTTCCTCGCGTCGGCCCTCCCGGGTGCGGATGCGCTTGCAAGGCTGATCGCCGAGCTTACAGCAGCAGGGGCCGAGCCGTCGCCAGGCTCGCTGCCTGGGTCGGTCCGTGTAGGAAAACCGGCTGTCGCACGGCGGATCAAGTCGCTCCAGGGCCACCATACGCGGGTGATGGACCTCGGTGCCCAGTTCGTTGTGCGCGCCATGCGGCCTGGCCCAGGGCAGGTGCTTGCAGAGGTAGGTGCCGGGCGCGGGGGCAAGAGCCTCATGCTCGCGTCCATGGCGCGATCGAATGGGAGGCCGCTTGCTCGGCTTGCCGCAGTAGACCTGCACGATTTCAAGCTCAAGGTCCTCGCCGATGATGCACGTACGCTGGGCTTCAGCGAGATCGTGACGGTGACGGCGGATGCCTCCTCGGCAGGGCTCACGATACCCGGGATCCCTCCCGGGAGTGCCGATGCCGTGCTCGTGGACGCTCCGTGCAGCGGGCTCGGCACGCTACGCAGGCACCCGGAGGGGCGCTGGCGCCTGACCCCCGCCGACTGCGGGGCCCTCCAAAGACTCCAGGCGCTGCTTCTTGTGAATGCTGCGGCGCTTGTGAGGCTCGGAGGGTTCGTGGTCTACTCGACGTGCACCATCTCAAACGCCGAGAACCGCGACATCGTCCGGGGGTTCCTTGGCTCTAAGGCGGGCAGCGGGTTTGTTTTGGACTCGTTGGCAGGAGATGTCCCTGAGTCTTGGAAGGGTTTTGTTGACCCGGCGGGATGGCTTCAGCTGCTCCCCGAGCCAGAAGGTGCGGACGGGCATTTTGTGGCCCGCCTGATACGCAAGGCTTGAGCGGGTGATGCGCACGGTCGAGCGGGTGATGCGCAACAAGTTTGAGTGGGTGCCCGGCACCGCCGGGCAGCGTTAACGAGAACGGTGGGGTTGTTTAACTGTCTGACAAGGGGGGATTTCGGTGCTGAACACACAGATCATGGAGATGCTTGCGGTAACGGAGGCGGCTGCCCTCGCAGCGGGCCGCTGGACGGGGAAAGGGGACAAGCACGCGGCGGACGATGCTGCTGTCGAGGCTATGCGCTCGGCGTTCAACCACGTGCCCATCTCCGGAACGGTCGTCATCGGCGAAGGCGAGCGCGATGAGGCGCCCATGCTTTTCATCGGCGAAGAGGTCGGGGCCGGTGGAGAGGAGATCGACATCGCGGTTGACCCGCTTGAAGGGACCAATCTGACCGCCTTCGGCCAGGCAAACTCGCTCGCAGTCCTTGCGTTTGGCCCCAAGGGCACGCTCCTTCATGCGCCTGACACATACATGGACAAGATCGCCGTCGGGCCAAAGGCCGCAGACATCGTCCACATCGATGCATCTCCGACCGAGAACATCAAGAACGTCGCGAAGGCGCTCGGCAAAGACCCGTCCGATCTTATGGTGTGCATCCTGGACCGCAGCCGGCACAAAGACCTGATTGCCGAGGTCAGGGAAGCAGGGGCGCGCATCCGGCTTATTACCGATGGGGACGTGTTTGGAGCAGCGGCAACCGCCATCGAGGGGACCGGCATCGACCTGTATCTCGGCATCGGGGCCGCACCGGAAGGGGTCTTGGCATGCACGGCGATGAAGTGCATCGGTGGATGCTTCATGGGTAGGTTTGCCTGGCGCAGCGATGAGGAGAAGGCCCGTGCGGTTGAGATGGGCACGCCCAACATAGACGGGGTGCTTACCATGGACACCCTTGTGAACACCGATGAGGCGGTGTTTATCGCGACCGGGGTCACCGATGGGGAGATGCTTCGCGGGGTCAAGTGCAGCGCCGAGGGCACGCGCACGCATACCGTCGCGATGGACAGTGGGAGCAAGACCGTCCGTTTTGTGGAAACAGTGCAGACCTTATAACGACGCAGGAACGGCGCAGACCCTATGACGATGCAGGCATAACGACGCAGGCTGTGTGCCGAGAATGAAAATAGGCGGAACACCCTATTTTCGCAACAACTTTGATTAAGATGAATACCAGGTGCTCCTTGCTGGTCCTGCCCCGCCTCTTAAACTGCCCGCTGCCTGGTGTGCTGCGTGCTGTGGCTACTTGCTGCTCGGAGCTGCTCTGCCCATCAGTTGCTGCGCAAAATCGTAGGGCTTCATCGGCTTCGGTTTTTCGGCTGCCGACGGTGGCGGCGGACAGGCATCACAGGAGGGGCATGCGCCAGCAGGCATATCGCCAGGCTGGGGACAGCCCATGGGCTGAACGCCTCGGTAATCTGTGCTGTAGAACCCCGGGCCCTTGAACGAGAGGCCGACAGGGGTGAACACGCGTGTCGCAAGAGTTCCGCACTCGGGACAGTTGACATCGGAACTGGATCCCATTGACCGCACGATCTCAAACGTCTTCTCGCATGCTGCGCAGTGGTAGTCGTAGATGGGCACGCGGGCTCCCTTCTCTCCAATAATCTCAAATAGGGCGCACAAATAAAACAGGTTACCTGCCAACTCACTTCAAGCGCAAGGGCTTTTTTCGTTTAAAATACAACAGTATGGATGAGGAGAAGCAAACCAGCAAAAAGAAGAAGGCTGCCGAGAGCCCCGCTAAGGCCAAGGCCAGCGAGCCTAAGGCCAAAGCTGCCAAGGCCACGCCTAAGGCTGCTGTGGCCAAACCCAAAGCTGCCACCAAACCTAAGGCCAGCGAGCCCGAGGCCACCAAGGCCGAGGCAACCAAGCCCAAGCCCATCGAGCTGGACAAGGCTGCCGGGCAGGTTAAAGCTGCCAAACAAGACAAAGTCGTCGAGCAGGATGCTGAGCCCCCCAAAAAAGCTCCTGCGAAAAGCGAGTCAAAAAACGAGTCATCAAGAAGCGAACCAGAGAAAAAACCGGCGGCAAAGCCAAGGGTAAAAAAGCCGAAGGCCAAGCCTGAGCCTGCATCGGAGGTAGCGGAGGCTCCTGCATCCGCCCCGGCATCCGGGAAAACCTCGGCAAAAGATAAAAAGCCGGCAGCCGCAGGCAAGCAAGTAACTGCAAGCAAAGCAGCCGCAGAGAAACCCGCCGCTGCAAGTAAAGCAACGACAAGAAAATCAGCCACAGACAAGCCAGCTGCAAGCAAAAGCGTAAGCAAAAAGGCACCTGCAAAAAAGGCTTCTGCAAAGGACAAAACAGCATCCCCAGAAAATGTCCCCAAAAAAGACACAGAAACACCCTCTAAAAAGGCTTCTGCAAAGGACACGAAAGAGACAGAAAGCGCAAAGGGCAAAAAAACGCCGTCCAAGAGGGCTTCCACGAAGGGTGCGGCGGGCACCCGCAGGCCTGCTGCGGAGCCCACGCCCGCCCGCAAGCCTGCCAGCGAGCCTGTCGCCGAGCCTGTTGGCAAGATCGATTTTGCCGCAATAGAGACTCCCGCGGAGCTGATGCCAAGGCATTCCGCTAGCGAGACGGTCGGCGCGGCGGCACCAGGCGGCGGCCTTCTCGGCGCGGCGGCATCGGCGGCGGCGGAGCCCGACACAAAGGGCGAAGCCGAGGCCGAAGGGCTTGTGCCGGCGCTTAAGAGGGATCGCCCGATCCGCCAACCTGTGATTCCCCGCAAAGTCTGGCTCACCGTCAGCATAGTTGTGGCGGTGCTGGTGCTTGGCACCGTCGGCGGGCTTTTTGGCAGGGCCCAGAGCCGTATCAACGTACCTGATGTCCTTGGACGCTCGGAAGAAGAGGCCAAAACGCTCCTCACCCAGATTGGGCTTGAAGCAGGGATCTCGGGAAGCAGGTTCAGCGCCGAGCCAAAAGGGACCGTGCTCGGCCAGTCTCCCGCTCCCGGAGCAAGGCTTGCTCGGGGAAGTGTGATCGAGCTGATTGTCTCGGCGGGCACCGAAGAAGTTGTGATGCCTGACGTGGTCGGGGATGGGATAGCGTCTGCCCGAGAGGCCCTTGATGGCCTGGGGCTTGCGCTTGAGATCGAGCTGGTGTCCTCCGAGCTCGCCAGCGGGACGGTGCTTCTCACGACACCGTCGCCAGGGGTGATACTCACCACCGGCGATGTGGTATACGTCCAGGTGGCAACGCCGACAGTGCGTGAGGAGGGGCTCAAGCCGTACTCGCTGGAGGGCGTGATAGTCGTTATCGACCCTGGCTCTCCTCCCACAGGGGCACCTGACACGGCAATGGAGGTCTCCCGAAGGCTGCGGGCGCTGCTTGAAGCATCGGGGGCATCGACCTGGCTGCTCAGGTCTGGCGTTGCGACCAACATGCCGGAGGCCGAGCGCGCCGCCTCGGCAAGGGTCGCCACCGCGACCGTCGGCATAGGGATCTCTATGGCGACAACCGGAGAGGGCGGTCGCACGGTCATGGTGGTATCGGGTGCGGGGACCGTCTCACAAACGTTGGCGCAGACCCTGACCGAGCAACTTAATGCCGCGGTATCGCCTGCGGTGCAGGTGCCTTCCTCAATAGACCCGGTATTCTCCGGTCAAGAGTACGCTGCGCTCAGGATTGGTATCGGGGCTCTTGACTCGGGGTCTGACAGGTCCTCATTTATCGACCCGAAATGGGCTGACCGGGTCGCGCAAGCGATATACACTGGTTTAGGCGAGGTGTTTGGCGAGAGGCAACAACCATGATGTCATGCATTCGGCGTTCATCAGCTTATCTGGCCACGGCAGCGCTCACCCTCTATTTGGTGATGCCTTCTGTTGCCAACGCGGCCACGGTCAGTGAGCTCAAACAGCAGCTTGAGACGCTCAAGACGCGTTCAAAGAAGGCCGGAGATGCCTATTCCAAAGCATATTGGGAGCTGGATGAGACCGAAGTCGCCCTTGCAAAGACAGAGAAAGAGATAACGCAGACGGAAGAGGAGCTGGCTGTTGCGCAGGAACGGCTCGGCGCACGGGTGGACGGCATCTACCGCCGTCAGAACATCGACATAATCAACGTCCTTCTCGAAGCGGACTCCTTCGAGGCGTTTGTCACCAGGGCAGATTATCTAGCCCGCATCGGCGAGGCCGACGCAGAGGTAATCGCCGAGGTAAAAGAGCTTCGCGAGGACCTGCTTGCGAAAAAAAGGAACCTTGTCGCGCAGCAGGCGACAAAAGAGAAGCGGGCAAAGCAGCTGCGTGCCAAGCGAGATCAGCTTCAAAAGGATCTCAAATTAGCCGAAGCCGACTTCAACCGCGTAAAGACGCAGCTTGATAACGCCCGTTCGCCTGGGGGCTCCTCCGGGGGCATGTCGCGTCCGGGGCCGAATGGGATGGTGTTTCCTGTGCGCGGCTCGTATTACTACTCAAACACCTGGGGCGCATCCCGTTCTGGAGGCCGGCGCAGGCACCAGGGCACTGACATCATGGCTCCCCATGGCACCCCGGTAGTTGCGGTCACAAATGGCACGGTCACTTCCAAAGAAGGTGGGCTAGGGGGGAAGACCATCTGGCTTAGGGGGACCGGCGGGTGGACTTTTTACTATGCGCACCTCAATGGTTGGGCGGTTCGCAGCGGACAGGTGCGTGCCGGGCAGGTCATAGGCTACGTGGGCTCGACCGGCAATGCGACGGCAAACGCCCCGCACCTCCATTTCCAGATGCATCCTGGCGGAGGCGCGCCGGTCAACCCGTACCCGTATCTGCGGGCGATGGAGTGACACCCTACGCGCCTGCATGGGCTGGCTTGTCCCAGGACAATCAAAATAGGAACGCTTGACGAGGCAACAAGACGTGGTCACGTGAGCTGGCTTCTACGAGGACAAAATCCGTCAAATGGCGACGATGTTTAAGATACGAGGGGGATGCTACGTGGATCAGGTCTTTAGAAGCGCGGCGGGCACGAGGCGGCGGGCACGCCTCTCGGCGCTCCTTTGCCTCGCGCTCGCTCTGGGCGCTCTACCGGGGGCAACGTAGGCAGGCGGTGTCCCGGGCGGTGGTGCCCCGACGGTTGCTGGTGTCCCGGGCAACGGTGCCCTGGCGGTCGCGGCTCCGGGCGGCGCGACACCGGAAGCTGCGGGTTCGGCTCTCACGGCGGACAGGGGTACGTCCCTGTCTGCAGGGTTCGTGGGATGGGAGGCCGTGAGCGCAGGGGACAGCCACTCCCTCGGCATCAAGGAGGACGGCACGCTCTGGGCGTGGGGGCTTAACGGTCGCGGGCAGTTTGACAACGGCACACGCCGCTCGACCAATGTCCCCATCCTCATCGACGGGTCCCGCGACCCCATCACTCGCGTTTCTGGCCCTGACCGCTATGGGACTGCGATTGACGCTAGCAAGAAGAACTTTGACTTTGAGAGTGCTAATGCGGTCATACTCGCCACTGGCATGAATTACGCAGACGTGCTTTCCACCTCCGCGCTCGCGGGCTCGCTTAGAGCCCCGCTTCTCCTCACGAGACCGAGCTCCTTAAGCCCCGGTGCGCTTGATGAGGTCAGGCGCTTAGAGGCCAGCAAAGTCTACATCATGGGTTCTACCGCAGCCGTTTCTGAGATAGTAGAGGGCTTGCTTACAGATGTTGGGCTCAGCATTGAGCGCATCGGGGGCAATGACCGTTATGAGACGAGTGCTCTTATTGCGAACAAGATTGCAAGCTTTGCGACCGGGGACTTTGCAAAGAAGGCGCTTATAGCCAGAGGAGACAACTTCGCGGACGGCCTCGCCGTGTCCCCTCTTGCGTGTACATAAGCAGGATTCCGGTCGTGCTTACCCGTCCAGCGACGCTCTCTGCTTCTGCAGCAGATACCATTACAAGCCTGAATATCGATGATGTGACCATACTCGGTTCACCGGCAGCTGTCTCCTCAGGGGGTCGAGGTGTCGCTGAATGCCTTGAGCACGAGCCCGGCAGTCAGGTGTGTCGGTGGCCAAGATCGTTATGAGACCGCACAGCAGATCGCGGTCTACGCGTTTAACAACTCCCTTGCGGTCAGGGGCTTCATCGGTGTCGCGACTGGATTGGACTTCCCTGAACTTTGCCGGTGGGGTCGCGATAGGCGCGTGTAACGACATCCTTGTCCTCACCGCCCCCCGGGATTCTTTCGTCGGTCTGGGGCACATATTTACCAGGTGCTTGCAACGATGTGAAGCCAAACATCCAGACCTATGGGGGAGAAAACGTGGTCTCCGACAACGTCATGGACAAGCTGCGGGATCTCCTGTTCTAGGGCTGGGCACATCGGATATATCAGTCCGCATACACATACATTGTGTGCACCATCGCCCGTGCGCGCATGCATCGTGCGCGCTATTGCCTGTGTGCATCGTGTGTGCGCCATATGTGCATCGGGTGCGGGCGATTGCCGATCACGCTCCATTATGCCATCATATCGGTGTCATCAATACCGTGTCGGGAGCTGCACAGGTAGCTGAGAGGCGACGGGCGTTCCAAGCGTCGCGACCGAAAGACGGTTCCGGTAATGCGGGGCCAGCAAAGCGGGTCGTCTGTTAGGCGCGGGGCTGTTTCGCTGTTGTCCCCGCCTGCCTTTGCGCTGCCGTTGCCGTCTTTCGGCCAAGCGGGTGTCTGTGCATCCAGAGAGGTAGGAGGATCATGCGAAGCGACAGGGTCAGCCTTCTTGCCGAGATGGCACTTGCGGTCGCCCTTTCAGCCGCGCTTTGGCTGCTTGGCGTTAAACTCCCATGGAACATTGCAGGCGGCACTGTCGCGCTCGATATGCTGCCGATCATGGTCGTCGGGTTGCGCCGAGGCCTGGTCCCGGGGCTTATCACCGGTGCGCTTTGGGGTGCTGGCAGCCTGTTGCTTGATCCCTATATCATTCATCCGGTGCAACTTGTTTTCGACTACCCGCTTGCATTTGCGCTTTGTGGGCTTGTCGGTCTTGGGACATCTCGCGTCAGGGAGACGCTTGCGGATGGCAAGAGGCTCCAGGCATCCTCGCTTGTCACCCTGCTTGTCATACTTGGCGGGGCGGGGCGCTTCGTAAGCCATTTCATCTCTGGAGCGGTGTTCTTCGCCTCGAATGCGCCGACGGGTCAGCCGGTGCTCCTCTTCTCGGCTATCTATAACCTGAGCTACATGATCCCCTCGACGCTTGCCTGCGCGGTCCTTGCGGTCGCCCTGTACCCGGTGCTCGAGCGCACGGTCCCGCTGCAACGAAGCGTGCTTGAGCGTGCAGCCTCCTCGCAACGAGGCATCTCATGAGCGGCACCCTCCTCCTTGTCGGTGCGGCGGGGGAGCCCGAGACGCCCGCCATCGTCGGCGCGCTCGCTCCTTCGCACGACCGCGTCGTGGCTATCGACGGCGGGTTGCACGCGTGCATCCTGGCAGGCGTAGTCGCAGACATGGTCGTTGGCGACCTCGATTCGGCCTCGGCTCAAGACATGCAGTACGCGAAGCAGCATAGCATCAAGACCGTGCGCTTTCCCGCCGAGAAGGACGAGACCGACCTCGATCTTGCACTTGCCGAGGCGGTTTCTCTCGGCGCGCAGGAGGTAACGGTAACAGGGGTCGTTGGCGGGCGGGCGGATCACACCCTTGCGGCGCTGGGGAGTGTAGTGCGTACGCCAGCTTTGCGTGTGGCTCTCGTTGAGCCGGGGCTTGCAGGCTGGGTAGTCAGATCAGGGGAGGTCTTGGAGCTGTCCGGCGCAGGGAGCGTTGTCTCGCTCTTGGCGCTGCCCTCAGATGCGGTTGTGAGCGTGCGCGGAGCGAAGTGGGGGCTTGAAAGGCATAGGCTTGCTTGTACGGCCTCGCTCGGCATGAGCAACGTGCTTGCCGATGAAAAAATGGCAATAACCGTGCACGATGGAGTAATGTGTGTTTTCTCTCCTAAGGCTGAAGGGTATAAACCTGCGCAGTATGTTAGCCGAAAGAGTAGTAGAAGAGCAGTTCGGCCCTGACGGCCTTGACGGCTCGAAGCAGGGAAGCAACGAAACCGGCGACCTTGACGGCTCAGAGCAGGAGGCAACGAAGGTATCTGTCAGATCACGCCACAGGGCATTCGCATGACAAAGTAAATACGGCACCATTCGGGTCCTAGCATCGCGCAAAACTGAGGTTGCCAGACCCGAAAAGACACTAGGAGTACCATTTTAGGATGCACGCGATTGAAGTAGCGTCTGTTCCAGCCGCCATTGCACTGGGCAGTTTGATGGGTAGTTTGGGGATCTCCCGCGAACTGCTGATGAACTGGGGGCCGATTGCGGCTGCCTTCCTGTTCTTTGTGGGCTGTGTCTGCTGGGCGTTGTGGGACAGGCGGCGGGGGAGGGCACGCAGGTCCGCCAAACGCCAAGCGGCCAAAGCCCTCGCACCGAGCGCCCCCACCGTTGTGTCGAGCGCTCCCACTCTCGCACCGACTGCCCCCACTCCTGCGCCACACAACCCAGCTCCTGCACCGAGCGGTCCCGGTTCCGTGCCGATGGGCCCGCCAGTTACCCGACCAGCAGGCCCACTGGTGCCGAGCGCCCCTCCAGAGATCATCCCTGCCCGCGAATCGAAGCCGTCAAAACCGCCGAACGGCCGGCTGTTTTCCGGCAGGGCTGCAAAGGGCGGCAAAAAAGGCGCAACGGTCGAGCCTCCGTTGCTCTCGGCCAAAGAGCCTTTGCCGCAGGGATCCCCTATCGCTTTTCTGGCTGTTGAGCCGAAAGGCCGGTCTTTTGCCGCTGGTGCCGGCAACGGCATCTCAGGCGCGGGCATCTCAAGTATGGATGAAAGCGTCATCTCAGGCACGTGGTGGCGTGTTCCAGTAGCGCCGGCAGTTCCGACTGCGGTAATGGTGGGCGCGGTAGCCAGCGCGGCAGCCACAGAAGGCGGCACCAAGGGGCGAGGATCCGCAAAAGAGGCCGAAGACGCCGTCGAAAGTAGCGCCGAGAACGCCAAGGATATCGAAAGCGCCGAGAGCGCAACAAGCAACGCAAGCTCCAATGGGGCAACACCCAAGGAGCCAGGCGGGCTGGACACCAAGGAGGTGCTGGAGGCCCTCATGAGGGCTGCCGGGCTAGTCGCGCCGGTCCTCCAGGCGCACCTCTGGCTTTTCGATGAGGCGACCGACACGTTGCGTCCTTTGGACTCGGTTGGCCCGGGCGTGGCGCAGACCATTCCTGTGACTGCCTCTACAGGCGCCCTTGGGCGCGCTGTCAGCTCCGGGGTGCCTGCGGTCGGCACCTACGATGAGATGCCCGGCGGACAGCCTGGCGTCTCTCAGTATGCGATCCCTATAGTCGCACGCGATACTGCAGGGGTCGCAGCGCTCGACCTGCTCACCTCGAGTCCGGACGACACCAGGCTTGCCGAGGTCGCAGCAGGTCTCGATAACGCTCTTGCTGCAGCGTTGGCGCTTGATGTGACCAATGACGAGTCCTCGTCAGCGGCATTGTTGCTTCGGGCAGCGTCAGAGATCGTGCACCTTGTAGACCCGCAAGCGATCATCGAGGCGACTTTGGACAAGGCGCTGGAAGTCGCCAAATCAGATACCGGGTCAGTGATGCTCACCTGCCCGGATGGGGCAATGCGCATCCGTGCCTCTAGGGGGCTGCCGGAGGAAGTCATCGAGCAGGCAGCCATCCGTAGCGGGGATGGGATTGCCGGCGTGGTGCTGGCAACAGGGAAATCCCTCGTGATCGAGAACCTGAACGGCAAAGGACCTGCGTCGCGCAGGCACGAGGTCATCTCGGCGATCACCGTACCTATTACGGACGACCTGGGGCCGCTCGGCGTGCTTAATGTGGGCAGCAGGAAGTTCCATGCCAGGAGGTCTGCCAAGCTTACGAGCGCTTTGGAGGCTCTCGGGAAGGTCACCGCAGTCTCTTTGCGCAATGCGCATGAGTTTGCGGCTTCCAGTGACCGACACATGGAGACCGTCCGGGCGCTTGCGCTGGCGTTTGAGAAGACGGACCCGTACTCGTTGGGCTCGACCGACCGGGTGCATGAGCTTACGCAGCGGCTTACCGAGGCGCTCGGGCTGCCGTATGAGGAGCGGCAGGCGACGGCCATGGCGGCGCTTCTGCACGATATCGGCATGCCTGCCACGAGTGATTTCGTGAGTGCCAAGGAGCGCCCGCTTACCACCATTGAGCAGGGGCTGCTCAAGATGCACCCCACAGTGGCGGCGGATGTGCTGGGGCAGACCTCGGCGCTTGTGAGCGCGGTCCCCATCGTCTATCACCACCATGAGCACTATGACAGCAGCGGCTATGTGCTCGGCCTTTCCGGGTCCGACATCCCGATGGGCTCGCGGGTGCTTGCCGTTACGGACGCGTACGTCTCCATGACATCGTCGAGACCGTACCGGAATGCCATGGCACCGGTGGATGCCATCGCCGAGATCCAGGGCAAGGCGGGATCCCAGTTCGATCCCGAAGTGGTGGATGCGTTTGTGGGGATCGTCAACCAGGCCTGAGTCCGGCGGCGGCGATCACGCGGCGGCGGCCAGGCAGCAGCGGCCAGACGGTGGCAGCCAGGTAATGGTGGCAGACGGTGGCAGCCAGGCAGTTCAGGCGAACCAGTGTGTCAGCGCGCTAGCGGCTTACCTTCGTGGTGGTCTTCATGCACTTGGTGCAGACGTTAACGCGTTTGACGCGTCCTTCAAGCACCACGGTGACCTTCTGGATGTTTGGCCGGAATGTGCGAGGGGTCACGCGATGCGAGTGGCTGATATTACGGCCTGCCGCAGGCTTCTTGCCACAGATGGCACAGACTTTGGACATTGCATGTCTCCTTTAACGGTCCAGAGGCGACAGGCAATAACCTTGAGCCTCGTACCTCGGCTGCATATTTGCGCAAAGCGGATGGAATCCTAGCACACGTACAGCCCGGTGGACAAGCGCGTGCGCCGCGCCAGAGCAATCTGGCAGG
>Ga0123353_10000610_pt1 | contig 43757 bp, 34 predicted proteins | sample TergutLab28metaG_3_FD_92763 | JGI IMG/M metagenome (GOLD analysis project Ga0123353, IMG submission 92763) | Labiotermes labralis P3 segment gut microbial communities from Petit-Saut dam, French Guiana - Lab288 P3 | ecosystem: Host-associated > Arthropoda: Insects > Digestive system > Gut ... | reverse complement strand
TTCATCGTCCGCGTCAATGCGGTCGATCACAATATCAATGTCATGCATTTTGTAGCGTTCCAGTTCGATTTCCTCGTCCGTGCGGTAAATTTCGCCATTGACCCGGACCCGCGTCACTCCTTCGGCATTCAAATCTTTGATCAATTGCTGATATGTTCCCTTCTTTTTACGGACAATCGGGGCCAATACAGTCACATTGCCTTCAAATTCGGCAAAAATCAAATCGGCAATTATTTCGGGGGATTGGGACTCGATTTTGAGATCGTGGTCGGGGCAATAAGGCGTGCCGACGCGGGCGAAAAGGAGACGGAAATAATCATAGATTTCCGTGACGGTGCCGACCGTACTTCGCGGATTTTTGGACGTTGTTTTTTGTTCGATTGAAATCGCCGGCGACAGACCGTCAATGCTGTCCACGTCCGGCTTATCCATGATACCCAAAAACTGGCGGGCGTAAGAGGACAGCGATTCCACATAGCGGCGCTGGCCTTCCGCGTAAATCGTGTCAAATGCCAATGTCGATTTACCTGAGCCCGACACGCCGGTAATGACGGTTAGTTGATTTTTCGGAATGCTGACCGAGATGTTTTTTAAATTGTGTTCTCGGGCGCCTTTAATTATTAATTCTTTCATAACAGTTTCCTTATTTGTTTTTATAAAAACAGGCTGACTTCAATCTTATTTTATTTATTTCGGCGTTATATGTTGCTTGTATGACATTTATTGACATGTAAGATAAACTTAATTACTGCACGGTGAAACTAATACAGAAAAATGTGACATAGAAAAGTAAAGAGAGAAGATTAAGTTAAGTTCATTAATATATTATTACGTGAAAACTAATTAAATGAATGGAAATAAAAAAAGAATTTAAATAAAAAGTAATACCATAATCTATTTATAAATAATTGTTTAATTATTACATGTCGTTTTATGTCATTTCGAAAATGGCAGCTCAAAAACTATAAAGTCAATTACATTTACAGTCAATAACATTGATTGGTCCGCGCCATATATGTGCTTGAAAGTATTCAATATGCGGGTATATATAAAATATGTAAAGTATAATCTGACCGGTCGATTGTTTTAAAAGTGTTTTTAAATTTTTAAAAGAATAATTATTTAAAACGAACAACATTGAACATAAAAATGAAGGTTGAATTATGGTACGAACAATTCAAAGGAAAATTACATCAATTTATTCGCTTTGGCTCTTTGCTGTGTTTTTATTAATCGTTTTGTATAACTTATTGGTGAGAGAACACGTTTTCATGTCATATGCCGAAGCAATGCCGTGGATTCTTTTATTTATCGGATTGGCTGTTATCGGCAACATTGCGACATTGGTTGCTATTTATTATTACCTGAATATGAATCCCGAAGGTATGAAGTGGCTTGCGATTTATGAAGTATTATTCATCGTCCTCTTTGTTGTGACCTATCTGGTGCTTGCTGTCCAATTGCTGCCCGAGTCCATCGGTAACATGGGCTTTGCGACAATTTTGAACGCCATCCTGCCCCTTGTATTCATTGTGTTGGTTTTCTTGGAATATGTCTTTTCAAGAGGCATTCGTACATTAACACCGAAGCCGGAATATGCTTACTTGGGTAAGTAAACATCCCGACAGAATTAATACAATCATCAATTGAATTGTTTAATCATACAAGTAAAGCGAGCCGGCATTTCGCCGGCTTTTTTTTTGACTTTTTTTTGGTTATTTGGTTTTTTAGGTTTGTTTGGTTATTGGTTTTTTTGTTTTTGTTGTTTCGAAGAAGTGAAACTCTAAGAAACGAAACTCAAAGAAGTGAAACTCTAAGAAGTGAAACTTGAAGAAGTGAAACTTAAGAAGTGAAACTTGAAGAAGTGAAACTTAAGAAGTGAAACTTGAAGAAGTGAAACTTGAAGAAGTGAAACTCTAAAAAGTGAAAAGCGAAGAAGCAAAAACAGAAGAAATGAAAATGAAAGGCGTACAAACCTACTTTTCATTTTTTAATAATTTTCAAGCGTTTGTTTGTTAACGAAAGAAATCCTGATTTTTTAATTCGATTTTGACGGATGCGTCAACTGTCATGTTTTCAGGTTCGGGATACAGCGGCGTATAGACGTCGGAATTGATTTTTGAAACATCGCTGCCGGCCATCAAAAAGGCGGATTGCTGCCCTTTTTGAACTTTAACGGATGCGAAGACTGATACGAACGGCAGCGGTTTAATCTCTTTAATCTCTTTGACCGGCGTTGCCGCGGGCGGAGATTTTGTCTTTTTCCCTAAAATGCCGTTCTTCAGCTTTTTGTCGAATTTCTTTATCTTTTTGATTATTTTTTTAATTTTCATTTTCATCCCTACAAAGCAGTTCATTTATATGAGACATATGAGATAAATTAAAACGGTACTAATTATTTAAGATTAATTTATTATTTAAGGTGGAGAAATCATGTCAGACGGTTGTCATAAAGATGCCGAATCGGCATCAACGGATGTTGTTACTTCAACGATGAAAATGTTGGCTGAACAAATTGAAACAGTGGCGGACGCTGTCTCTTTAAAAGACGTTTCCGGTATGCTGGCGGTTTTGCAGGCGGCCAAAGAGAAAGGGTGCGCGGTTTTTATTACCGGCGCCGGCCGTTCCGGTCTCATGGGGCGCGCATTCGCCATGCGCTTGATGCACATGGGATTCAAAGCTTACGTTATCGGTGACACCGTGACGCCCGCCGTTCAAAGCGGTGATGTCCTCGTGGCTGTTTCCGGTTCGGGCAACACGAAGTCCGTTGTGGAAGTTGCAAAAAAATGCAAAAGCGTCGGCGCTTCAGTTATCGCTTTGACCTCCAAAGACGGTTCTGATTTAAAAGAACTTCCGGCTTTGAATGTCGTGCTGTCCGCCTCCCCTGTTTCCGGCGCAACTGCGTCTAAAACACCAATGGGTACGGCTTTTGAGATACTGGCGCTCATCTTTTTGGATTCGGTCATTATGCAGCTGATTGAGCTGACCGGTGTTACCGAAGACGAAATGAAAGCCAGACACGCTAACACGGAGTAATTTATTACTCCATTTTTCATTTATTTACATTCATTTATCATTCACTTACATTCATTTATCATTCATTTATCATTCATTTACATCCATTTATCATTCACTTACATTTATTTATCATTCACTTACATTCATTTATCATTCATTTATTATTTGTCATTTATAATTTCCATTAGTCATTACATACATCTAAATTATGAGGAGAAAAAATGTCTGACAGTCAGTTTTCTAAAGGCGTAATGAGCGTAAACATATCCGGTATCCGAAAGCTTTTTGAAGCCGCCGGCCCCAACGCCATTAATCTCGGTATCGGGCAGCCGGACTTTGATACGCCGGCCAATATTAAGGCGGCCGCGATTAAAGCCATCAACGAGGGATTTACCGGCTACACGCAGGGCTTGGGCATTCCCGAGCTTCGTACCGCTCTTTGCGATAAATTTAAGCGCGACAATCATTTTGAAGTGAAACCCGATCAGGTTATGGTTACTTCGGGCGCGTCTGAAGCGCTTTATATTACCGCGTCCGCGCTCATCAACCCGGGCGATGAAGTTTTGATTCCCAACCCCGGTTTTTTGGCTTACAAATCCATTGTGAACCTCCTCAGCGGCAAAGATGTCAGTTTCAAAATGCAGGAAGATTTGACGCCCGATGTGAATGATATACTTGAAAAAATAACCCCCAAGACCAAAGCCGTCATTATCAATTCCCCCGGTAATCCGACAGGCGCCGTCTCTTCCAAAGAAGATATCAAAGCGCTGGCTGAAATCGCGACCGATAAGAACATCACGCTGATTTCCGACGAGGTTTACGAATACTTCATTTATGAGGGAGAACATGTCAGCCCCGCTCAGTTTACTGACAATGTCGTGACAGTCAACGCTTTTTCAAAAAGCTATTCCATGACCGGCTGGCGCATCGGCTATTTGGCTGCCAAGGGCCCGTATGTCGGCGAAATTTTAAAAGTTCATCAGTATTTACAGGCTTGCGCCAGTTCTATCGGCCAAAAAGCCGCTTATGAAGCGGTGACCGGCCCTCAAGACTCTGTTGTCACGATGAAAAACGAGTTCAGAAAGAGACGCGATTTCTTAGTTAACCGTTTAAACGACATGGGTATCAATTGCGTTATGCCTAAAGGCGCTTTCTACGCTTTCCCTGAAGTCGCGAACTGCGATGAGGCCGCGGCAAATCTCTTGAAAAATGACGTCGTCATCACGCCCGGGACGGCTTTTGGAGATAACGGAAAAGACCACATTCGTATTTCATACGCTTCTTCCATGGAAAACATCACAAAAGCATTGGAAATCATGGAAAAAGTATTGTAAAAAAGCATTGGAAATCATGAAAAAAGTATTGTAAAAACGAATGTCAGAGCAAAGCGCAGGTTGCTGTTTTTAACGCTTTGCTCCATTCTTTTTTTTTGTTTTGATTTTCTTTTTCTTCGTTTTTGATTTGTTTTCTTCGTTTTTGATTCGTATTATTCGTTTTTTATTTGTATTATTCGTTTTTTAGTATCTGATTAGAATTATTTGTCTTCTAAATCCAATTCAATATATTGCATCGACTTTTTCGGCTTACTTTCCGATTTTCCTTCGGCGGGGGCCGACTCATCTCTTTTCTGAGGCGGCTGCCAGTCTGTGCTTTCTTTTTCCGTTTGTTCTTTTTCCATCACGGAATCAAAGTAAGCGTATTTGGAATTGTTTCTCTTCGCTTCTTCCTGAGCGGCTTTTGAAGGCGTTTCCGCGGGCTTGTCTTTTTCAAACGTTTCAAAGACCTGAACGCCTTCGTCATCGGCAGGGTCATGGATTTGTTCGCGGCGTTCGCGATGGACAAAGGCCATTTCCGCCTCTTCATCTGCCCCGTCCTTTTTTTGTTCCCTTTCTTTCATATAGCCGGACTGCGTTTCTTCATCAAAAGCATATGTTCGGGCTTCAAAGAGTTCCAAATCCTCATCGTTCCATTCATCGCCGGCCGGTTTATCGGGGATGGCGGCGGTGTTGCTTTCGGCGGCGTTGCTTTCGGCGGTGTTGCTTTCGGCGGCGCTGTTATTTTCTTCAGCCGGCGGCTTCCATTCAATGATTTCTTCGACTTCTGCTTTTTTGGCAGGTTCGCTTTGTTCATTTTGTTCGTTATCATTGACAATGATGACCGGGCCTTCGATCACTTTTTTGTTCCTTGCCGCTTCTTCTTTCAGCGTGCTGACATCCCTTTCATACTCATTGCCGTCATCGGTTCCTTCTTTGCCGCTTTTGTTAAAGGCGGCTATGGCGGCGGCATCTTTTTCGCTGAGTTTGATGTCGGAATTGGACTTTTTCTCCTTGACCTTTTCCTCTTTCACTTTTTCCTCTTTCACTTTCTTCTCATTGACGATGCCGTTGTTCGCGTTGTATTTCTGCTTTCCGATAAGGAACGCGCCGATGACCACGATGATGAACAGGAGGATGAACCCCAAAATAATAAGTACCGGGTAGAGTGCTGTTAAATCCATAACAGAAGAGATAGTACTGTTTGTATAAAACAATTCGCTTCAATCGCGGCGTTATGACTCAGCGGCGGTTTTGGAATACAGCGGAAAAAAGTTGAGTTTTTCGATCGTCGTTTTTGACAAATCGTTTATTGAAAATCGTTAATTGACAATCGTTAATTGACAATCGCATATTGAAAATCGTTAATTGAAAATCGTTTATTGAAAAATCGTTTATCGAAAAATCGTCATTTGAGAGTCATTTGATAAATCATTTGACAAACTGTCAGACAAGTGATGGGCCCGCTGAGATTCGAACTCAGGACCTCCGCCATGTGAGGGCGACGTCATAACCATCTAGACCACGAGCCCAAGAAAGACTTGATTGCTGATTAAAGTTGTTTTTGTTTTTATACATTTCTGTTATGCCGATAATGAATGTGGGCCCGCTGAGATTCGAACTCAGGACCTCCGCCGTGTAAAGGCGGTGTCATGACCATCTAGACCACGAGCCCAACTTCGAAAAAAACGGAAACTTCATATAAATAGGTTTCTCAAATAATCATAAACCATCTATGATTTGTCTTATTCGTCTTATTCGTCTTATTTTCGTCTTATTTCGTTTTATTTCGTCTTCATTTCGTCTTCATTTCGATCGTTTTTATTTCAATTTTTATAATGAATAAGGCAGGATTTATATGTAGTTGTCTCTTTATTCGTAGTTATGCCACACCGCGAACGCGATGATACCGAATCCGAATATGTCGGCCAGTACCTCGGTGAGTACGCCAGCGTTTCTTCTATTGTCAAAGAGGCGCTGCCTTTTGAACTCATTGCGGTGGTCGGCGGCATTGTTTCCGGCGTGATTTTGTCGGGCATGACCTCGGAATTGGAATTGATCCCGGGTCTTATTGTCATTATTCCCGGCGTGATGGGCCTTCGCGGCAACATTTCATCCACGCTCGGTTCTCGGCTCGGAAGCGCCATCCACATGGGTTTGATTACTAAAATTGATTTTAAAAACCGCGAGCTGACAAATAACATCATCGGCTCCATGGTGTTGACTGTTATCATTTCAATCTTTTTGGGATTTTTAGGGCACTATGTGTCCGTTTTATTGGGATTCGGAAGCGCCGGCCTTTTGAAACTGATTCTTATTGCCCTGATGTCCGGCTTTTTCTCAGGCCTTATTCTTTCATTCATTACGGTTTTCTTGGCGGTTGGAGCTTTCCGTTTTGGATTTGACCCCGACAACATTGTCACGCCTTCTATTGCGACTATCGGCGACATCCTCGCGGTCATGATGATTTTCGTATTCGCCAGGCTGGTGTTGTTCTTATGAGTTATTACACCGTTAAAGGCCTTGTCAAAGGCGGCCTTCCGATTCTCATTCTCACTTGTTTTATGGCTATTACCGTCGGCCTGCTCCTCGGTTTTCAGGAGGACATTCTCATTGAATACCCGACGCTTTTGATACTTCTGCCGGTTTTGCTTAAAATCGGCGGCGATACCGGCAGCATGCTAAGCGCCCGTTTATCCTCCGCCTTTCACCTCGGTTTAGGCACCGGTCTTTACAACAACCCCATTGTCCGCAACAGCGTGATTGCCGCAATCATCGTCGCCGCCATTTCATCCGTTTTTGTCACCATTGTCGTCTATGGCATCAATTCATTCCTCGGCTACGGCACGTCAATCGAATTGATCTTCGGTATCAGTTTTATCGTCGTCGTTTTAGACATTTTTATTGTTTACGCGGTGTCTATCGGTCTTTCTTTCCTGTCTCACAGAGTGGGGCTGGACCCCGATGACATCGTTATTCCCGTTGTCGCCAGTACGGGCGACTTGGTCGGCGTCGTCGGCATTATGATCGCAATCGTTGTTTTCGGCCTCGCCGTTCTTTAAATTTAAAGCATCACACTGATTCATTCAATGAATACAAAATTCAAAAAAATTTAAAAAATTCAAAAAAATTTAAAAAATTCAAAACATTCAAAAAAAATTAAAAAATTCAAAACATTCAAAAAATTCAAAACAAAATTCATAAAGCAAATACAATAAAAACGAATTCAAAAAAACGAATTCAAAAAAACGAATTTCAATAAAACGAAAAATGAAGGGAAATCTAAAGACTTAGCCCGTCGCGAAACGGAAATTTATGGAAATACAAAAGTAGGATGGTCCGTTGATATATGGTAAAGAATCGCTATAAGTATACGCCGCGCAACTTAAAGGAGTTGCTCATCGAAATGAAAGATACGTCGGAGCTGATGGTTGATTTGGCTTACTCGGCAATGATTTATGACGATGAAGACATCGCCGAAGAGGTCATGCATTTGGAAGAAACCATGGACATGCTTGACTATCAAATTAAAATCGGCGCCATTTTAAGCACGCGCCGCATCGAAGAAGCCGAACAGCTTCTCGGCGTTCTCGAAGTTGCCGCCGCATCCGAGTACATCGCCAACGCCGCGATGGAGATTTCAAAGTGCATGCTGATGGACATCTCCATCCCCGACCGTCTGAAAGTCGCTCTCCGCAACGCGAATGAAACGATTGTCAAAGTCCGCCTCAACGAAGAATCCGAGATGGCCGGCCGTAAGATCGGCGATTTGGATTTGGACGTGGAGACCGGCATGTGGGTTATCGCGATTCGCCGCAACGCCGAGTGGATTTACGCGCCCAACGGCGAGACAAGCCTTCGTTCGGGAGACGTTCTCATCGCTCGCGGACACGACGAGGGCGTGCCGATTTTCTTCCAAAAGGCGACAAACAAAATTTACACGCCTCGAAAAGTCATCGACTACAACGAACCCGCCGAATTTGACCGCTCCATTGATATCATTGTTGAAATGAAAAACATGTGCGAGCTTTCCGTCGGCTTGGCTTACTCCGCGCTTTTGCTCAACAACAAAGACATCGCGCATGAAGTCCGGGCGATTGAACAGCATTTGGATGAAATGAAGTATGAAGTGCAGGACTTGGTTTTGGAAGCGGCCTCATCGGCGGCTGAGGGCGAGGACTTAACGGATTACAAAGGCCTTCTGATCTTCGCCAGCGCGTCTGAAAAGATTTCAAACGCCGCCGCCGATATCGCTGACCCGGTCATTCGCGAAATAGGCCTTCACCCGATCATCGCCTTGGCCGTTCGCGAATCCGATGAAGTTATCATCAAAATCGAAGTCGCCGACTGTTCGCCCATCATCGGGCAAACACTAAAGGAACTTCGCCTTGAAACCGAAACCGGCATTCATATTTTGGCCATCAAAAGAGAAACCCGCTGGATTTATTCCGTCAGCGGCAAAATCAGAATCCAAGAAAACGACGTCTTAATCGCCCGCGGCTCCCACTCCGGTGAAGTCGCGCTCATTGAAATGTGTTCCTGCCCGGTTGATTTGTAACCGGCGGGTCCCCTTTTCAATTCCGCCATACGTTTATATAACAGCAAAGCTCTCCTCAAAAAAAAGAGTGAAAAGAGCGAAATGAGCGTAATTTTCAAAGTTTTTAAGGTGACAGCGAATGGATAATTTGGTTGCGTTTTTTATATTTGCGTTTACCGCCGTCTTTGTTATTGTCAGCCCTCTCAACGGCTTGTTTACTTTTATGTCTATGACAAGCGGCTACTCTAAAAAGTCCAAGAACATTTACGCCAAGAAGTCCGTCTTTTTGGCGGCTGCCCTCTCCATTTTCTTTGCCGCCGCCGGATTATTTATTCTCCAGCTGTTCAATATCAGCATTGACGCTCTTCGAATTGCCGGCGGCCTGATTTTGATTACTGTCGGTTTTAACATGATGACGGCAAAAGTCAATCCAATCGTCTCACAAACAGAAATCTCAGAATCCACCGATAAAGATTTCTGGATATTCCCAATCGCAATCCCGCTTCTCTGCGGCCCGGGTACAATTTCCACAGTTATCGTTTTATCGGGCCTCGCCTCAACGCTTGCGAGTATGGCAGCCATGATTGCGGCGATTGCCGCCGTTTACGCAATCTCCTACATCATGTTCCGTTCATCTGAAATAATCAGCCGCTACATCAGTTATACCGGCATGCTTGTCATCACGCGTTTGCTGGGATTGCTTCTGACAGCGATCGCCGTCGGTATGGTTATGAACGGTCTTCATAACTATCTCCTTGAACTGCTTCAGGCTTTCTTTACGCCACTTGCCGATATCGTTTGAATATTTAGGGATGAGGCTGTTAGAAATACGATTGTTTGAAATACGGTTGTTTGAAATACGGTTGTTTGAAAAACAAGTCGGTTTGAAAAATTATGAAAAAAGAAACGCTTTCCATTATGGTTTGCCCCGTCTGCCGGGGGACGCTTGCCGCAAAGCCCAAAGAGGAGACGGATTTTGAAATCATTTCCGGTAATCTTTATTGTTCGGCTTGTGACATTTATTATCCGATTGAAGACAAAATCGCGAACATGCTGCCGCCGGAACTTCGGGATGAGTTCTGACGGTTATCACGTGTTTTTTGATATTTTTTGTGATGTCGGTTTTGATATTTTTTGTGATGTCGGTTTTGATATTTTTTGAGACATCGGTTTTTGACATTTTTTGAGATATCGGCTTATCTTTTCTCTTCATTTTCGTTTCTTTTCAAATGTGCTGATGAATAATTTTATTAACACATAAAGTTATAATAAGGCTCAATTCTAAAATTAAGCCATTTTCGTATATTTCACATACATTTTACATATATTTCATCCATATTTCACACATATTTCACACATGACGGTTTCGGAGGGATTTAATGAAAGAAGTTCTTCAAGACATTTACATCGGCCGCACGTCTTTAGATTCGATCGAGTTCAAATACGACACCATCGAGGTGCCGCTTCATAAAGGCGAGGGCCGCGAATTCCAAATTTTTGTCAAGAACTTTGCATCGCCGACGCATATTACGTTTTTGCCCGATGACTCTATTCGCGATTATTTAATTTTGGTGCCGAGCAAGCACCGCATTCAAAACAACGAGTATATCAAAATCGTTATCCGCATTCCTTATAATTCGTCTTCCGCCACCGAAGGCATGTTCTATGTGGTGACGGGCTACGGCGCTCAAAAGAAAGGATTTAAATTATCCGTCGGCGCCGATTTGTCCCGCAAATCAACGCTCTCGGCAGGCGGCGACTTGTCCGGTCTTCGCTTGACCGACAATCCCGCCGGCGATGTTTACAAATCGGAAGGGCCAATCACAAGCGCCGATTCCGGAAGAGCGCAGCTTGTTTACGATGACGAAGAGGATGAAACGAAAAAGAAAGCCAAGCCCGCGTTCGGCATTAAAAACGGCTGGGAATCCAAAGCCGGTAAACCCAAGCCGCAGTCTTCGCCTCCCAAATCCGATAAATACGGCGCCGAGAAAAAGGCACCGTCGCTTCCGATTATCGAAAGAGTGACGATTTTCGTTTCTCTTGTATTGATTGTGCTGCTGCTGGCGCTGTTTGTCTTCATCCAATTCGCCGAACTGGAAGCTGTTTTCCCGTTCGATCAAACCTTCCTGCTGGCGCTGATCGCGGTTGGTTTTATTATCTTCCTCGTTTTGCTCCTGTCCTTGTTCTTAAGGCGCATGGATGTGTGAAGGCGCTCGGGTGAGCGAAATACAGTTGTTTTTCTGTATTTCCCATCATTGAATAATTAAAAGAATCCGGTCAAAAGCCGTTTTCTTTTTATTCTATTTTTTTATCCTATCTTTTTTTCCTATCTTTTTATCCTATTTTTATTCCAATCCGTTTTTATTCCAATCCGTTTTTATTCCAATCCGTTTTTTTATTCCAATCCGTTTTCTTTTTATTCTATTACGTTTTCTTTTTATTCTATCCTCTCTTTCATACGAAGAGGTTTGTTTATCTTTGAATTTTCACCGATTCCGCGTTTTTGTATGCGGTGTCTCGGGTTGGTTTGGTTTTATGACCGGTACGGCATCAGTCAGTTCTTCAGCGGCAGTTCATTCGGCATCCGATAATGTTCCCTTACAGCTGACGCCCTCTCAAAAAAAGATGGTTCTCATAGGGATCTCTTTGGCGTCTTTTATGACGCCGTTTGGTATGTCTATGCTGAATCTGTCTCTTCCCGCAATCGGTGTCGAGTTCGGCGTGAGCGCCCACGCGCTGGGGTGGGTGTCAACGGTTTACCTTTTCTCTTCTGTTCTTTTTTTGGTGCCGATGGCGCGCCTTGCCGACTTGGTCGGCCGTAAAAAGATATTTTTAATCGGCATGACCATCGCGGCCGTTTCGGCTATTTTGGCGCCGTTTTCTCCTTCATTCGGAATTCTTATCCTGCTGCGCGCCTGTGACGGTTTGGCAATGGCTTGTGTTTTTGGCACGTCTCTGCCGATTCTCAGTTCCATTTATCCGCCTTCTCAAAGAGGCTCCGTTTTTGGCATCAACGTCGCCGTCGTTTATCTCGGTTCATCGCTGGGGCCTGTCGCCGGCGGTTTCATGACGGCCAATTTCGGCTGGCGAAGTGTTTTTGTTCTGCTTATTCCGCTGGCTGTTCTCGGCACACTGATCGTTTACAAATATTTGAAAACGGAATACATTGAAGGCAAAGGAGAAACTTTCGATTACAAAGGCGCTCTTTTGTATATGATTACGATTTTCTTCTTGCTTTTCGGGCTCAGCAATCTGCCCGCGACGTGGGCGTTTGGCAGCGTGGCGCTCGGATTGATTTCTCTTCCGATTTTCATTCATTACGTTAAGAATCAGGAGTTTCCGGTGATGCGGATTCGCCTGTTCTTCACGAACAAGCACTTTGCCCGTTCCAATTTTGCCGCTTTTTTGAATTACGCCGGCACTTACGCCGTTGTCTTTTTCCTCAGTCTTTACCTGCAGCGCGTCTTGCATTATCCGTCCGATATGGCAGGATTGATCTTATTGGCGCAGCCGGCTTTTCAGGCCGCATTTTCGCCGTTTATCGGCAAACTTTCTGACAAGATGGACAGCCGCTATTTATCCACATTCGGAATGCTGCTGCTTGCCGCCGGTCTTTTCCTGCTGTCAACGCTGACGGCGGAAACGCCGCTGTCTCACCTGATTTTTTATCAGGTTTTGCTCGGCATCGGTTTTGCCTTTTTCGCGTCTCCCAACACATCAACGATCATGAATTGCGTCGGGCGAAAAGACTACAGCAGCGCCAGCGCATCGCTTGCCGTGATGCGGCAAACGGGGATGGTCTTGTCCATGGCGATTGCGATGTGTTCGATATCCGTTTTCCTCGGCAGCACGGAAATGCTGCGCCCTGATACCGTTCCTCTCTTCTTGCAGGCGATACGAACGACGTTTTACATCAGTACATGTCTTTGTCTTGCCGGCGCCGTTTTATCCTATTTGAGAGGGCCGACAACGCGCGAAGACAAAGATTGTGAAATCTTATAAATACAAAAACCCCGTTTTGTCAAAGCATGATACAACATATTGTTTTGTGGAAGCTGAAAGCTGAAGCTGAAGGAAAGACTGCCGGTGAAAACGCCGTTCTCATCAAAGAGAAATTAGAAGGGCTTTACGGTCTGATTCCCGAAATCAAAAGCATTCGCGTGGAACTGAACTCCTTGAAAATCGAAGGCAACGACGACGTCGTTTTAATTGCCGATTTTGAATCGGAAGACGCGCTGTACGCCTATCAGAAAAATCCGCTTCACGCGGAGGTTGCCGCGTTTGTCAAAAAAGTCAATAACGGAAGGACTGCCATTGATTTTGAATATTAATTTCGTTAATCGTAATTTCATCAATCGTTAATTTCGTTTATCGTTAATTTCGTTTATCGTTAATTTCGTTAATCGTTAATTTCTTTATTTTTTTTCATTTCTATTACCATGCAAAACTTATCGAATAAGAGTGACTTTATGACAGAAAATCAGAAAAATGCCGGCAAAAATGACGCCGGAAAGGAAGCGGGAAAGGAAGCCGTTCTGCCTCCAAAATCGGAGTTCAGCGAATGGTTCAATACGATTCTTGATATCGGCTGTGTCATGGATGTCCGCTATCCCGTGAAGGGCCTTTACGTTTGGCACCCCTTTGGTTTCGGTATCCGAAAACGCGTTTACAATATCATCCGCGACGTGATGGACAATTCGGGACACGAAGAAACGCTTTTCCCGCTGCTTATCCCCGAAACCGAGTTCATGAAAGAGGCTGACCACATCAAAGGTTTTGAAGACGAAGTCTTTTGGGTCACGCACGGCGGCGTTACGCCTCTTGATATCCGGCTGGCGCTGCGCCCGACCAGCGAGACGGCTATCTATCCGATGTATAAGCTATGGATTCGCTCCCACGCCGACATGCCGCTGAAACTGTATCAGGTGGTCAACACGTTCCGCCATGAAACGAAACACACCCGCCCGCTGATTCGCTTGCGCGAAATCACGTCATTTAAGGAAGCGCATACCGTTCACGCCACGTGGGAGGACGCTGAAAAACAGGTGGACGAAGCTGTCGGCTTGTACGCGGACATTTACCGCCGCCTCTCTGTTCCGTTCCTCATTTCCAAACGCCCCGACTGGGATAAGTTCCCCGGCGGCGACTATACGATTGCGCTTGACACGATTATGCCTGACGGCAAGACGCTTCAAATCGGCACCGCTCACCACTTGGGAACGAACTTCGCGAAAACCTATGACATTATGTACGAAAACGCCGACGGCGCTCAGGAATACGCCAACCAGACCTGTTACGGTATTTCCGAGCGGTCGATTGCCGCCGTTATTTCCGCTCACGGCGACGACAAAGGATTGGTTTTGCCGCCCGCGGTCGCGCCTGTCCAAATTGTCGTCATTCCCGTTTTATTCAAAGACACAACAGAGGCCGTTATGGCCGCCTGTGAAAATGTCGTTTCCGTTTTAAAAGCGCAGGGCCTTCGCGTTGAAATGGATGCAAGCGACCTTCGCCCCGGCGCGAAATATTACAAATGGGAGCTGAAAGGCAGCTGCCTGCGTATTGAAATCGGCCCGAGGGATTTAGAAAAGAATTCAGCCGTTTTGGTCCGCCGCGACAAAGGCGAGAAACAATTCGTTTCGCTCAACGGCATCGAAGAAACCGTTTTGTCCGAGTTAAAGCAAATGGGCGACGACCTTTACAACAAAGCCGAAGAAAAGATGAAAGCCATGATCACGCCTTGCGAAACGCTGGCGGAAGTGACGGCAATCATCGGAAGCGGAAAAGGCGTTGCCGAAATTTCGTGGTGCGGCAGCGACGCGTGCGGCATGAAGATCGAAGAAGAGACGAATGCCGGCATTCTCGGAACGCCATACGCGGAAACAGCTGTCAGAACAGGCAAATGCCCTGTTTGCGGCAGTGAATCCGAGAAAAAAATTTGCATCGCCAAGATGTACTGAGCCGCCGGCGTCAACAGAGTGTTTCAACAAGGCGCATTTAGCAAGCTGTTTCAATAAGCTGTTTCAATAAGCTGTTTCAATAAGCTGTTTCAACAAGGCGTTTTAACAAAGCGTTTTAACAAGGCGTTTCAACAAGGCGTTTCAACAAGGCGTTTTAACAAAGCGTTTTAACAAGGCGTTTTAACAAGGCGTATTCACAGGGCGTTTTTAAGACGCCCTCTGTCTTTTTTATTTTTTCAGATACGATTGATTGATATATTACGAATTCAATTTATAAATCCAATTAATAAATTCAATTAATATTATGCCGATGCGCCGGTTTATTTCTTTATCGGCAGCCGCCGGCTTCTTTATAAATTTATTGACTCTTGAGGGGATATTTTGAAAAATTCAGTAAAATTATTGATATTCATCGGCTTGATTTTGGCGGTCGCGCTGTCGGGCTGTCTCGGCGGCAATACAACGGCCGGCAACAATACAACCGACGGCAACAACACAACGGATGGCAACAATACAACCGACGGTAATAATACAGAGGACCCGAGCGTCTTGCATTTCTTCAAAAACGCGACGCTTTCCGGTAACAACACTGTTTTGAACTTTGAATTCACGACACACTCGGCATCCGTCGGCTGCAATTGGACGGTGACGGAAAACCGGACGGGCATTTTGAATGAAACTTCGAGCGGTGCCATTACACCATATACGCTTGACGCTTTCGGCACTCAGTATTGGTTCTTTGAAGGAAACCAAGCCGGCATTGTTGCGCTGAACTTCATTTACGTTGCAAGTTTTGATGACGGCGCTGCCGTTGAAAATATGACTTATGTCATTGAAGTCAAAGATGACAAGTCCATGGCGATTCTTTCCGTGTCTTCTCCAAAAGAAAGCCTCTCTCCGCTTCCCAAAAACACCGTTCTTGAAAACAACGGCTCAGTTTTGAAAATCGAGTTCGGGTCAAATCCGACAACGGGCTATGACTGGACGGTCAGCGACGCGCCCGCGGGCATCTTGAACATGACAAAGAATGATTTCAACGCGCCGGCAATCGGTTTAATCGGCGCCCCCGGGACGCGCACCTTTGAATTCAAAGGACAGGAAGCGGGGTCAGCAAACGTGACATTCGGTTATTTGAGAACATTTGAAGCCGGCAGCACCACCGAAACTGCCGTTTACGGCGTTCGTGTCCATGACAATATGACTCTTGAAATTGTCAGCGTCAGCTATGACATCTTTCATTTCGGGCCGGTCATTGAATATGACTGAATAAATGGATAAAGCGGTGTTTTTCGGGGCCGGCCGTTTAAAACAGGCCGGATTTCCCAAAGCCGCTTCATTCTGAAACCGTGTCATTTTGAAGCCGTTTCATTCTGAAAACGCGTTATTCTGAAACTGTGTCATTTGACCCTCAATCATTCTAACCTCTGTCCTTCTGCCCTCTGTCTTTCTGCCCTCTGTCCTTCTGCCCCTCTGTCACTCTGAATCTCTATCCTTCTGCCCTTTCTCCTTCCGAAAAGCAATCGGCTGAATCAAAGCGAAGTTTTAAATCTCGGAACCGTGGATAATGTTACTGCTGACTGTCAAATGAGAATTATTGTGAATATTTCGCGGGCAACCGCCGGATATTCGACCGGGAGCGGCGCCGCGGGCCAAGAAGGGCAAAGAACGCCGGCATGCAAGACACGATGTCCCTTGCTTTTTTATGTCATTATAATTTAAATCGGAGGAGTATACTATGGATAAAATTCAATCTCAAATTAAAGACACGATTATTTATTTCAGGGGCGCCGAGCTGACGCATTCGGCAAAAGCGAGTTTACTGAAAGGGACCAATGAAATACAGGTCGGCGGTTTAAGCCCGCATATCGACCAAAACACTCTTAAAATTAAAACGGCGAACGGCGTCATTGTTTCGTCTTTTGAGTTTTCCGTTGATTATTTGGCAGAAAATGCGCTGAGCGGAGAAGCTCAAAAATTGAAGGATGAAATCAATGAAAAGCAAAAGGATTTGAGCCGGCTTTATACACAAATCAGCATCCATCAAAACATGCTTTCTTTTTTGCAGAACAGTATTGATCAAAAGGTTTTCAAAAAATCCGGCGTCTTTGTCGATGAGCTGATGCAGACGATGGATTACTACAAATCCAAAGCCTGCGAACTCGAAGAAATATTGTTTACCGACCGCGAAAAAGCGGACAAGATGAATGACATGATTCGTGACCTGTCCGCTCAGTTTGACCAAAAGTCGCTGAAAAATAACAAGACATCGGGCCTTTTGAGATTGTCCCTCTCCTCCCCCGCCGACAACGAATGTGATTTGGAAATCACTTATTTTACGAACAATGCCGGCTGGTACCCGTACCACGACATCGTTGCCGATGCCGACAAACCCGTTCAAATCACTTCCAAAGCCAAAGTGCGTCAGGTGACGGGCATTGATTGGGAAAAAGTCAAAGTGACGTTATCAACCGCCGCCCCGAGCGCGGGAAAAGCTGCGCCGCTCTTCAGCGCGTGGTTTTTGCGTTATACCGAGCCGGTCCCCGAGTATTTGTCCGCGTCGGCGCCGCTGTCGCTGAAGCGAAAATCGCCGGCCATGCCGATTGCTCAAAATACTTATTCTTACGAAGAGATGAGCCAATGCGTTGCTTGTCCCGAAGAAACCGCTGACTTCCTGCCGTCCGCGCCGGCTGCGCCGCTTTATATCATTGACGGTGTTGTCGCCAACGCTTCTTATTACGCTTCGCTTGATCAGTCTATGATTAAAAACGTCGAATTCATAGACGCGTCTTCCGCTGTTTATACATATGGCCCCGAAGCTTCCGGCGGCGTCTACGTCGTTGCGCTGAAGAGCGGCATGGGTGATTTCATCAAACAATCAGAAGATATGCTGAACATTTCTTTTGAAATCGACTTGCCTTATTCGATTCCCGGAAACGGCAAAGAGCAAATCATTGAGCTTAAAAAACAGGAAGTACCGGCTGAATTTAAGTATTACTGCGCCCCGCAGATGGACCACGAAACCTATCTGCTCGCGGACATCGCGAATTGGGAAAAGCTGAACCTGCTCAGCGGCAATGCCAACGTGACATACGGCGGGACTTTTATCGGCGAAACGTACATCGACGCGCAGTCCGCTCAAAAAATCCTTTCGCTGACGCTTGGAACGGACCGCCGCGTCTCTGTCAAGCGCGAGAAGATGAAGGAGTACAGCAGCAGCGGCTTTTTGGGCGGCGATGTCAAACAAGAATTCGCTTACCGGATGACCGTGAAGAACAATCAAAACCGCAAAATCAAAATGATCTTAAAAGACCGCTACCCGATTTCAACATACAAAGAAGTCGCGGTCGAGCTGTCAAAAGACACAACCGCCCCGTCTTTCAATAACGAGGATGTCGGCGTCTTGGCGTGGGAATTTGAAATGCAGCCGGGAGACTCCCAAGTTTTCAAAACGGTTTACACCATCAAATACCCCAAAGGCAAAGAATTGAACTTGTAAGCGGAAAACAGAATAAGGAAGATAAGGACGAATCGGACGAATCGGACTTATAAAACAGAATAAGGTAGAATCGGACTTATAAAACAGAATAAGGATGAATCGGGCTTATAAAACAGAATAAGGATGAATCGGGCTTATAAAACAGAATAAGGTAGAATCGGACTTATAATACAGAATAAGGATGAATCTGGATTATAAAATTGAATAAGATAGAATCGGACTTATAAAACAAAACAGAATAAGGATGAATCGGGCTTATAAAACAGAATAAGGTAGAATCGGACTTATAATACAGAATAAGGATGAATCCGGCTTATAAAATTGAATAAGATAGAATCGGACTTATAAAACAAAACAGGATTAGAACGGTTCGGATTTATAAAAAAAGGCAAAGAAATTCTTTGCCTTTCTTTTTTTAAAATATTAAAAACCGAATGCGCGGTCAATTAAGTTTTCATCCGCCCAGTTTTTGAAGCTCTCGTTTGCGTCTTCAATACGGATTTTTAAAATCACCGGCGCTTCGTAGGTATGCTTTTTCAAAATGGTTTCTTTGATTTCTTCCCACTTATCCTCTCGCGTCTTAAAAAGGGCTCTGTACTCCTTTTCTTTGTATATTTCTCCTTTCCAAATATAGATTGCTTTGTGCTTTCGGATGTTTGCGCACACAATCTATTTATTTTCGATCAGGAATTCCGCGATCAGCTCTGCTTCTTTTTTTGTCGGGAAGACGGCATAAACCAAAATGTAATCATTGTTTTCGTTTGTCATAATTCCTCTTCCCCATTGTCGATTGTTCGTTTTGTGCGTTTTTTGCGCGTTTTTAACAGACGCGCGGAATCGGGTCCCCCGTCGGCACATCCACATAACGGGTACTGCCAAGAGCGGAAACCAATATCACTTTGCCGGGTTTTTCGTCGACAACCTCACCGATGACGGCGGCGTCTCTTCCGTAGGAATGCTGTTTAAGCAGTCCTAAAACATATTCAGCACAATCATGATGTACGCCTATAATTGCTTTTCCCTCGTTGGCAATTTCAAGCGGGTCCAAACCCAGCATTTCACATGAGACGTGAACTGTTTCGCGAATCGGAAGCTTTTCCTCATAGACTCGAATACAAACTTTGCTTTTCTGCGCCATCTCATTCAAAGCATCGGCAACGCCGCCGCGGGTCGGGTCTTTCATAGCCGTCACAGCCCGTTTCCCGTCTGCCGTCTTAACGTCAAGAATCGGTTCAATCATTTTCCAAAGAGGCGCCGTGTCGGATTCTAAATCAGAGTTAAACTCAAATCCTTCGCGTTTGGTCAAAAGCGCCATGCCGTGGTCGGCAATGAAGCCTGACACGATTATTTTATCGCCGGCGCGAAGGCCGCAGTCCCGAACGGGCGCATCACAGATACCGATTGCGGCAATATTGATGATAATTGAGTCTAACGCCGTTCCTTCAATGGTTTTTGTGTCTCCCGTAATCAGCGGAACGCCGATTTCATTGAGCGCGGCATCCATCGACTGAACAATTTTTTCCAAATCAGTAATACTGAACCCTTCCGGGATAATCATGCCGCTGCTGACGGCAAGGGGCTTGGCGCCCATGACGGCTAAATCATTCACAGCGCCGCAGACGGCCACCTTTCCGATGTCACCGCCCGGGAAAAAAATCGGTTTAACGACATGGCTGTCGGTTGTCATAACAAGCTCGGCGTTTGGATTGTCAGACAAAAACGAGCGGTCCAGCGCAATTGTCGCCCCGTCATCCAAAGATTCCAAACCGACAGTCCCCGCTTTCGTGTTTGTCAAATTCTTTAAAATGATTTCTCCGATCAAAGACTGCATGAGCTGCCCGCCGGCGCCGTGCTCCATTGAAATTCTGTTCTCTTTTGCCATTTTCTTCCTTCCGGTATTCTTTAATTGTTTGCTTCAATCGGTTTTCAATCGTTTTTTCAATCGGTTTTCAATCGTTTTTTCAATCGGTTTTCAATGTTTCTTCAATTCGGTTTTTCAATCGTTTTTTCAATCGGTTTTCAATCGCTTCTTAACCGGTTACCTTTTGCCGGCCTTCTTTTCAAGCATTGCGTTTTCAATCGCCGTCACCCATTCTTTGACGGTTTCTTCCCGTCTCTTTGAGGTCAGCAGAACTGGGATTTTCGGGTTCAGCGATTTGACGTCGCGAACCATCGTGTCAGGATTCACATCAACGGCTTCTGCAATGTCGATTTTGTTGATAACGGCCAAATCGGATGTTTTGAAAATGACGGGGTGTTTTAAAACGATGTCATCGCCTTCGCTGACACTGACAACGACGATTTTCATGTCTTCGCCCAAATCAAAATCGGTGGGGCAAATCAGGTTGCCGACGTTTTCGATGAATAAGACATCATAGCTGTTCAAATCATTCTTTTTGAGCAGGTCGCTGACGATATGCGCGTCCAGATGGCATTCTTTTCCCGTGTTGGCGGGAATGGTTAAGACGCCGAGTTTAAGGAAGCGGGCGGCATCCATATCCGCAATCACATCGCCGGCAATGACAGCGACTTTGTATTTTGAGCCGAGCGCTTTGATGGCTTCTTCAATCAGAGTCGTTTTGCCCGAGCCGATCGCGCCCATGATATTAACGGAAAAAACGCCTTCCTTTTTCAATTTCTCTCTGTTTTTGTCGGCCAGCTTTCTGTTTTCCTTAAAAACATCATGACCGATGTTAATGATGTGCCCTTCCGCTAACAATATATTCCACATTTCTTTGTCTTCCTGTTGTTTTTTTATTTTGTTTCTGTTTAAAGTTTGATTATTATAATTTCGTTTATGATTTTCCTGCATTTCAGTCTATGTCAATGGATTCGATTGCCGGTTTCGTTCCGCCGGCCATTTCAGTCTATGTCAATGGATTCGACCGACAGTTCCGTTCCGCCGGCCATTTCGGCATTTTTGCCGCAAAGCGGGCATTTTAAAGAGATTATGTATTCCAAAATGTCCAATCCGTCATCGGTTTCATCGGGTTTTCCGGCATAACCGCAGTCACATTTGATTTCGGGGTCGACGGCTTCAAAAGAATATTGCGCGTTTTCGGCAATTGTTCCATCTGCGATTGATTTTAAACAAAATTCCAGCTGTGTCGGGTTGACATGCGCGGCTTTGCCGACCTTGACATTGATGTGATTGACAACGGACGCGTTATTTTCTTCAGCTGCCGTCAAAACGCTGTCCATCAAACCGATGGCCAATGAATATTCGTGCATTTGTTTTCCCTCTTCCCCTTTCGTTCTTCCCTTTTCGGTCTTCCTGTTCGGTCTTCCTTTTTCAGTCTTCCCTTTTCAGTCTTCCCGTCTCGGTTTTCCTTTTCGGTCTTTCCTTTTCGTTCTTCCCTTTTCAGTCGCGGCAATACTTATACCAACTGTGGCACATGCCTTCGTCGCTGACCATGCAGGGGCCGACGGGATTTGCGGGCTTGCAGGTTTTTCCAAACATCGGGCAGTCGGCGGGCGTTGCTTTGCCGGTTAATATGGCGGCGCAAATGCAGTTTTTCTTCTTCTTGGCGCGGATTTCTCGGATTTTTTCAAGGGCGGGGGCGTACAATTCTTTGTATTTGATGCCGGCGTCGTATTCTTTGTATTTCTCTTTTAAAACCAAGCCGGAGCCGGGGATGATGCCCAGTCCTCTCCATTCAACGTCGGAGACGTCAAACACATCACTCATCATTTTTTGAGCAATCACGTTCCCTTCGGCTTTGACAGCGCGGACGTATGCGTTTTCGACAAAGGATGTTCCTTTTTTCAATTGGTCTGTAAGCATTTTGATACCGAGCAGAATGTCATACGATTCAAAACCGGCGACAGCGAACGGATATCCGGCTCTCGCGAAATCGTTGTAAGGCACGGTTCCCGTAATGACGGCGACATGACCGGGCGCGATAAAAGCGTCAACGTTAATATCCGAAACCAGAAGAGCAATCGCCGGAGGCGTCAGTTTTAATGATGTATAAATCGAAAAGTTGGGCGGGAAACCGCGCAAAACGGCGGCGGCCGTTGTCGGGATCGTTGTTTCAAAACCGATTGAGAAAAAGACGAATTCCTTTTCGGGATGCTCTTTCGCGATTTTGACGGCATCGTCAATGGAGTAAACCATACGGACATCGGCGCCTTCGGCGCGGGCATCGAATAAACTCTCTTCCGTTCCCGGGACACGAAGCATGTCACCAAATGTAATCACCGTCAATCCTTTTTTCGCCAACAGGATCGCCGTGTCGATGTCGTCATCAGGCGTCACGCAAACCGGACACCCCGGCCCGCTGAGAACTTCAATGCCTGCCGGAAGAAGACTGCGAATACCGTATTTCGCAATCGTTCGCTCGTGGGTGCCGCAGATATGCATAATGCGCGCGGGTTTCGGGTCGGCGGCAATGGCGGCCACCAATTTCTTCTGTATTTCCACCGGATTTTCTAAAAACGGGTCTGTTCGTGCCATAATTATCACTGTTTCCTGCTACTGCTTTTAATCACTGCTTTCATAACTGCTTCAAACCACTGCTTAACTGTTTAACTGTTCAAACCACAGCTTAACTGTTTAGCTGCTTCAAACCAATGCTTTCATCCCTGATTCTCGATTCGGGCTCTCTCTTCATCAAGAGCCTCATTCGCGGCGAGAAGCTCATCAAAAGCTTCGATTGTCAGTCGGGCTTCTTCTTCTGTTATGACCGATATCGCATAGCCGACATGGACAAGAACGTGGCTGCCGACAGTTATTTCAGATGCGCCGCCGAGCAGGTCTAAGTTGACTTCTCGAAAAACGCCGCCGAAGTCCACTTCCGCTTTGTTTTCCGAAATTATTTTTGATATTTTTCCCGGAATCGCAATACACATTTTTATTTCCCTCTTTTGAAATTTGATTATAGTATTATTTTAGTTGTTCATTTTAGTTTTTGTCTTTGATTATTTAATTTAATAATGTGTCGTTTCTTCCATTCTATAAATAAGCCTGTTGTTCATGTCTGAATTTGTTTTTAAAAAAATTACATTTTCTAAAAAACGACATATAGTTATTTCTCATTTAATTTTTGGCAGAAATCTCCATTTTCGGATTTGTGCGCTGCTTCGCATCGCCCAACTCCGAAAATGGAGGTCGGTTTATGTGGTTTTTTGTGTTTGTTTTTTGTGTTTGTTTTTTGTTTTCTGCTTGTGTTTTTCAAAAAATTACATTTTCAAAAAAAATTACAGATAGTTATTTCTCATTTAATTTTTGGCAGAAATCTCCATTTTCGTATTTGTGCGCTGCTTCGCATCGCCCAACTCCGAAAATGGAGGTCGGTTTATGTGGTTTTTTGTGTTTGTTTTTTGTGTTTGTTTTTTGTTCATTGTTTTTTGTTCATTGTTTTTTTGTTCATTGTTTTTTTGTTCATTGTTTTTTGTTTTGTTTTTTTGTTCATTGTTTTTTTGTTCATTGTTTTTTGTTTTGTTTTTTTGTTCATTGTTTTTTGTTTTGTTTTTTTGTTCATTGTTTTTTTATTCATCGTTTTTGTGTTAATCTTTTATTTTGAAATCTTTATTTATTTCGCCGGAATCATTTGGTAACTCTTAAAAATTATTCATTTTACCGATATATTTTTGCTGTTTTTCGGTTTAATCTCGCACGTTTTTTAATTACAAATGTGGAAAACGTATATATAGAGCATGTAGGATATAGTCAAAAGCTACTATCTTTATAGTGTTTACAGTAGAGGGTTTTCAAATGGCTAGTGAAAAATTGAATATGATTGAACAATTCAAGAACCTTGACATTCTCAAGGTCGACCGCCGTACTTTTCTAAAGGCGGTAGCTGCCCTTGGAGCAACCTCTTTTGTTTCAATTTACGGGAATCAGCTTGTAAAAGCGTTAGAATTTTCAGAAACAAAAGTTCTTTGGCTTCACGGTGCAGAATGTACAGGCTGCTCTGTATCCGCATTAAATGCGACCGCGCCCGATTTCGTTGACGCTCTCAGCGCCTTGAACATCAGCTTGGTTTTCCATGAAACGCTGTTGGCGCAGCAGGGTATTTTCGTTGACGGCAAGTTAGTCGGTACATCCGATTTAAACGCCGAAATCTTGCTTGAAGAGCTTGCCGAAGAAGGCGGCTACATTTTGGTTGTCGAAGGTTCTATCGGTAACGGTCCTGACGGAACCGGCAAAATTAACATGATTGGTAACCACACCTTCAAAGACATCTTTGCAAAGACGGCTAAAAAGGCTGACGCAATTATCGCGCTTGGTACCTGCGCTACATACGGCGGCATTACAATCACAGATTGCGCCACCAGAAAGTACTGTGACTTCATGGGCGTTAACCAAACCGAGAACAAAAAAGGCGGTATGATGCAAGTTCTCGGCCTTAACAAACCCGTTATCAACTTACCCGGATGTCCGATCCACCCCGACTGGTTCTTCTTGACCGTCGCGGCCGTTCTCCTCGGAAAGATTGACGTATCCGACCTCAAAGGCGTTTTGGATTCAATCGGCAGACCCAAAGTCTTTTACCCGCCGAATGCCACGCTTCACGACAACTGTCCGCGCCGCGGATTCTATGACCGCGGTGTCCTTGACAAGAGATTCGCTGAAGGCGGCTGTCTCTGGAAAATCGGCTGTAAAGCGCCGTACGTCCACTCAGACTGCGCGCTGCGTAAATGGAACAACGGTACGAGCATGTGTATGCAGGTCGGCGGTCCGTGTATCGCTTGTGTTGAGCCTATTTTCCCCAACGGCGCCATGCCCTTCTATGTTGAAACGGAAAGCGCGGGCGTCTTGTTCGGCGTTAACCTCGGCACAATCTCGGCTCTTGCGGTCGGCGCGGCTGTCGTTGCGGCCGGTGTGCATGCTGTTCGCAGAATTAACAAGGAGAAGTGATGAAAAATGGTTAAAGTTACAGTTGACCCCTTAACAAGAATTGAAGGCCACATGAAAGTCATGGCTGAAGTTGACGCCAATGGCATTATCACTTCCGCGCAGAGCGGCGGTATGCTTTTCCGCGGCTTTGAACGCATGCTCCAGGGCAAAGACCCCAGAGACGCGTCCCTTCACGTTGCCAGAATCTGCGGTGTCTGTCCGATTTCACACTCAATGACCGCGACAAACGCGCTTGACGACCTTTACGGCGTTGCCGAAAGCGTTCCTCAAAACGCGCTGGCCGTCAGAAACTTTATTCAGGCAAGCAACACCATTGCCAGCCACGCGACGCACATCTACATTTTATTCGGCCCCGACTTGGCCAACCCGAGATACAGAGACGTTTTGACCGGTCCCGAACTTAGTTTGGGCGCAACCGGCGAAGCCATTTGGAAAGAACTTCTCGGCAGATTCGCGCCGCTCAGCTACAAGATTGACGGCGTCCCCGTTCCGGTCGGCAGCGGCTACTTAAACGCTATCCCCGAAAAGAAGAGACTTCAAGAAGCAATCGCCCTCTTTGGCGGCAAAATGCCCCATCAGGCAGTTACCGTTGCCGGCGGCGTGACATGCGACCCCGGACTCGGTGAAATCACAAAAGCGGCGGCTCACTATTTGAAAGTCTTGGAATTCGTCCAAAATTACACGCTCGGCGTTCCGCTTGAAACATGGGTTCAGAACACGGCCTATGCAAAGTCACCCGACGCGGCCGTTAAATTCGTGACGGACCACTTGGCGAGTTTGGTCAGCAAGACAACAGACAACGACTTCTCCCGCGAAAACGGCTGGAAAGATGTTGAACTCTACGCGGCGTTTGGTTCCGAACTTATCGGTGAAAAGATCCTCGGCCTTCCGGCCAGTTTAAGACTTGACAAACTCGGCGGCTACACCGACCCTGACAAAATCTGCTTCCTCTCTTACGGCGCCTACTACAAACGCGGCCAAGACGGTTACACCCCCGAAAGCCCCACCGGTGAAAGATTCTTTTCATCAGGCGTCGTTTCCGGCGATTTGAAGTTTGAGGACTTGGACACCACCAAAATTACAGAAAGCATTCAGTGCGCCTTTTATGAGGACTCTGTGCCTTCCAGACACCCGTATGACGGTACAACCGTTCCGCTCGCCGACCACAACAAGATTGACTTGAACGCCGGTCCGACTGAGAAATACAGCTGGATGAAAGCGCCGCGCTACGACGGCATTGCCGCAGAAGTCGGCCCGCTGGCGCGTATGATTGTGGCTCAGGACCCGTTGGTGACAGGTATTGCTCAGGCTTACGCAAGCGCAGGTCTTTCCCCGGCAAACGTCTACACCAGAATGCTTGCCAGAATGCACGAAACGGCTATCCTCGCTTATGAAATTGTCAATTGGCTGACCGATATCGACCCGGCAAAGCCGTTCGCGACACCTCTTGACCTGAGAGCTGCCAGAAACCGTCAAGGTATCGGTATTTGGGAAGCGCCCCGCGGCGCGCTCGGTCACTGGATCAGCGGCGACGCCAAAGGCAAAGTCAAGAATTATCAAGCAATTGTTCCGAGTACTTGGAACTTGGGCCCGCGTGACGAAAACGGTCTCCCGTGTCCCGTTGAACAGGCTCTTGTCGGCAATGCCATCTCAGGCGTTGACAACATCGGCGGCGCGGATTTCTCCAATCCGATTGCCATCCTCCACGTCGGCCGTTCCTACGACCCGTGTATCGCCTGCTCCGTTCACACAATTGATGCAACAGGAAAGAATGCTCCGAGAAGTTATGATTTGTTGTGATGGGGGTTTTCTAAATGTCATCAAACGCACAGAAAACCAAAACCGTCGAACGCTACAACTGGCTTGAGCGCTGGACGCACACTTTCCACGCCATTGCGATGCTGGTCCTTATCTTTACCGGCCTTGTCATTTACTTCGGCTGGGACATTATGACATTCCATAATGCCCGGCTTTTGCATATGATTATGGTCCCGGTCTTGATTTTGACCAACTGGTGTTTGGTTCCGTACGGAATTCTTTCACACGGATGGCAGGAAGGCGGCATCAAAGGCATTGTCCGGCACTTCTACTACAGTTATATCTTCAACATGGAAGACTTCCGCCGTTTGAAGGGGATGATTCTCAACTTCTTCGGCAAGCAGGAAAAGTATCCCGCGTTTACGGTTTACAACCAAGCGACGGGCCACTACAAGACAAAACTTCACCCGATGTTTAAAATTTTCATCGTGGTTGAAGGTATGTGTATCTTCCTGATCTTCATTACCGGAATCGTTCTTTACAAGGTCGATTGGGCCTTTTTCGGTCTCCCGATCGCCTACTGGCTGACAACAATTTTCGGCTGGTTCTCACCGATTCTGAATATGAACGGTCTTCAATTCGCCCGCTGGCTGCACTTGGCTTTGACATACTTCTTTATCTTTGAATTGATTTGCCACGCTTTCATTTTGGAGTTTGACTCCAAGGTGTTCAAGTACTGGAAATCGATTTTCATCGACGGCAAAGAATATCTCGACAGCCCCGTTGTTGAAGTCATCAACGAAGAAGAACATCACTAACCATCGGAAAGAAAATTTCGGAAAACCCTCTTTTCCTTTTTTCTTTTCTTTTTTTCCTTTTTTTCTTTTTTCAATATTTAAATAGCGGCACGCCTCTTTTTTCACAGGTTTGAAAGAGAATTGACAGGGCAGTTGCCAAGTTGGCAGATTGCCAAGTGGATAGGATAGTTGCCAAGCTGGCAGGTGCCAAGCTGGCAGGTGCCAAGCGGGCAGGTGCCAAGTGGGCAGGTGCCAAGTGGGCAGATTGCCAATTGGACAGATTGCCAATTGGTCAGATTGCTAATTGGTCAGTTGCCAATTGGTCAGTTGCCAATTGGACAGATTGCCAATTGGACAGATTGCCAATTGGACAGATTGCCAATTGGACAGATTGCCAATTGACAGATTGCCAATTGGACAGATTGCCAATTGGTCTGTTGCCAATTGGTCTGTTGCCAAGTGGTCAGTTGCCAAGTGGGCAGGTACCAAGTGGGCAGGTGCCAAGTGGGCAGGTGCCAAGTGGACAGATTGCCAATTGGACAGTTGCCAAATGGTCAGTTGCCAATTGGTTAGTTGCCAATTGGACAGTTGCCAATTGGTCAGTTGCCAATTGGTCAGTTGTCAAATGGTCAGTTGCCAATTGGTCAGTTGCCAATTGGTCAGTTGCCAAACACAAAAACACCATAAGAAAGGCAGGATGCGTCAGCCACTCCGTTCAACAAGTCAGAATTTTTAATAAAAACAGATGAGCGCCAAAGGCGCTCACGAAAGCATCGGCGGTTTTTCCATGCGCCTCAAAAATTAAGGCAAAAGACAAAGGCAAAAGGAAAAATCCGCGTCTGCTGTTTTAATTTTAATAATCGTTAAGCATAGAATTGCTGACAGTTAAGCATAGAACTGCTGACAGTTATGCATAATTGCTGACAATTAAGCATAGAATTGCTGACAGTCATCAGGGCCCGCCTTTTTCAGCTCGGAAAGAGCGTTGTCGAAGTATTCCGCTTTCACATAGGTTTCATCTTCGATTATTGCGCGGTGCAGCGCCGTTTTTAAGACTTTATCCGTCAGGTCGCGGCCGGAAAGGCCGGCGGCTTCTCTTGAGAAACGCTTGACGTTGAACGCGGGGTCAACAGGGAGGGGGAATGTTTTCAAGTTCAAAGTCAGGATCTGTTCCACTTCTTCCGTGTCGGGCAGGACAAAGACGATTTCTTCTTCAAAGCGGCTTCTGACAGCGGGGTCAAGTGATTGGACGCGGTTGGTGGAACCGATTGTGCAAACGCCTTTTCGCTCGGACAAACCGTCCATTTCGGCAATCAGCGCGTTGACAATTTCCACGACGTCGCCGCGAAGTTCCTGAAACTTGCGGTCAAGCGCAATCGCGTCGATTTCGTCGATGAAAATGATACACGGCGCCAGCTCTTCGGCGCGGTCATATAAATCATGAATCTGGCGCGACCCTTCGCCGACATATTCGCCAATCAGCTGCGTCGCTTTGACGGGAATGAGCGGAACATCCGCTTTGCTTGCCAGCGCTTTTGCCAGCATTGTTTTGCCGGTGCCTGACGGGCCGTGGAATAAAACATTGCGCGGCGCCCATTTCCCGAACGCTTCGGGGTCATCCAAAAAGCGCTCGATGAGGCGGCACTTCTTTTTGGCGGCCTCTTGGCCGATGACATCGTCAAACGGGATGAGCGCTTTTTGCTGCTTTTCGGCGGATTCGGTTTTTGACGCCGACGGCGCAATCATCACTTTCGTTTCGGGACCGATGGCAAAACCTTCGGGGAAAACATAAACAACGCGGTAGGCAAATCCTTTGAACAGTTCGCGGTCAAAGAGATACATGCCTTCCCGAACTTCCCAGCCTTCCCACTGGTCACGGATGTAAGCTTCAAACAAATCCGTGTCATCAATGAACGGGTCATCGTCAATGAGCCCGATGAGCGGGTACCCTGCCGGTTTCAAAACGACCTCGCGGGCGAATTCGGTACCGGAACCTTCAAAATAGGGGTTATCATCAAAATTCATTTTTGAACTTGATTTTTGAGGGGCGCGCATTATATCAACTCATTACGTTTTTATGAGATAAAAAATTCACAAACGGTTCAGTGATTGGATCAACAACACTGTCAATCAATAGCGTTAATCAACAACGTTAATCAACAACGCTGTAATCAACAACGATGAGACCAATGATTTAATCAACAATGAACTCAACAATGAATTCAGCTGTGAAATATGAACATCAAGGGCTTATATTTTCATAAGGCTATTAAACTTATCCGAATAGAGTTATAAACCTAAAAAAATTATTTGAGAAATAATGACAAATGGGTTTTAAAATCTGAAATTGAAATGGACAAAAAGAAGCCTTTTTATTATATTCCCGCTTTCATTCACCGGGATTTCTCATCCAAACTAAAATGTTATTGAAACCGCAACGGAGTACATAAAAATGAAAAAGATGGATAACAAAACCCAAGTCATTGTCAGCATGATTGCGACAGCGATTTTCGGTTCGTTTTATTTTTATTTTACGCTCCCCGCTATAAATTACCAGTCGGTTGACTTCTACTTCTTTCTGATTACTTTGGTCGTCATTTATTTCGTTGTTCAAACGATGCTGAACATGAAAAATCTGGGCTTTCGAAAGACGGTGGACGAAAACGGACGGGTGGTTTTCACAACGGAGCGTGAGGACGATTATTCTAATGTTGAAAAAGACCCGTATTTGACCAAGGCCAAATTAAAAGAGAAGAAAATTCCGCTCTACATCGCGGGCGCTCTTTTGGCGATTGTTATTTTCGGCAGCGTGGCATCAAGCCCGATTTTCCACGCCGACGCTTATACCCGCTTGATTGATATCCAGCCGGGCAATTTTGAGGAAGACATTGATGAACTCTCCTTTGACCAAATCCCGTGGCTTGACCGTGCCTCCGCTCAGCGTCTCGGTGACAGGAAGATGGGTGAGCTCGCGGATATGGTATCGCAATTCGAAGTGTCAAGGGATTATGTACAGGTCAACTACAACGGGCGGCCTGTTCGAGTCACGCCGCTGCTTTACGGCGACATTTTCAAATGGTTCAACAATTATCAGGAAGGAATTCCGGCGTATATCACTATTGACATGGTGACGCAGGAAGCGCAGGTTGTCCGGATGGGCGAAGGAAACGGTATTAAGTATTCGCAATCCGAATTGTTCTTCAGAAAACTCGACCGCCACATCCGTTTCAACTACCCGACATACATGTTTGAAAGGCCGATTATGGAAATTGATGAAGACGGGCACCCGTATTGGATTTGCCCGAAAGTCGTCAAAAAGATCGGCATTTTCGGCGGCACCGATATCGACGGTATTGTTCTCGTTGACGCAGTGACCGGCGCTCATGCCTTTTATTCTCTCTCGGAAGTGCCGGAGTGGGTGGACAATGTTTACCGCGCCGAGCTTTTGATTCGTCAGTACGATTACTACGGCGCCTACGGCAGCGGGTTTTTGAACTCCATATTCGGCCAAAGGGGCGTTACGATGACAACGGACGGCTACAATTATTTGGCGATGAATGATGACGTTTACATGTATACCGGCATCACTTCCGTCGGCGGCGATGAGTCCAACGTCGGTTTCGTCTGGATTAACCAGCGCACCAAAGAGTCCAAATACTACCAAATCGCAGGCGCTCACGAGTATTCGGCAATGGCGTCGGCGGAAGGCGCGCTTCAGCACCTGAGATACATCGCGACATTCCCGCTGCTCTTAAACGTCCACGGACAGCCGACATACTTCATGGCGATGAAAGACAACTCCAACCTCGTTAAGCAATACGCGATGGTGAACGTGGAGCAGTACCAAATCGTCGGAACGGGAACATCCGTCCTCCTTTGTGAAGAGGATTACATCCGAAAATTGGATTCGCTGGGCATATCCGCCCCATCGGAAACCACGCAAATCACGGGAACTGTTGAAGATGTCAGAGTCGCTGTGATTGACGGCAATTCCCACTATTACGTCAAGCTCAGCGGCAACGCAATCTACTACGCCATATCCGCAGCAACTGACTCGCGTGTTGTCTTAATCAACGAAGGCGACTTTTTAGAATTGACGTATTTGAATTCGGAATCCCGAATCAAAGCTGTCCAATCTTTTGACTGGGCATAAAAAACAAAACCGTAAGACAAAGATCAAGGACAAAGCCGTTAAAGACAGAAATTCAAAGCCGAAATACCGGAATTGAAGAAATCTGTCTTGAACCGGATTGAAGAAATCTGTCTAAACCGAAATAAAAATCGCTGAACACGAACGCCGAATTTCGAAAAAAACCGAAATGGTTTTTCGGGAAAAACGGCGTTCCCTTTTTCTTATTTTTTCCTCGTTTGCAAGCGCTTGAAAAGTTTATTGATTTCCTTTTCGTTGCTTGAAAAGTTTATTGATTTCCTTTTCGTTGCTTGAATAGTTTATTGATTTCCTTTTCGTTGCTTGAAATGTTTATCAATTTCCTTCTCGTTGCTTGAAAAGTTTATTAATTTCCTTCTCGTTGCTTGAAAAGTTTATTAATTTCCTTTTCATATTATCTTAAATCCAAGATTACCAAGATTATCTGATATCAAAAAGGTTTGAATGGTATCCAAAAGACGGAGATTTCATGAAAATACTCATTGTTACCGGCCGGCTGGCGTTTGATAAGGTTTCAAAGGCTGTTTCCGGTTTTTCGGATGTTGATGTTTTAGAGTTGCCGGCAGCTACGGCTTCGCTTATTACGCCGAAAAAGTTAACGGCGGGGTTTATGTCATCGCCGCTTTCTAAAAACAAATACGGCGCCGTTTTGGTTTCGGGTTTGTCCAAATTTGATTTTTCGCGGGCGGAAGTTGTAATCGGCTGTCCCGTTTATTTGGGGCCCAAGCATGCCTCGGATTTGACATATGTTCTCCTTTCCGGCGTTTTCTCAAAAACGATACCCGCGTGCGAGCTGATTTTCATGGAAAAAGCGAAAAAGGCTCAAGAAACGCTGGCAAAAGCCGCCGAAAATGAAGCGCCCGCTTTTCACATCGGCACTCGAAACGCGCCCCGTCTCCCGGTGCCGGTTTCGATCGGCGGCGACACCCGAATGAAAGTTTTGGCTGAAATCGTTCAAGCCGAATCGCTCACCCTTTCGGAATTGGAAGCTGAAATCAACCATTTAATCGGCGAAGGCGCCGATATGATTGACTTGGGCTTTTCTCCCGACGCCGACGAAAAAGTTGTTTTTGATATCGTTTCTCACGCGAAATCCGTCTCTTTTGTTCCCGTCAGCGTTGATGCCGGCGAATTCCGGCAAATCATCGCGGGGATTTCGGCGGGCGCGGATTTGGTTTTGAGTTTAGACGGGAACAGCCTCTCAGAATTCAGCCGCCTTTTCAGTGAATTCAACGAATCCGGTAAATCTGTCGAATCCGGCAAAACCGTCGAATCCGGCAAAACCGTCAAATTCTGCAAATTCAGCGAATCCGGCGCTAATCCCTCTCTCGAAATTTCCGACCCGTCCGTTTTTTTAAAAAATACAGCGGTCGTTATCATTCCTGATTTATTTTCCGAGAAAAACAGACTTGAATCACTGGAAGCCAATATTGTTTCGGCTCGGGCTCTCGGCTTTTTGAAAATTATCGCGGATATCATTTTGGCGCCTCCCGGTTGCGGAATGACCTCTTCGATTTCCGATTATTTCGCTTTTCACAAAAAACATCCCGATATCCCGATTTTATTCGGCGCGGGCAACGTCACGGAATTGTTTGACGCCGATTCTGTGGGCATGAACGCACTTTTGGCAGCGCTTTCGAATGATTGCGGCGGCAGCATCCTCTTTACGCCGAACGCCGGCGACAAAGGCAAAGGCTCCGTTCGCGAATTGAGGACGGCCGCCGACATGATGCTTCTTTCAAACCTTTTGCGCTCTTCTCCCAAAGACTTGGGAACCGATTTACTGGTTCTGAAAGAAAAGAGGAAGCGGCCTGATTTCAATTTCTCTTTGATTTCCAAGGGCGGCGCGTTTGACTTTTTACATTTGAGAGATGAAGAGATAATAACGGGAGAAACAAATACGAGGGAGATAATAACGGGGGAAGTCATATCCGGAGAATCAAAAATAGGGGACGCAAAAGTGGAGGGAGTGTCGGCGCCTTGTCCCGCCTCATCCGCTGATATAACGCCCCTGCCTTCGTGTTTCGTTTTATCCGGTAAATTGAGCCCGTCTTTTAAGGCCGATACGAAATGGGGCTGGAAACCGGACAAGGCCGGCAATTTTATCATCGGCGTGACATCCGTTTCCCGTTTATCGGATGATTTCTCCGGTCTGCTGAGCCGTGATGAAATTGAGAAATTGAAATCGGCAGGCACGCCGGGTCAAAGAGTTATCGTTGCGGTCCATCCGAAAATGATTATCGTCGGAACAGATTCTGCCTTTATGCTTGAGACAGTTTTAGACAACGGTTTGATTTCAGAGTTGAGCCATGCCGGATATTTGGGCAGAGAACTTCAAAAAGCAGAGCTCGCCATCATTTTCGGGAGAAGTTATTCTCAGGATGATGTGTTTTAAACCAATGGCGGTCAAATCCGTTGAGTATTGAATAATATCTTTGAGATACCTTTGAGGTCTTTGTGATATCTTTGAGATACCTTTGAGGTCTTTGTGATATCATTGAGATACTTTGTGATATCATTGAGATACCTTTGAGATACCATTGAGATATCTTTGAGATATCTTTGAGATACCTTTGAGATACCATTGAGATACCTTGTGATATCATTGTGATATCTTTGAGATCTTTGTGATATCATTGAGATACCTTTGAGATACCTTTGAGATACCTTTGAGATACCATTGAGATACCTTTGAGATACCATTGAGATACCTTTGAGATACCTTCGTGATATCTTTGAGATATCTTCGAGACGGAAAATTCATGAGGTATCAAATTCCCCTCAAAATCGCTGTTTCGGGGGAGGATATTAATAATTTGAAAAATAATTGATAATCACTTGATAACTGCTTAATTGCTTAACTGCATAACTGCTATTAACCAAAATTGAAATAATGAAATAATGAAATAATGTAATACATCATTCATTTGACTTCTTTGTATTTTGATATTTTTCAGGTGACAGAATGAGAATTGACTACCAAGACAAGATGAAGATTTTCGGCGTTTTGGCCGAGCGGTATTTTACAGACAATCACTGGCGTTTTTATTCCGTCTCAAGGGACGCTGAAAAAATCCAAAAGATTTTAGATGATATCAACAGCCAGCACGCCGCTTATCCGAGCATTACCCGCGACTGGTATGTCCAAAACGGCGGCGCCCGCAATGTTCACTTGACCGATTCGTGGGATGAATTGAAAACCGTTGTCGGCTTCTTGAAAATTTCCGGCTGCTGTTTTGATTACTTCGTCGATACCGGCGAAATCAAAGCTTTCTGCGTTTTAAGCGGCACCAAGGAATTGGAGCCTGAAAGAATTGACATGATTTTAAAAGCGCAAGATGCCGGCATTCGCACCATCGTCTTTTTGGCGAATGTGCCGAATGAAATCGAAGCAGGCGTTCTTCAAATCAGAAAGAGCGAGTGCTGATTTATTTCATTTTTTATTGAAATAAGTTTCAGTGTTTTTCTCTTTTTCTCTTTTTCTGTTTTTTCTTTTTCTGTTTTTCCCTTTTCTGTTTTTTGTTTTCTGCTTGTGTTTTTCAAAAAAAATTACATTTTCAAAAAAATTACACTTTCAAAAAAATTACAGATTGTTATTTCTCGTTATTTTTTGGCAGAAATCTCCATTTTCGTATTTGTGCGCTGCTTCGCATCGCCCAACTCCGAAAATGGAGGTGGTTAATGTGGTTTTTTGTGTTTGATTTTCGGTTTCTCAATTCTTTTTTCGTTTCATTCCGGTAGAGTTCTGTTAGTTCTGTCAGTTCTGTTAGTTCTGTTTCAGCGCGATTACAACGCCGTTCATTTGTTTTCGCAATGATAACAGCCGTTTTCCCTTGATTTATGAATAATTTTTATATATGATTAGGCTATTCCTCATTCCATATTATCGTCTTGTTTCATATTCTGTGGTTTAAGAATTCGAGGGCGGTTTTATATTTCGGCATCGACTGTTCCGGACGCGGGAAGCGAGTTGCTGAGAGGTTATCATTATCATTTTTGTAAAATTGCTTAACTTATGTCAATGTCAATTTGCATTAATTTAACCTTTGAATATCGTTTCATTTAATTTCATTTAATTTCACTTAATTTCACTTAATTTCACTTAATTCGATAACGCTTATTCATATTCAACATATTCAACATAAAAATACGTAAACAATACGGGTACAAAGAGAGGTATACAATGGATTTGGGATACTTAATTTGGCTGGCGCCGATTTCCGGTGTTATCAGCCTTCTTTTCGCAGCCCTTTTGGCCAGAAAGGTTCTCAGCGAGGACAAAGGGTCAAAAGAGATGCAAGATATTGCGGCGGCCATTCAGGAAGGAGCGATGGCTTACTTGAACCGCCAATACAAAACAATCGCGGTTGTCGCGATTTTCTTGACAATATTAATTGTCGCGCTTTTGCCGAAAGAAGATTATTACAGCGTCAAAGTCGCTGTCGGCTTTGTTTTCGGCGCGCTTTCTTCGGCGGCTGCCGGCTACATCGGCATGAACGTGTCTGTTCGCGCCAATGTCAGAACGGCCGCTGCTGCTAAAAGAGGTCTCGAACACGCTTTAAACGTCGCTTTCCGCGGCGGCGCCGTGACGGGATTGGCTGTTGTCGGCCTTTCTATTATCGGTGTCAGTATGTTTTACATCCTTTACGGTGACGTTGACTTAGTCATCGGCTTTGGTTTCGGTGCCAGTTTGATCAGCCTGTTCGCCAGAGTTGGCGGCGGAATTTACACAAAAGCGGCTGACGTCGGCGCAGACATTGTCGGTAAAGTCGAAGCGGGCATTCCCGAAGACGACCCGAGAAACCCTGCCGTTATCGCTGACAACGTCGGTGACAACGTCGGTGACTGTGCCGGTATGGGCGCGGACTTGTTTGAAACTTACGCTGTGACTTTGCTTGCGTCAATGCTTCTTGGTTCACTCATTTTGACCACGATTCCCAATGCCATTCTCTACCCGCTGATGCTCGGCGCGGCGGCTATTTTCATTACCATCGTTTCTTTGTTCTTCGTCCGTCTCGGCAAGAGTAAGAATATCATGAACGCTTTGTACAAAGGCGTTGCCGCGGCTACCGTTATCAGCGCTGTCGTGTTCTTTTTCATCACCGAGTATTTGATTGGAGACTACAGGTTCTTCATCGCCGCTCTTGTCGGTATGACAATTACGGTTTTGATGGTCGTCTTTACGGAATATTACACGGCGACCAAATACCGCCCGGTGAAAGAAATCGCCGCCGCTTCCAAGACAGGCGCCGGTACCAACGTCATTTCCGGTTTGTCTTTCGGTTTTGAAAGCACGGCTCTTCCGGTTATCGCAATCGTTGCCGGTATTTTGATTTCCTTCTTCGCTGTCGGCGGCGCCGCTGACGCGACACTTGGCCTTTACGGTATCGCCATTGCGGCTGTCGCCATGCTTTCTACCACCGGTATGATTGTGGCTTTGGACTGCTACGGCCCGATTACGGACAACGCCGGCGGCATTTCTGAAATGTCTCACCAGCCCGAATCCGTCAGAGTTGTGACTGATGAGCTTGACGCTGTCGGAAACACGACAAAGGCTGTCACAAAAGGATATGCGATCGGCTCGGCCGCGCTTGGTGCGCTTGCGTTGTTCGCTGACTATAAGTTAAGAGTTGATTTGGGCGCGGGCGCGCTTTCCATTGACAACCCGCTCGTTTTGGTCGGTCTTTTGATCGGCGGTCTTTTGCCGTTCATCTTCTCGTCCGTCACAATGCGCGCTGTCAGCAAAGCCGCCATGAAAGTCGTTGACGAAGTTCGCCGCCAGTTCCGGGAAATCCCGGGTATTATGGACGGAACCGCTAAGCCCGAATACGGCAAATGTGTCGATATCGTGACAACCGCCGCTCTTCGCGAAATGGTTGTTCCGGGAATTCTCGCCATCATTGTTCCGATTTTCGTCGGTATCGTTTTCGGCGCCGAAGCCCTCGCCGGTCTTTTGATCGGTATCATTGTCGTCGGCCTGATGCTTGCCATGACGCTGAACAATGCCGGCGGCGCTTGGGATAACGGTAAAAAGTTAATCGAATCCGGTCTTTACGGCGGCAAAGGTTCTGAGGCTCACAAAGCGGCCGTTGTCGGCGACACCGTCGGCGACCCCGCCAAAGACACATCCGGCCCCGGCCTGAACGCTTTGATTAAAGTCGTTAACATGGTCGCCATCCTTTTCGCAACGCTTTTCATTAGCGGCGGATTGTTGGGCGGCCTTATCTAAAGAAAAAAAAATCGTGGCCTACGCTTTGCTCCGGTCACGATTTTTCCTTAAGGATTGGAGTCAGTTTGAGTTTTAGGGGTGCCTGCGGCACCCCGGATTGTCTCCGGGGGGACTTTCAGTCCCCTTTCTTTTTTTTATTTTGTTGCGATATGAATCGCCTTTTTTTTGGAATATTTTACAGGATAAAACGATTTTTTTTATTGTCAATTATTTGTCAAGTAATTGTCAAGTAATTGTCAAGTAATTGTCAAATAATTGTTAAACAATTGTTAAAATATGGTTGTTGTAAAATCTGTTATTTTATTATTGTTAAAATATAGTTATTGAAAATTTGCTCTTTTAGGACAAAATTACGATAATAAGTCCGTTCCTTTTTTAATTTAGAATATATAAAATAGGTCGAATTCTTTGGTTTTTAGAATATATTTTTAATTATATAGTGTGCTTTTGTTCTAAATTTGAGGGTTTTTGCTCATCAAATTTCAATGAATTGTATAAAATTAATTATTTCTCAAAAATCATATGGAATCGAAATGAATTTTATTTGAAATTTATTTTCACATAAATAAAGATTCGAATAATTTGCTCAAAAAATATAAATATCTTAAAGCAGATAGTTCGTTCATTATTCATCTATATTCTTATGAATATAATGTTATAATATCAAAAAAACGTTTTATTATGGGTATTTTATTATTAGGTTTTGATTGTGGTGGAATAAATTATGTATGGAACAGTTCCTTCTTTACTAGTTGTACAAAACAAGATCGCAAGCCCTGTTAAGAGATATATTTCCGGTTTAACGCAAAGAAACGGAAAAATATCGGGGCACAAAATTCTGACTCTTTTGGTCATTTCTGCTTTTCTATTTTCACTCGTCCCGGTCAGCCTTGTTGCTGCCGACGACTCGTCGCCCCCGTCCGACTCGGATTTTTATGGCTTTGATGACTTCAATGGCTTTGATGACTTCAATGGCTTTGATGACTTCAACGGCTTTAATGACTTCAACGGCTTTAATGACTTCAACGGCTTTAATGACTTCAATGGCTTTAATGACTTCAATAATTTCGATTCCCTCTTTTCTTCTTCAAATGATTTCAATTTCGACGACGAAAACGCGGGCGCCGGCGGAATCTCTCGTGAAGAAATGGATTGGATGGGCATGTCCGCTTTAGGCTCTTTTATGGGTATCATGCCGACGAGCGGCGATCCCTATGACCTGACACCTATCCTGAGAAGCATTACCATAAAGGACACGTCAGACGTTATTGTCTATCCTGTGACGCCTCAGTTACCGCTCATTTCCGGTAAAACGTATTTGGTGGAAATGACATTTACAGAGAACACAACCAGCATGCGCATGGCCGCCAACACAGATTATACTTATCAGATGCCGAGCGATATTACATTTCCCGGTACAACCACCGGATTCATTTCAAGCGCTAACAACTTAGAAGCTATCTCCTACTCGATTGCGCCATCAGGGTTGATTACTTTCAGGCTGAACTCTGAGTACAGAGCGGCGTATCCCATCGCGAGCTTTACAATGGAAATGCCGATTATTTTCGGCGGAGAATATGTTGACTTGCCGTTCCCCGGCGGAGATATACACATCGATCTTGAAACTATCCCGCTGGTGGTCAACAAAGCGGAAAGCTATGACAAAGCTACCAATACTGTCACATACACCATCACGACAACCGTCATGGACAACAACGTGAACATGAATGACATTATACTTCGTGATAGGCCTTATTCTACTCGAATTTCGGCTCCGACTGCCATACAGACAAATATCGGCAGCTTTTTGAAAGCTGACGGATTCGCCGCAACCTATAAAGTCAACAACGGCCCCTCCCAACCGGCGACGGTCACGTGGGCGGCAAACGACGCGAACTTTACTGTCAATTTCCCTTCGGGTACACTCAACAAGGGTGACACAATTACAGTTGAATATACGGTGAACATCACCAAACTTGTTAACCGCAATGCGCCAACTCCTGACAATTGGGCCACCTTGTCGTCAGCGCGCATGAACTATGCATTATTTCTGCACAATCACGCGTACGTCTACATCAACGACCCTGTCGCCGGAGAGAAGCTTTGTGACGACATGCATGTCTGGAGCCATCATCAAGAAACCTTCATCAGCAAGGATTTCGCGAATGTACCGGCCAACAACGCATCACAAACGATCTATACGAACTATGATATCACATGGATGACACTTATCGGCAACGGTAGAGACCCCCTAAGCGGAAGAACCATCACGGATACTTACGGGCAGGGCGTGACAGGGCTTATGGGCGCCCCCGGACAAGAATTGCTCGTGACACTCATGGATATAAACAGGAATCCGATTTCGGGTTACAACAACATTTCGGTCGCCCCGACGTCCAGTAGCGGATCCGGTTTTACGTACCTGATCCCAAGTCCCGCAACAACCGTGTATTATGTTGAGATGATATACCAAACATCTATCTCCAGCGATACAAATTGGATTTATTCAAACACGGCGGCAATCAACCTTCCGAATGATCCGGCCTTTACAGTAACAAAGAATAAAATTCCCAAGGGCCTCAGTATAACGCATGGAAACAGATTGTTGTCTTCAACACGCGAAATAGAATATACTGTTACATACAGGGTTCCCGGAGAGATGTACGGCAATAGTTTCAATCTGCGTACCAACAATATCCACATCCGATATCCGACGAGTGTTACCGGTACCACCACCACAACAACAACTTTTACGCCTCTTTATCTTCCGGCAACTTACGGAACAAATATCAAAGACTTTGAAATAAAAGCTCGAGTGGGAAGTAATCCTGAGGTTACGTTGCAGAATGGCGTAGATTACAACTATGCCAGCAATGTCGGAACCGTAGACCAATGGGATATCTTTTTCATTAACAGTTTCGGGATCGGCACAAACGCCGTAACCAGCTATTTCCCGTACAATGAGGATACGGTTCTCACGGTTACATATAAGATTCCGTTAGACACGATGATTGGGGGAGAGACTTTAGAACATTGGATAAAACAATCACTCTCCGCCTCAAATCTCGGACGCATTGGGGGCTATATCACCAGTTATGCCTATATTATGTATGGCGTCCCGCCAAGTCAATCACATGTCGGTTCAGGCCATATCGTACAATTTTATACTCTTCAAAAGTATGGTGCATGGTATGACAAAGGCAATGAATACGTTGATTACCGCGTCCGTTTGGATTTCCGTAATATGGAAGTGCGTAATCAAGCCTTGTTTACCGACACATTTGACCCCAGAATGTCGCTGGTGAATAATACTGTTTATCTGGTGACGCAGCCGAATCCCGATAATTTCCCAAGCAGTTACATTTACGGCAACACAGGCAGCAATGTCGTCACACTCTCCGGGTCTCAGATTACGACAACTCCTACGTCGTTCAGCGTCGATTTGACAAACATTGCAACTGAATTCCGTACCTATGAACTCGTCTACCGGATGAAAGTTAATGACGATTCCGGTTTAACTCTGGGCGAGTCTGAAATCGATAACACTGCCACGATCAGGCTCAACGGTCAAGACTACACAAACCACTACTCTATTGTATACGGCGTGAATCCCGCGCAAAAGTCACTGACGTTTGCCGGTAACACTGCTTCTGCGCTCATTTATATTAATCCGCAGGCTCTGACGCTTACTGTAGACGGGTCGGGCATATACGATGTTATCGATGATATGAGCCCGTCGCTTGTCTTCTATTTCAGTACTATACAATTGGATGCGGAAACGTCTCCCGGATCAGGCAATTGGGTCAGATTAACAGAGGACGTAGATTATACGCTCATCAAGCACAGCGAACAAAAAATTACATTGATGGTTCCTGACGGCAAATCGCTGAGGCTGACTTACAGAGCCTTGGTCAGAGGCGAGGTTGGGGAAAGGGTTGATTATTCTAACTCGATTTCGATTCGCGGCAATGACTTCCAAAGTCATGTCGCGGGCGACAGTATTATTCAAAGCATCGGCGGCGGCGCCGGCGGCGCGGGCCAGACCTCTTTTACGCTGAATAAGTTGGACGAAGATACGAATGCGTCGTTGAGCGGCGCGGAGTTCGTCCTTTATGCGGATTGGAATTACCCCGGCACGCATCCGACTGCACCTGCCGGTCTCGCTCAAAGCCGCACATTCGGTACCCGGACTTTCTACTACGTTGGTACCGGAACGACGGCGGCCGACGGCACCTACACTTTCTCCGGTTCCAACGGTATTATTCGAACACAAAGAGTCGTTTTCGCGCTTGTCGAATTGGCGGCGCCGGCGGGTTATGTGCTGCCCATAGGCGATGACGCCGTCACTTTCTTCAGTTTTGAATACATAAATACCACGCAGTTGGGAACCATCGGAAACCCCGCGCCCGAGAGAGTGCTTGACCAAGTGGCGGAGACTGTCGTTATTTATAACGAGATTGTGCCTGAGTATGACATCACTTATTATTTGGATGGCGGAACCAACGCGGTCGGCAATCCGAGTATTTACAGAGTAGATGACTTGCCAAAAGCCATCGGTAATCCCTCAAAGCCCGGATTTACTTTTGAGGGCTGGACAGTCCTTTATGACAGCGGTTTCACGCCCCCGAGCACACCTCAGACAGGTTACTCAATTCCTATCGGCGCTTACGGTAATTTGTCGCTGACGGCAAATTGGATCATGGATCCCACGACCGTCACAGTTAATATTGAATATTATCTTGCCGGCGCTACGCCGACTCGTCTTGCCGCTTATGACACGACTTTCACGACATGGGCCGGCGGTCTTGTTAACGTCTCTGACATCGTTGTTCCTGCAGGTTATGTTTTGACCACCACCGTCGCTCCGTTTGACCCGGGTCTTCCCGCACCCATTGCAGGGATTATTGCAAACCACAGCAGTACAGTGAAGGTATATTTGGATGAGAATCGAAGTGACAACGTTACGATCAACGTTGAATATTATCTTGCGGGGGCTACGCCGACTCGTCTTACTGCTTATGACAGGACTTTAGATGTTTGGGCCGGTTCTGAAGTGACTTCCGCTCAAGTACCCGTTCCTACCGGCTATGTCTTGAATTCGACACCGTATGACCCGACTTTGCCGAGGCTTGCGTCTTTGATTGCGACTGATAACAACAGCCTTTTGAAGGTTTACCTCGATGCAGATCCGACTGCAACCGTTACGATCAACATCGAATATTACCTCGCCGGCGCCACGCCGACTCATCTCAGCGCTTACGACCGTGCTTTAACAAACATTTGGGCCGGTTATACAGTGACGGCGACTGACGCGCCTGTCCCTGCCGGCTATATCTTGAACGCCACGCCGTATGACCCGACTTTGCCGAGGCTTGCGTCTGTGATTGCGGCTGATAATAACAGCCTTTTGAAGGTTTACCTCGATGAAGATTTAGCCGACACCGTTACGATCAACATCGAATATTACCTCGCCGGCGCCACGCCGACTCATCTTGACGCTTACGACCGTGCATTAACAAACATTTGGGCCGGTTATACAGTGACGGCGACTGACGCGCCTGTTCCTGCCGGCTATGTTTTGAATTCGACACCGTATGACCCGACTTTGCCGAGGCTTGC
>Ga0123353_10000609_pt1 | contig 43769 bp, 24 predicted proteins | sample TergutLab28metaG_3_FD_92763 | JGI IMG/M metagenome (GOLD analysis project Ga0123353, IMG submission 92763) | Labiotermes labralis P3 segment gut microbial communities from Petit-Saut dam, French Guiana - Lab288 P3 | ecosystem: Host-associated > Arthropoda: Insects > Digestive system > Gut ... | reverse complement strand
GGGATTCCTCTCCGGTATACTCGAAACGTATACCGGCAAAAAGTACACCGTCAAGGAAATAAACTGCTGGGCAAACGGAAATCGAGTATGCCGCTTCAAAGGAATCCCGACAGTGTAAAGAACCGCCGCTAATTACGGTTTAGCTTTCTTGATCTCCGCAAAGTTCCACAAGCAGCTCGCAGACCGTCTTTCCAAATATCGGATGCAGTACATCCGGGGCTATTTCGCACAGAGGCCGCAATACAAATTCACGCCTGTGCATGTCACTATGCGGAATTGTCAGGCGGCCTGTTCTGATAACCTCATCATCAAACAGTATGATATCGATATCCAGCGTTCGCGGACCCCAACGTACCATACGCTTACGCCCGGTCTCCTGTTCAATTCTGTCGATTGCAGTCCAAAGCTCATCCGGTGTCAGCAATGTTTCCAGCTCCAAACAGGCATTTAAAAAATCGCCCTGTGGCTGGTCACCATACGGCACGGTGTTTATCATAGCCGACGTTTGTTTGACGCGGCAACCCCGCACCTGCCCAAGCTCACGGATTGCAAACCTCAAATGCGCTTCCCTTTCGCCAATGTTTGATCCGAGCGACAGGTATGCCGTATGCCGCATCCGTGTTATTTCGACGGAAACCGCCTCAAGATGCACAAAAACCGGAGCCCATGGTTTTATGACCTCAAGCGTCACGCTTTTTACCTCTGGATAGCTTTCAAGTATCAACTCGCACAGCCCTTCGGCAAGCGTCTCGATAAGCCGAAACTTGTTCCCTTCCGTAAATCCGCGTATATCGCGGCAAACTTCTCCGTAATCCACAGAAAACGCCAAATCGTCCGTTTTGCCCGTAGGCCGGAGATCCACACGTAACGTTGCAGAAACGATAAACTTCTGTCCGAGGGTATTTTCCTCAGCCAGCATTCCATGCTTCCCAAATATCTCAAGGTTTCTGATATGAATAAAGTCCAACTATATATCTCCTAATAAAAAAATCTATACTACACCTGTGTGCTTGCGCCGAGTACCGCTTCAGCCATTGTAATCGCCCGGCGAGTTTCCAAAACATCGTGCGTCCGTACAAACGAAACGCCCCGCACAACGCCGATCACAGTCGTGGCAAGCGTACCTTCCAGGCGCTCCGTTACCGGCAACCCAAGTACCGTTCCAATTACACTTTTGCGTGATGTACCAAGCAATATGGGGTATCCAAGCGCAAGCAAAGCATCGAGCCTGTTAATCACCAGAAGGTTCATTTCATGCGTCTTTGCAAAGCCCACTCCAGGGTCGAGGATGATGCGCCTTTCCGATATCCCCGCGTCCCTTGCAATCTTTAATGATTCAGCAAGATCTGAGCGCACGTCGCTAAGAAAGTCAATATAATCTATATGATCCCTGTTATGCGTCAGGCAGCAGGCCGCGCCGCTTCCTGCAATTACGCCAGCCATTTTGGCGTCTGCTTTCAATCCCCAGATATCGTTGACAAGGCATGCGCCAACGCTGAGAGCCGCGCGCGCCACAGAACTTTTATACGTGTCGATTGATATCGGAACATCGAACCTCCGCGCGATTGCCTCGATAACCGGAGCCGTCCTGTCGATTTCTTCGGCTTCTGATATCATCGTATATCCCGGCCGTGTCGACTCGCCGCCAATATCTATGATATCAGCGCCGCCCGCTATCATCTCCTCCGTATGGCGCATTGCAGCGTCAAACACTTTCCATTTGCCGCCATCCGAAAACGAGTCCGGCGTGACATTCAAGATTCCCATTATGTGGCATTTTGCCGTATCGAATTCACGGTTTCCAATTAACATGTAATTCCGTCATTTCACCATTTCGAGGAAAATTTTCTGTTTTTCATAATCATCGCGAAACTCGCCGCGAATTGCTGTCGTAATAGCCTTGCTTCCGGGCTTTTTGACGCCGCGCATCGTCATACAGGTGTGCTCAGCTTCGAGCATCACCATTACGCCTTTCGGTGACAGATGAAGCTCCATCGCATCCGCAATCTGCGCTGTCATTCGCTCTTGAATCTGCAAACGCCTGGCAAACCCGTCCACCATCCGCGCAAGCTTGCTTAGTCCGACGATGCGTCCGTCCGAAATATAAGCGATATGCGCTTTTCCGTAAAACGGCATAAGATGGTGTTCACAGACAGAGTAAAATGTAATATCCTTTTCTATGATAAGCCCGCTATCCGGGGTCAAAAACTGCTTCGCAAGGTGCGATCCGGCGTCCTCGTCCATGCCGGAATATATCTCCTCACACATGCGAGCGACACGCTCGGGTGTTTCACGCAAATCCTCGCGCTCTATATTCTCACCGATGCCCTCAAGGAACAACCGAACGGCGGCCATCACCTTTTCCTTGTTAACCAAAAATCCGTACTCCCTTCTGCTTCCCGGAGCGCACACCGAAACGTTACTTAAATCAAAAATGCGTCCTGCTACAGTATTATAGCATATCCAACCGTAATATCAAGAGTATAATCACATCTGCTTCTGTTCGGAGACAATACGAATAATATCAGCTATGCTCTGAACGTTTAACTTCTTATAAATATTGTTTATAACAGTATTCACCGTTCCCATTGATAAATTTCTATTATGAGCGATTTCCGAACGGGACATCCCTTGATAAAGGTCATGTAGAATTTCGTTTTCGCGGTGAGACAAGTCTTTATAGTCTTCCATGCCGTTAGCGTTTTTAAATTCGGACATCAAAAGGGATTGATATTTGCCATATGATGACGCTTTTCGTCTGACAGCCTCAAGCCATGAATAAGAAATACCAAATTCCGGCTCCCTCAGAGCGGCCATAGTAAGCGTTCGCATATCCTTACTAAGTTCAATGAATGGCATAATAATATCGTTTGGAACCGCTGTTTCATAGGCTTCTCGCAGTATGTTAAAAGCCTCTTCTTTGTTTTTCATCTGAAAATGTACACAGGCTTCCATGGCCAGCATTTCTACACGGCCATACAGGATCGATTCCCTCTGCTTCATATCTTCAATATACGACAGCAAAGGCAGATGATTATTCGCCAGATAGTAATAACGCGCTTTTATTTGATTTCCGAAGTTTTCGATAAAATACGCGTGGCCATAAGGCGCGAATTCACCTTTAAGCCAATCGGGAACCCTCTCCGGCTGGCGAAGGATACAGTGATACCAGCCAAGAGCGATGTCATAGGTGATGAAGCGGGCGCTATATTCTTTAATATCCAGCCCTTCTTCCATTTCTTTCAGCGCCTGTTCAGCCTTCGCGAAGTTTCCCTGAAAAACAGCAATCCGCATGATATAGAACAGTGCTCTGTGCGCGAAGTCATACTGCTTATTTTTGCGAGCGTGGTTAAAAGCACGGAGGATATATTTTTCCGCTGCCTGAATATCGCCTTGATAAAATTTAAGTTCTCCCAAGTACAAATCATCAAGTCCCATTGTAATGTTAATGGAATTAGATATATGCTTCACAACCCGCGCAGCATTATCTGCATATTCCTGCGGCGCGCCAACTCTGGCGGAACCCACCGCGCTGACCCATGACCCGAGAGGAAGATTAATTGTTTTAGTCAATTCTGTGGGGGATTTTATAAAACAATCAGCCATCTTGATGTGGTACATATCAAAATCACAACGGCCGTCGATGGCGCCCATAAGAAACCGCAGGTTGCCCCAGAAATAATATATGCCGCCAAGCGTATGGTTTCGAAGAATGTCATCTTCAGGCAGCATAAGAAGGCGCTTTTCATAACGTGTCGCCAGCGTGATAAAATCCTGCCACCTGCTTAAACAAAGAAGAATGTACAAGTGCATCGCCGCGAAGAAATCCACACAATCAAACACCTCCGCTGAGGCCCGTTCGAATATTCCTATCGCGTAACACGCAAGGTCATATGACGTATGACCAAGCCCCTCCAATAAAATAGATATGATCGACTTATAGTCCCAAACTTTTTCATAATAACCCAGCGCGTCAATCTTAAAGTTGTTTTGGTTACACCAATCCGCCGCCGCTTTATATGTGTCACGCTTTTCTTCTTCTGTAAGAATATCCTGCTTTGTGCGGAGCAACTCCAGTAATAACGGATGGATCAGGTACGTATCTCCATAACTGTCAAAACGTATATAGGTGTTCCATTGCTTGAGCTCGGTCAACAAATCGCTATCCCCTCTGGCTAAGATGTTAACAAAGTCCGCGGAAAGATGATCCACCAATGAAAGGCGCACTAAAAAGCGCTTCAGAAGCTCAGAAACAGTTTCCCCTTCCATTTCCATAAGTTTGAAAACGTTTTGTTTCAGCGCGTTTTTAACATAGCCGGAATAACCCGGAGCCCTTTTAAGCGACCGCGCGACGAGATTTACCGCGAAAGCCCAGCCACCTGTATCTTGTAATATTTCACGTGTTATATGCCTGCTAACATTCAATCCTTGCTGTTTAAGATACTCTGTCAATTCGTTTTCAGTAAAACTCAGGTCCTTTTCGAGCATGTCCGGAATAAGTCCCTTGATTTGTATGGTCCTGATATTAATTTTCGGCAGATCACGGCAAATCAGTATCAGGGTTCCATCCGGAGGCAATTCATGTATGATCCTCTCAATAAACAGAATTACGGAAGGTTCGCGGGCAAGGTGAAAGTCATCGATCACAAACAGGAAGCGTTTGTCTGCCAGGCTGTGGTGCATAAGTGATACAAAACGGTTAAGCTTGTCCGCCGTATCGGGAAATCCAAGGCTCCTGCATTCATCGGCAAGAAGTTTGTCCAAGTGTTCGATTGTGCCTGTAAAATCATCCCAAAAACGAACGCAGATATTGTCGCGTTCGTTAAGCTGTATCCACATGGCGGGAATTCCCTGATGCCGTATAAAGTCAGAAACTGCATGCGTTTTACCGTATCCCGCGCCTGCGCATACGGTTATAACGGAATTTTTTATCATATCCGCCAAAAGCGCGTTGATACGCGGTCGAACCATATAACCCCTCCGTTATATTTCAATTATTGGTTTTAATAACGGTAATGAAACCACGATTGTCGTTCCTATATCATTTTTGCTTTGCAGCAATATTTTTCCTCCGTAAATATTGACAATATGTTTTACAATAGACAGCCCCAATCCCGTTCCTCCAATTTTTTTATCCCTGCCGTAGTCAACTCTGAAAAAGCGTTCAAATATCCTTGTATGATATTCGGGCGGTATTCCAATCCCGGTATCCTTTACTGTAAAGACAATATTTTTATCCTTTATTTTAAGTGAAATATCAACTTTACCGCTCGGTTTATTATACTTAACAGCATTTTCAATCAGATTAACGCAAAGCTCATATATCTGTCGTTTATCCGCAAGGTACACGACATCATCTAAATCCGTACTAATTTCTATGGTGGCGTCATCCTTAACAGGCGAAACGGCATCTACGGCTTCCATGATAATTTCACCAAAGTTAAATTCTCTATATTCCGTATTCACGTTATTCGATTCAAGTTTTGAAATTGTCAATATATCACCGATAAGCTCGGACAGTCTTTTCGCTTCCGTTTCAATCCTGAGCATAATGGCGTTTTTTTCAGTTTCGTCTTTAACAATACCCTTATTGAACATTTCTGAAAAGCCCAAGATCGATGTAATCGGCGTTTTAAGCTCATGTGACGCATTAAAAAAGAAATCTCGTTTATGTTGCTCAAGCTGTTTTTCGGCAGTCATATCAACGATCAGCATCGTTGCGCAAAATTCGGATTCCGCAGTTTTTGAAGGGGAAATATGAATATTGGCAATTAACCCCTCTTTTGATTCAAATTCAAACATTGAAGCCTGTTCATTATTAAGCGCTGATTGTATGGCGTCAAGTATGTTTTTGTTTCTTGCCAGATTATAAACATTTTCTATTTTCAAGTTGTCGCTACATGAGAAAAATCTCCGAGCGCTGTTGTTGCACAATAAAATATTGTTTTTACTGTCTATAAGGACAAAGCCTTCCGCCATATTTGAAAGGATAAACTCTACTTTTTTTTGTTCATCATACAGTTTTGCATTTGAATCCGCTATGTTTTGTAAAAGCGCCTGTATGCTCTGTATTGCCTTGTCTATTTCATAGTATGGAGATTTATACTCACGAAGCTCAGTGTATTCACGAGCGGATAAAGCATTAATTACTTTTTCGAGCGGGCTTGTCACCGTTTTTGTAAATCTACCCACTAATAACAATGATAAAATAAGCGCAGCAATTATTGCCGCTAAAACAGCAGGAAGCTGAGGAAGCAATTTATAAAGTAACCCTGAATAATTGTGTGCAAGTCTTAAAATGTTACCGTCATCGGTTTTAATGGATGCGTACATAAAATTTTCGCCTAATAACGTGTGGCTGATTTTCATCGCTATATAAACGCCGCCTGCCCTTGCGTATTTTACTTCTTCACGGTCTGCGTGGTTTTCCATATCGGCGGCAACCGCCTCCGAATCTGCCAGCACCTCTCCGTCAGGAGCGATAATGGTTATACGGTTATTCCCAGCTGATTTTGATAGTGACAATACATCAGTGTTATACTTGTAATTCTCCGCCGTTGATAAAGTCAACTTTGTAAGCCATTCTTTTGCTTGATCCTGTGTATGGACGGCATGAATAAACGTAGAGATAAAACTGCTGATTAAAATCGCAACAAAGGTTAACGTTATTAATCTTAAATAAATCGCTTTTTTCATATCACTCTCCGATAAATCTGTATCCTACATTCCGAACAGTTTTAATATATTTTGGATTTTCAGCGTCGTCACTGAGTTTTTGTCTTAAAGTACGTACATGAATATCCAACGTCCGTGATTCACCTAAAAAATCAAAACCCCAAATTGCGTTCAAAAGCTCCTCGCGGGGAACAACTCTGCCGCGTTCCCTGATTAACATACATAACAGTTCATATTCCTTAAAGGTCAGGCCAACCAGAGTATTGCCCCGCATTACCTCACGAGTATTATTATTGATTGATAAATCCGATATTGTTATATCTTCTGATGGTTGAACATCGCTTTTGCCCGAGCGCCGGAATATGGAACGAATACGTGCGCCAAGCTCCATTACTCCAAATGGTTTTGCGATGTAATCATCCGCGCCGCAGTCAAGCCCGGTAACTTTATCAAACTCCGTGTCTTTTGCGGTAAGCATTACAATAGGCAGATCACGGGTTTTCAGATTGTTTCTTAGTTGTTTTGTCGCTTCAAGCCCACTTATTCCGGGCAGCATAATATCAAATATTATCATATCCGGTACGCCTTCAAAAACAGCTGCTAAAGCGTCCTCAGCATTGCCAAAGACAGTAACTTCATATGAAAAAGAGACCAGCGCCATTTTAACCATTTCGCGGATATTTTCATCATCTTCAACTATAAAAATGGTTTTGCTCATGGGAAACTCCGCTAAAAAATTTGCGTGTTTTTATGTTCTCCCGTTTGGGAAAAATTAACCCACTCACAGATATTGACGGCATGGTCTGCGATACGTTCAAGATATTTAGCAATCAACAGAAAATCAATAGCGTTATCCATATTTTGCGGCTGGGTGTTAAAAACCTCTACAATCTCCTGCTTGATAAGGTTGAAATACGCATCCACCTCATCGTCTTTTTCCTCTGTAGCTTTTGCAAGTTCAAGGTCGTAATTTACATATGCTGTAACTGCGCTATGCACCATTTCTATTGCTGCCGCTGCCATTTGCGGAAGATGGCTTGAATTGGAAAAAGTGTTTTTATCGGTTATCCGCATGGTAATTTCCGCTATATCCGACGCGTGGTCGCCAATACGTTCCATATCGGTTGTTATTTTCAATGCGGTTGTTATATTTCTCAAATCTGATGCGATTGGCTGTTCGCGGGCAATAAGCCAAAGACATTTGGCTTCAATCTTTTTTTCCGCTTCATCAACAACGCCTTCGTTTGCTATTATCTCTTTGCAAAGCTCAAAATCCTTGTTTTGAAACGCTTTAATGGAATCTTCAATAGCGGCTTCGACAAGACTGCCCATCTGTATTATTTCAATATGCAGTTGTTTAAGCTCTTTTTCAAAATTAGCACGAATCATAATTTTTCTCCCTATAAAATTATAATGTAAATTATCCAAAACGTCCAGTTATATAATCTTCTGTACGTTTGTCCCTGGGGTTTGAAAAAACCTCAGTGTTCGGGCCTTCTTCAACCAGATTGCCCATTAACATGAACGCTGCGCGGTCGGATATGCGCCCTGCCTGCTGGACGTTATGCGGGGCAATCACAATTGTAAACTGTTCTTTAAGCTGCACTAAGGATTCCTCAATCTTGGCTGTCGATATGGGGTCAAGCCCTGAGCATGGCCTATCCAGAAGAATAACCTCCGGCTTCAGCGCAAGAACGCGTGCGATGCACAACCGCTGCTGCTGGCCGCCGGATAAACTCATAGCCGGCGCTTTTAACCTGTCTTTAACATCGTCCCAAAGCGCCGCCTGACGCAAAGCCTGCTCCACAATCTCCATAAAATCTTTTTTGCTTTTTTTACCACTTATCAGACGCGGCCCGTAAGCAATGTTATCAAAAATAGACATCGGCAGCGGCGTCGGCACATCGAAAACCATCCCAACCCTGCGGCGCAGTTCCGTCACACTGACGTCCGGATCATGGATATTTTTTCCGTCCAGCAGTATGTCGCCGTCCATATGCGCTTCCGGATACAGGTCGCATAGCCGGTTCAATGCACGCAGCAACGTTGATATCCCGCTGTTTGCCGGACCAAAAACAGACAAAATCTCATTCGATGGAATCACCAGATTCAAGTCGTAGATTGCCTGTTTTTTATTATAATAAAAATCAAGATTTTTTATGACAATTTTGGGCTGCAATATTTTCACCTCTTTCCGGAATCCTTAGCCACAAATGTATTAACCAGCATATTCGCGACAACGTTTATCAAAAAAATCATAATAATCAATAATGCCGCCGTGCCGTAAGCATTTTTCATCGAGATACCCTCTCTCGCCAATATATAAAAGTGGACAGCCAGCGTGCGGGTGGGCGCAAAAAAAGACGTGGGCATACGCAACGCCGAACCGGCTGTCAGCACAACGGCCGCCGTCTCGGCGATACACCGTCCCACGCTTAAAATAACACCGTTCGCGATGCCGCGCAATGCCGACGGAAACAAAGCTCTCGTGATGGTTTGCCATTTCGTACCGCCCAATGAAAAGCTAACCTCACGGTATGTCTTTGGGACTGTACGGATGGCTTCCTCCGAGGTGCGAATTAGGGTCGGTAAGATCATAACTGCCAGCGTTAATCCCCCGGATAAAACCGACCAGCCAAGGCCAAGATAAATAACGAAAAAGATAAAGCCGAAAAGCCCATATACGATTGATGGTATCCCCGCCAAAGATTCCGCGCTAAAACGAATCACGCGAGTGATGATGTTCTCATGGGTATATTCCGCCAGATAGACGGCTGCCCCTACGCCGAACGGTATGGCGATCACAATTGCCATACCGGTCACCATCACTGTACCGACCATCATGGAGGAGACGCCGCCCTCGCGTCCCATACTGCGCGGAATTTCTGTAAGAAAGCTCCAGTTAATCACCGGCAGGCCTTTTATTAATATATATATAATAATGGCGAAAAGCACTACCATGACCAGCAGGGCTGCAAGCCAGATGACCAGCTTGGCGATCTTCTCACCGATACCTAACTTCTTTTTCATTTATCGCGCCTCCTTGTAATATATTGAGCAGAGGCATTTAAAACCATAATAATCACAAACAGCACGATGCCTGTGGCAAAAAGCGCCTGCTGATGGTCACCCGCCGCATAGCCCATTTCAATACCGATGTTGGTAGTCAAAGTCCTTACAGGATCGAGTATCGACGTTGGAACAGCAACTGCATTGCCCAAAACCATAATCACCGCCATTGTCTCGCCGATAGCCCGGCCTATGCCTAAAATGACTGAAGCAACGATCCCCGACTTTGCCGCGGGAAGCATCACGTAACGTATGGTCTGCCAATGGGTCATCCCCAAAGCAAGCGCTCCCTCTTTATATTGGCGCGGCAATGCGAGCAGAGACACCTCAGATATGCTGATGATCGTCGGTAAAATCATGATGGCAAGGATAACAGCGCCAGCCAGTATGCTTAAGCCCGGTCCGCCCATGTAATTTCTTATGAATGGTACAACGAACAGCAGGCCCCAAAATCCGTATACCACAGAGGGGATGCCTGCGAGCAGTTGAATAGCCGGCCTGAAGATATTCGCAAGCGCGGCGGGAGCAAATTCTGATAGAAAAATGCTGCAGCAAATGCCGATGGGAACACCGATTATGGCTGCGCCCAAAGTAACTGAAACTGAACCAATGATCATCGGGAAAATACCGAATTGTCCCTGGGTTGGCGCCCATTTCATCCCAAAGATGAAATCGATCACACCCACTTTAGCGATAATGGGCGCGCCTTGGACGATGATAAAAACCGTGATGAGCGCCAGAACAGATATGGACGAAAGGGCAAACGCAAAAAATATATACCCTGATATTTTCTCTTTTAATTTTTTCATCTTCATCACGCACTCCTAAGTAATAAGTCCCTCTTTAGCCAAGATATCTCTTCCTTGTGGTGAAAAGATAAAATCGATAAACTCCTTGGCGAGCCCCGTCGGCTCAATTTTGGCGACAAACAAAAATGGCCTGGAGAGTTTATAGGTTCCGTTTTTGACATTTTCCGGCGTGGCCTGGACGCCCTCCAGTTTTAAAGCCTTAACCTCTTTTTGTCCTTCGTGCGCCTCGACCAGACCCAAAGAGATAAACCCGATAGAGTTGGGATCATCGGAAACAAGCAGCCTTACCGCTCCATTGGAGTCCTGTATAATCGCTTTCGGATTGATTTCGTATTCTTTTCTCATTACTAGTTCTTCAAAGGCACTTCTGGTTCCCGAGCCGTCTTCCCGCGCAATAATATGTATCTTTGCGTTTTTTCCGCCCAGCTTACTCCAATTGTCAATCTCAAGTGTATAGATCTTGCGGATCTGCTCGAAAGTAAGATCGGCGACAGGGTTAGAGGGATGTACGATGATTGCCAGACCGTCCTTTGCGATTTCGATAATGTATTGCAGCTGTTCTTTTTCCGCATCCTTCAATTCACGGGAAGATATACCAATGTCGGCGGTTCCTGTTTCTGCGGACGTGATCCCTGCGGATGATCCGCCGCCCTGTATGTCGACCTCTACCTTGCGCCCTGATTCCTTCGCCACTTTTTCAGCAAATTCCTCTTCCAATAATTCGGCATACGGCTGCACAGATGTGGAACCCGCAACAATAATGCGAGAATCTTGCATATCAGAACTCCTGCAAGCAGACGCCATACTCATGCAAATAACCAGTCCTGCGACGCCAGCCAGTTTGACGAGCCTGCCTGCTGCCCTTATGGTCTTTATGTTTTTTACACGCCGATCAGTCATATCAGTCATAAAAAGTCTCTCTTTCAGATTATGTAATAGCGTTAGATTTAAAGATTATCCAAAACGACCGGTGATATAATCCTCTGTACGCTTGTCCTTCGGATGCGAAAACATTTGTTTGGTAGAGGAATATTCGACCAGCTTTCCAACCTTATCGTCTTCGATCATCATAAACGCCGCCATATCGGATACCCTTAGCGCCTGTTCCATATTATGGGTGACGATGACTATGGTATACTTTTTTGCCAGCTCCAGCATCAGTTCTTCAATCTTCATCGTAGATTCAGGGTCTAAAGCGCTGCAGCTTTCATCCATCAAAAGCACTTCCGGTTCCATGGCGAGGGCGCGGGCGATACACAAACGCTGCTGTTCCCCCGGCGAAAGCGTAAATGCGGGCTTTTTCAGGTTGTTTTTCAATTCATCCCACAGCGCTACCTGTGACAGGCTCCTCTCGGCAATTTCATCGAGATCTATCGCGCGCTTTATTCCGCAGTGTCTGGGCCCTAAGATGACATTTTCATAAATGCTCATCGGAAATACGTTTGGTTTTTGAAATACCATGCCAATTTTTTGTCTGAGCGTAACGACGTCCGTTTCTTTGTCATAGATTGAAATGTCATCTAAAAAAGTTTCACCTTCCACTTTTGCACCTGGTATCAGGTCATTCATTCGGTTGAAAATACGCAGAAGGCTGGATTTTCCGCAGCCAGACGGTCCGATGATTGCCGTAATGGCGCATTCAGGAATGTCCATCGTAACATCACCGAGCGCTTGTACAGCGCCGTAGTACAGGTTTATCGCAGTCGTTTTCAATTTGGCTTTTGGGTGAGGTTTCGACATCATATCATCCATTCCCTTTGCTTCATATGCTTTAAGTATAAGCTATGGTTTAATCGTCAAATAGCATGGTGAGGTATAGTTTATGTAAAGTTTATGTAAAGAGCCCACACAAGCCGAGGCAATTCGAAGCCTCGGCTTTAATGGTTCTGTTGATAAATCGCGTAAGCGATTTATCAACAGACCTTATGCAAGGCTTTCCCAAATCTATGATTTGGTGAAAGCTACTGCTGATTTGGTGAAAGCTATTGCTAATGGCGCTGCTTCTACTGCAAATTATAATATACGCAAAGATATATGTCCTCTATTTCAGGGGCTTTTTCGGAAACAATAGAGAGTTTCCAGGGTTCGTCACTAAGCAAACGATCATCCAGCGGCTGTGAACCTGCCAGCCAACCATGAATCGGCGGAGACATAGCCCCCATCTCGATCGGTTTTTTTGATTTCAATAATGGTAAAATGTCAACACTGAACTTTTGTTTGCATTTTGCCACGATCATAATCTCGCTCATATAGAGATTTTTGTCTTTTGCAAGAAACGGAAACATTTCTTTTGTGATCGGCAACTCTACTATTTTTTGGCCATCGACAAAGGTACTTTGTGTAAACCGATGCCACTGCGAAGGGAACTCGTGTCTTACGTTCAGCACACGCGTGTTAACAACGGTTGAAAGACAGGATTCCACGCAAGCTAACGCCTTCTCTTTCGGTATGCCTTCCTTTGCCGTATATTTGATGTGGAAGATCACATCCGAAATGGTTTCATAGTCAAACTGCCGCAGGGCTTTTTTCTCAGTTAGCTCCAGCCTCCAGACACTGTCAGCGCCGCAGCCTTCAAATGGCAGATAACGCTCATCTCTAAAATTCAGCTCAAACATACCGCTGTCATTTTGAGCGCTGCTACATGCGATGGCTTCGGCCGTGTCTTCCGTCCGGAATTTGCCATCATTTTCAGGCGCTTTATAAAGATAATCATAGTTCCCCGCTTTTTCTACCCTGGTTCTGTGCCGGGTCAGTCTGAGCGTGCAATTGACCGTTACATAAGGGCCCGTCACGCAAGGAATGGTGACGCTTACCGATTTAATGCGCCGGAAATAATGGCCAGGATAATCCAAATCAAAGAGCAGCTCTGGAATTTCCACCTCGCACCAGCCCTCCCGCTTGAGGGCAAGCAGTGCTTTGGGATCTGTCATGGCCAGGGAAACATGTTTCTGCAGCTCTAACCCTCGCCTGTTTTCCTGCAGGTAGGAGGCCTCCATGCGCCTTAAATCGTATTGCAGCTTTTCTCCGGACAGCAGCCCTTTCTTCAGGCCGTCCCAGTACCCGAATTGGACAAACGCAGCATCGGTGAGACCAAGTTCATATTCATAACACCTCTGCGCCCGCTTTGCCAAGTCATACGCCAGCTGGTAGCTCTGGAAATAAACGGTCGAAAGCTGCCCGATCATCCAATCGTAAAGTTGCCGGTTGGTAAACTTGCTGGTCATAAAGTCATTGATTTCATGAGCGTTTTCGATCTGAGTATCGTGGTTGGCTAATTCGCGGCTTGTTATCGCCAGGCGAATTTCGCTGGCTAAGATTTGTTTTTCCAACTGCTCGATCTCTTTTGCGGCGCTGTCCGCCTGAAATTCCCAGTCGTCAGCCCGGCGTTGGAACCCGCCTTGAATTGAAGCCAAACTGCCCTCAACGTTTTTAATGGCGGCGGCAATTCCTATGGCAGCGCTGGCAGACCTCATGGCCGCCGAAAAATTGGAGCCTCCTACAGTTGTACCAATTGTTGTTGTTACACCTATTTTAAAGTCAGGGATAACAGCAATCACAGAAGCTGCAGTTTCAAGGCTGCTCTGTGCGATTTGCATGGGCAAGCCTCCTTTAACAGCCTCCACATGAGCCTGCTCGCTGCTGTTCATAAAAGGCCGACTGCTGTAATACTCAAGCCGCAGCTCGGCAGCTTCTTTGCTCTTATGCAGCGCCTCGAGACTTTGCTCTGCTTCTTTTACCTGTGACGCCTTGATAAAGCGCATAGCTTCAAGTACTTTAGTTTCATGAGATTGACGGATAAGCGCAAGCTGCTCCGCATCCTTTTTTTCAAGCGCCGCAAGCAAGGAAGATCCGAGAGCCTTCACATCGCCGCATAGCTCATTGGCCTTTTGCAGCATAAAATTAAAACGATAGTTTGGCATGGGAGCAGTCATATCTTTGAGCACGTCACTCAGACTGAGCCCTGCCGCCGCAGCTCTTACAAGGAGCATCGGATCGATTGGAGGTTCAAATAGCGCGAGTGCGCGTTCTACTCCTTCTATGTTCATAGAGTGCCTGATTTTAAACAGCCGGTCGGCAACTATATCCCAATACCGGAGCAGTTTTTCGTTTTTGTCCAGTAGGAAATACGCCATTGTGCCTAACGGCGCTTTACTATCTGTCAAGACGCCGGACGGTGGAATAAAAGTTTCGATCGCCACCATCGCGTTGGAGAAGGCATCCAATTTGTTTGATAGGGTAGAATAACTTTGCACCTTAGGCTTGACCCGAAGCGGCACTCTCTGGGGGCGGTCCCCAAGAATTTTTGCCGCCAAAATATATAGCTGGGTGGCCTCATTAATGGATTCAATAGTATCCTGCCTGAACAATTGATCGGCCCAGGCCAGAAGATTGTCGATGTACTTCATGACCACGTTTTTCATGTAAGCCAGAATACGCATCCTCGCTACTGCGTGAGGATTAAAGGGATTATCCATCCACTCATCTATCTGCTTCAAAATCTCATTCATTTTTCTCAGCAAATCATCCATGGTTTCAATAGGCTTTTGTGTTTCCTCATAAAATGGTTTAAATTTCCAAAACCGTTCTTTGCCTCCACCATCCCCGCTGGTAGGGTCAAAAATATAGTGGAACCACCGGCGGGCTTCTTCAAACTGCTGATTGTTGCTGAGTTTTGTCGCCATATACAGCGGAATGTGAAAAAACAGTTCCCAGTTGTATTGGGAATAGGCGCCTTCAGGCTCGAAGTCCACCTTGTCTGTGGGGTATGGCTGGATAACGGTTGCGAGGTTAGGTGAGGAAATTTTTGATGATAGGATCGACGGAATATAGCTTTCTACCTCACGGATATAAGACGTGACATTAAAACATTTTTTAAGGATATCGATGGAGAGGCCGAATATGGATATGGAAAGTGACGATTGGAAGTGTTTCGCGGTGATATTAGCGAAATAACTTGGAGATCTCTTGCCCTCAATGAGTTCCTCAATGGCGTTAAAAAGAGCTTGGGAAGAAAGCGCCGACTGAATAATGCCCTCGAAGAGACTGGCAGAAATTGGGAAAGATAGTTTCGACCGCAAGGAATTTTCAATAGTTCTTAAAATCGTATACATTATCGAATCGACAGGGCTATAGGAACAATCGAAATCCATGGTGTTGTCTTTTGATTGCATATCCCTGTTTAGCAGCCCTGCTATCCCTTTAATGCCAAGCTGTCTGATGAATTCGCTTACATGAGCATGATAAAACGTCTGGAAAGTAAACTTGTCTGCCAGATAGCCGTAGACTCCTTGGTTTATGTTTCCATAAGTTTGCCATTCTTCGCTATGGCTGACAAAAAATGCATTCTTGCTGTCCTGGAAGAAAAACGCATGTGACATAGGACCCGAGTCATCGCCTTGCGGAAAGTGATAATTTGTACTTCTGGGGATGACTAACGAATATTTTCCGGGCTTGCTTAAGATCGTCTTATTAATTTTAGTCGTCACGTCCTCCGGCTTCCGATTCGCAGTATACTGAAGCGCATTCTTTGAACTGTCCGACACAAGCAGCATGTTCTCATGGTGTGTTTTCTCAGGAAAAAAGTCAAAGCCTAATAGCTTGGAGTCACATAGCTGCGGTTCCGCATTAGGGCTTGTCAGCGTATATTCCTGATCGTTATAGCGCGCATTTTCAGCCTTGTAGTATATGGTAATCTCTTCGACTTTTGCAACTTTATTTACATCGTTCTGTGAAAAAATTGTAGAAAGATAGCTTAAGGCTTCGGCTTTTGTCTGCATACCATCTATTGCGTTTGAGATTTTCCGGAAAGTCTTAACTTTTTCTGGGTAAAGCATGCATAGCATCATGTATTTGTTTGAGGATGAAAGCAAATCTGCTGCCGTAAAAGTTCCAAACATCCATGTCAATGTGGATGGAAATAATATATTGAATACGCAGTCCATGATTGCCGTCCTGTTTATTACTGTTTTTGTTAGGTCTTTGGTTGCGTACTCGTATACAGAAATAAGCAGGTTGAGTCTGTCGGATTTCTCTTTGCTCGACAGATGCAGCTTTTCTTTCATTTCTTTAAGCTTTTTTTCGTCTTCAACTATAGGCTCTGTGTTTAAACTCTCTTTGGCAAGCTTTTTAGCCGTCCATTTATTATGCCGGAATTCACTCCAGGCCAGCTGGATGTTTAAGTAGTGACGCGCTGCAGGCATGTCGTTATCGGCTTTAGGCATCGTTATCGCCTTTTTTTCCTGCTTTTCCGCAAAGACAACCCAGAACAGAAACAAACGCTTTCTCCACACTCTCATGATGATGTGATCGCCCTCAATAGCAGCGTCCACCTTTTCCCAGGCGGTCCACTTGTTTGAAACCCTTTTGCGGTAATAATACTGGTGGGGCGAGCCGTACGTACGTCCCAGCACATGCCAAACGTCGGCGTTTGTATCGACGTCATACTCGCTGCTTCCTTCGTGGAACATTGCTTTAATTTCCAGATGTGACACTTCGCCTAACTTCTCCAGATAGTCTACGAATGCGTCTTCCACATTTTCCTCGCAGGCGTCGTTTTGTTGCAGCGTATCTTCCAGCTCTTTGAAGAACGGGGTCTTATCGTCCCGCAGTTCCGGCTCCAGCCAATTCTCCGGGTATAGGAAAACCTTGCGGTTTGCTTCCCACACGCGATAGAGCTTGCGCCACTGGTTCCACTCATTCGCCTGATCCGCAGACAGTGTTAATGGTTTACTCGCTTTATTCATGTTTGTGTGCTCAAGATTCATCAGCACCCGGTCGACGAAAAGCTGCACGCTGCTGATGGCTTGCCTGATGCGGGAAGTCATGGTAATGGGCTTCATTTCCACATCGATCAACAAGTATTCATAAAGCTCATTAGCATTTTTCCAAATTTGACATCGGTTTGGGCTGGAATCGGGACGCGCCACAAGGTAGGCAACGAGGGCAGCCCGCTGCTTTTCACGCAGGGGATCCCGCAGTTGCCTGGCAATCGTATACCAGAATTCCTCATTATATTTTGCCTTTATGGCATTCTTTACGGCGCCGGCTTCCACGCTATCGACATTTTGGTTCAAAGATTTCGTTATGGCAGACACCGGGATACCCAGAGATTTCACTGTGGATATACAATCTATGACGCGCGGAAGGAAATCGCTGTTTCTAAAGTCATCAGGGAAACTGGCATTCAGGACGCCTTCGCCGGTCAGCACGCCGACATCCCCCAGCAAATCAGCCACCGCCGTTCCCCATTTAAGGGAAAGCGTCAATTTTTGTATCCAGCTTTCTTTCGAAGGCGTCTCTTCAGCGACAAGTTCCATCAGACCAAACGCTGCGCCCAGAGGCATCGAATCACGTGCTTTTATGATCTTAACCAGATTCAAAAATCCGTCGATATCGGCTGTATCCTCCTTGGAGACAGGTAGCCGCACCGGATTCAAAAATCCAAACACGTGTTCATACTTCAGAAGAAAATCCAGTTCATCTTCGGTTATCGACCATTTGTTTACGAATATTGAAATTTTATCCATCAGCAGGATTTCAAGTGACAAATCTTTCTTCCCTTCCAAAAAGACCGCACTGTTGACGGAAATTTTCAATGACTTCCTTCCGCCGAAACTAAGCATCTTATCAGCCAACTCGAGGGAAATATTCAGACGCTGGGAAAAGAGCTGCAACACCAGATTTTCCCTTAAATTATCGATGTTGTCCAGCTCTGCGGTATCCGTAGGCTTTTCGGGATCCAGTGTTATTTCTTTAAGCTTACTTCTCAGTTCGTCTTGAAAATGTTTAAGATCGTCTTTTACCAGAGCCTCCTCCATTTCATCCTGGCCTTGGTGGCGAAGCAAATAGTTAAGCTCTTTAATCGTAAAGCCGCACGCTTTTAGCTGGTTATATTTATCCATAAAAGCGCACATCTGTTCAGGACTCTCGAAAGGGTTACCGCCAATCAAATGATACATGATAATATACTGGCTTATCGGCAAATTCAATGATTTTGCCAAGGTGACATGACTATATAGTTTCGCAAGCGCTGAAAATGTAACCTTAGCAGAGGGCGGTAAAATCTCGAAAGCTTTGGTTTCGATGAGAAGAAGGATTTGATCCAAATCTGTCTGAAGTGCAGCAGCCAGTGGCTCCTGAAAATTTCGAAAAGCCGGCTGCGCATAACCATCGGCAATTTTCTGAAAATCCTGTACAAATGGGGCTACTGCGGTCTTATTCAAAAACAGTCTTTCAAACAAGCTGGAAACATTGGTATGAGGGTTGTTGTTAAACTCCGTATATGTACTGGAATCTATCCTGTCTGCCCAGAATGGGAGCACTTTTTCCAGAGGAAGCCTAAGCATCTCGGACGCCCGTACTGCGTAAGCCAGCGCCACAAGATCTTCTTTCTTCCCCAGAGTCATTTTCAGAGCTGAAATTGCTCGGTCAAGCTCGTAGGTTTTCCATCCCAGTTTGCGCCATAACCGAATAAACTTAGCAATTTTGCGCAAATCCGCCTCTTGCATTCCGGATAGGCCAAGCTCCTTTAGTACATGTGTATCCGGCTTGCTTTCGCCGGTTGATGTGATCGTTATTTTGGGTTTTGTTTTCGCGTTATTGATATAACGGGTATCCAAAAGGTATAGAAGTTCGATATAACTCAGTTCACTCTGCTTTAAAAAGACATCCACATGCCCGCTTAAAACTTCGACCCAATTATTTTCATTAAAGCCGTACAAATTCCGGTAAGTGAAGGAACTTACCGCCGTGTTTTTCGCTTGGCCGGTTATAATTCCGGCTTCTTCCGGCGAAAGCCCCAGATACTCAATCGCCCAATTGTAGTCCTCTGGTTCGTTCCCTTGCGGCACAAGGGGGTTAACCGGCTTGAAAGTGCGCATCAAATCCGCCCTTTTGACGCCAAGATGGTTATAATACGTTCTAATCTCCTCCAAAGGTAGATGGAAAGGAAGAGAATGCGGAAATACAGTCTTTTTCAAGACCTTATAGGCTTCGGGCTTGTGATATTCCGGACCGGCCGCCAACTCTTTGGCTGTTGCTTTGGTCTGGTTGGATACTTGAAGCGATGCGAGAGAACCATTAACACGGCTCAGCAGCAAATTCTCCATTTGTTCGATGGCAAGATCCACGTACGGCAAAAGTGTAAATGTATTTTCACCTGTCAGGTCGATATTCAAGATATCTCCCCTGCGCCTCTTTAGCTCTGCAAACACGGCTTTCTTTCCGTCGGTATCAGCATGATTCTCCAGAAAGTTTAAGATATCCACCAGGTATGCGGCGGGGCTGTACACCGTCTGACTTTCTTCGACTTCCGCTTGCTCCAGGCTTCCAAACATCGTCCTAAGGTCGGCGTCGGCAATAGAATCCAGCGATGGCGTCGTGGTAACAGACGTACTAACTTCCATATGCCCGCTTAACCCTATAACCAATGCATTAGCCAGCGCAGAGATTCTCTTCGCTTTGAGATGCGCAATCCGCGCCTGAGGTATCCCGCCGTAAGCATCCTTATATTTCTGTACAAACCGGTCGCTTGACATCTGGGCCATGCTGTAGGCGGAATCGTCACCTAGCTCAAGATGCTTGGCAATAACACTGTAATCTTCGGTTATGCTAAACAGTCTCTCCACCTTTTTCACGGTATTTCCTGTTCGTTCATCCAGATTCAGCTTGGAAGATTTGCGCTGACGAAAATCGAAGTCAGGATTGTTTTCCAGAAAACCAACAAGATTCTTTTTAATGGCTGAAAAAGGGCTATCCGGCTGTACATCCCTCTCCAGATCACCCAAAAAGGCTACTGTAGGGTACGTGTTTCGCAAAACCCCTGAAATGTTGGCCGCATAGTTTGCCGTTCTTTCTTTTTCATCTTCTCCAGATATGTCTTCAGGTACACAAAGCTTTTCCTCTGCACCGGAAACCTCGCTGATAAGCGTTTTCCACCCGGTGAGATCCACCTTGGCAAGCGATTTTACATTTTGAAATGTCTTTCCTTCCCCCACCTGATCGATAAGCGCCTTTGACATCTCAAACTGCTGTCCGGTAATGGAGTTTAAACTAAATATGTTTTTAACAGCAATGGTCTTATCCTTCCCCAACTCGCTGTTTAAGCTGTCCCAATAATTCTCTTCGTTCTCCTGCACAGTCCGATATTCCGAAAGCACCGTCACCATTTCTTTTTCGTCTATGACTTTCGATAACAACTTACTCAAAGGTGAAATTTTTTCATCGGTCATCTTGCGCACAAAAGCTGTGTTTAGTTTTTGGCTGATCCCCTCAATATTTATGTTTTCTTCTTCAATTACGCGTTCTTCCGCTGCTTTTTTAAGTGTACGAGAGATGCTTTCATCGCTCAGAGAAAGTATCTTTTCCAGCGTATCCGATCCCTGGTCGATAAGTGCATATACAACTTCCGGAGTAACATCGATTTCCTTAGCCATCTCCTGGGCTTTAACAAACTTCTCGATTTCTTTTTCAGGCTGCCCTGAAATAAGCGATAAGTATGCCGTGCCTTGCTGTCCGTCCGCAATTTTCAGATTAGTTATCTGCATGCCGCCCATTAAAGGGCTGATGCTTCTTTTGAAACGGGCGAACGTTGAATCAGCCGGAAGCTCTCCATCAACCACAAAGGACATTTCGGTTTCACTTTGGACATTTGTAAGCAATGAAGATGTGCTCAAGATTTTCCCTTGCTCATCCTCTACCTCTAACTGAAAAACCGGCGTTTGTACCAGACGAAGGCTAAAACCTGACACTTGCAGATAATATACGCCGTCACGGTTGGTTGTAGCCGTTCCCGCCAATTGCCTGCCCCCGGCAAATACCTCGTAGAGCAGCACCGTTATCCCGCCCAGCGGGCTGCCGGTGGTGTGGCTAACGGTTCCTGTAAAGGTGTATGTTTCCTGAGCCGCTGAAAGCTTTTCCTCCTCCACTTCCAATATGAACTCCATATTCTGTGTTTTTATGTTCCAAATGATCTCGTTCTCAGTTGTTTTTATCAGAATGTCTTCTTCGTATATCTTAAAAAATAAGTCCGAGAAGTCTTCGTTATAAAGCTGTGTTAAATGTGCCAGGTTTATCTGAATCTGAAAACTGCCATCGCTTTCTGTCATCGTGCTGCCGACATAATTCTTTATTCTGGAGTCCTTGCCCCACGCCTCTACCCGCAGGTTTCCCAAGCCTATTTTACTTTTCGCACCAACGGCCATGCCTCGTATTGTGTAAATATCAGCCATTTTATTGCCTCCCCGCTTTATAAATTCCAGCGATCATAATCTCTTGCCAATATGTGTAGTGTGTTTCTCTTTCAGCTTCTTTAATGGCAAACAATGTGTATAATCCGGCGTTTTCAGGATTTATGGCATCTATATCATAATCAATTATGATAAACAGATACTTTTCCTGACTTGTATTAACAATATACCAAGAAACAATCATTAAAGATTCTTTACCGTGATCAATTTCTTCATGAGAAGTCCATTTTTCCCTTATACAAGTATCTATGTCCCCTTGGATTAAGTTGAACAAATAATCCATTCCGCCCTCGATATCAATTGCCTCGTCTAATGCTTGATTGGAAAACAATGATTTCAAGGCTTCTTTATCATTGTCTTTAATACTCTCAAGTATTTGCTTCATCCGGGCATCCGCTTTTCTTTCTTCGCTCAAGTACATCCCTCCTTTCTCATCAATCACAACACATGAGTTTAAGAATTTTAAAATACAAACCTTGCGGTGTTCGTTGTGGGGTCAAAGCTCCACCTTATATCTTCTTTCCATGTTTTATAAAAATCCTCATACATTTGCTTTGTATTGAATGTTACTGTATAAATAGCCGTTAGGTGTTTCGCGTCTACTTCTGTAAAGTCTGGATTAAAACCTGTAACCCACCAGACTTTATCGCTTGGATAAGCTGTGTCTTTTGCAGGATCCCATTTAATAATTTCTTGTCCCTTGTAAAACAAAGATAGGGTCATATGCATCGACAAGCTTTGGTCTACAAGCCAGTGGTCTGTTTTCATTCCTGTAGTTTCCAAACTAACGCTTGCTTTCGCCCCGGCAACTTCCAAACTAGCGTCTGCTTTTATTTCAGGGATTTCAAATCTTTTGTATACGCCTAATTCCGCGCCTGCGCCCAAATTAAGGTAATCGCCCTTCCATGCCCATAGCATATAATCCACACCACCGCTGGTGAATTGAAATTTGTCTTTAGCCATACTTGTGGCGTAATAGAATACAGTATCGTAAAAATTGTTGTATCCGCCGTATTGCTGCAGACAATCCATCCGCGCATGATAAACGGATCTACCTTTCAAATCCCTTGTCCGTATAAACCCGGCTTCATAGAATGCGCTTTTAAACCAATCATTTCTAGTAGCCACACCTAACGGTTTCGACGCCCACCTGGCAATCGTTCTCGTTACATCTTCGGCGTCACCGCCGGATGGATCGAAGTAACGTACTGGATTGTTCATGCAATAAATATACAAATTGCTGCTCTGCATGCTAGCGCCAATGCTTGCATCGTCACCATTGCCACCATTTGTGTTACCTTCGTTCTCCTCTTCCTCTTTTCGGCTTCTATAATTGTTCACAGACAACCCCACCGGATCGCAGCTGACCCACCGGCAAATCCACGGCGCATAATACCTCGCCCCATGGTAATAAAGCCCGCTTTCCTCATCGCGCTCCTTGCCGGTGTAGCGGTAACGGTTGGCCGCCGCCTTGATATCTTTGCTCATTGCACGGTAGGCGCTTGTGCCGAAGGGGTGATATTCCTCATAGGAAATGATCCTGGCGGTATCGTCGAGTTCCAGCGCCGCCGAGCCGAGATGGTTGTCATATTGATAACGCAACAGAACGCCGCAGCTCAAACGGGAATTGTCAGTTTTGATGACATCCTCTATCATGAGAAAACGTTTGTCGCCGTCCATGAGGTGCAGCGTTTCAATTTCCTCCACAACTTCATCTCCGCTGTATTTGCGGTAAACTTCCAGACCGTCCAAGTAAATCCGTTCCCACCGCTTCGCTCCCGTCTGGCTTTCCGATACTTTGCGGATGCGGGTTTTCCCGCTGTCGTAGTTGTAGTAAACCCAGCCTCCTCCGCCCCGGTTGCAGCAGCTTATCATATCCTGAAAATTCCAGCAAAGGTCGAAACTCTCAATCGCGTCTCCAGGGTTCAGCATGTTTCCACGGCTATCGTACCGGTACTTTATGTCGTCCGCGGCGCCGCAGCGGCTAATTGTCAGGTGGTTGCTGCCTGCTGCGTATTCATACTTCCTCGTCCAACTGCCTGTCCCTGAATGGTGACGCATTTCAGTCATGTTGCCCGCGGCGTCGTAACTGTAACGTTGCAGATAGTTGGACAGCACCTTGATTTCAACGGGAAAGCTTGCCATCGAGACATTCTGCTCAAAATGGCCGGGCGCTTCATGGGCAGTCGGCATATCCTCCCTGCCTGTCGCCGAAACAAGCCGGTAGAGAGCGTCATAAACAAATAAGCTGCGAGGTTCCACCTGCTGGTTTTTAAAATAAGCCGTCTCAAAAGCATTATCACAAATCTCGGTTATGTTGCCAACCGGATCGTAGAAATAATGGAGATCCTGTAAAATATGATCATTCTTGAGAGGCGCAGGATTGCCCGGAAAACCCGGATCATAACCTGGCCTTGTTGTGCGCAGTTGCCGAAGGCGGAAGGTCAGCGGGTCGTAATCATAACGGGTGACGCTATTGTTGCCATAAATCAGCGACTCCCTCTGCCCTTTGGCGTCATAGGTGATGGAAACAACAGGTATGGTTTTCTCATCACCATTCCACAAGACGGCGCTCTCTAAAAAGCCCCTCTTGTTATACGCAGGCTCATATACGGCTGCTTTACCTCCCGTATCCTTGTGCCAGTGGAACAACCGGGATACTCTGTTTAATGCGTCATACTCCATGTTTTGCACAAAAACTTCTTTTTCAAGAGCGGCTGTTTTTGATCCCTCTTTCCAATCGACAGTCTCTTTGTATTCTTCAGTCAATTGGCGGCGCTGCTCCAAAAGATTACCCTTAAAGTCATAAGCCGCAAAGGTAATCGCTCCGCTTTGATCAAAATACTGGTAACTGTTGCCCCGAAGGTTATGCGCCTCAGCCATTTCAGCCTTTTCTCCATACACCAGCCGTTCGACCATTTGGGCGGAACCGGAGCCTTCGATAAGCCAGTGCTCTACTGGGCGGCGCAAAGCATCATATACGGTAAAAAAGACCCGTTTCTGTTCCGGCGGCATTTCCGTTCCGTCACCCGCGTTTCCATCCCAGATCGCCATAACATTTCCAGCCGCGTCACAAAGCGTCCACCGATCGCCCTCATCCATGCCGTGCTGAAAAAGTATGTTCCCGGAGATATCGTAGGCAGGCGTGCCAGACCGAATATACTGCATGGCAAGATTTCCCCGGGCATCACGTATCCAAAGGGGTTTTCCCTCTGCATCTAATTTCGTATAGGTCAGGTACTTTTCATGCACGAGACTATCATCATCAGCTTGATAAACATTATGAGCAACTGAGAAAACTTCCCGGCCTAAGCTATCTAAAACGGTTACCGCAGGCGTGTCGGCGTGCCGGGCGGCAAGAAATGCTGCCCGCTGGCCGGATTGTTCTGCAAACCAGGAACTGCGCAGCACGGTATCGTTGGCGTCATAGCTTGCTGTATGCCAGGGGGAAAATTCTATGCAAGTGAAGGTCCCGTCCGGCATATCGGTCCTGAAATTCCTATCGACGGCGTCATAATATAAAACGGATGTGACGCCAACCTCCTTTGGTTCTTCAAACCGGCGCCCTACAGAATGGTCGCTGAAATAAGGCTCGTACTGTTTCACGGGATTGCCTTTGTTGTTGCATATCGTCTTGCCGCTTGTTAGCCAGCGGTATTGCGCGCTGCCTGAAGGAGGCTCTGCCTGAAGCTTTTGTACGATTTCTGTGCCTGCCCCGTCCGAATAAGCAAATGCAGCTTGGATTTCAGGCATTACACCTTTTTCTTCCTGCGCGCAATGCTTTTCCCGTGACAGGCTGCACGCGCTTGGAGGATGCACTCCCCAAATAATGGATAGGTCTTCCGAAACTGCTTCCCCCCAATAGTAGATGTACCGGGACGTGGCATTACCCAAGAGTTTTGAAGCCTTATCAGCGCTATAATCATCGCCTGCAAAAAAGCTCCGCAGCTCGGATGTGTCCAGATTGCAAGTACTGTCGTTAAACCCTTCCAGGTTGTCTCCCTGCCCACCTTTACCCTTCATGGCCAGTGCAGCCACCTGCCCCAAAAGATTGATGGCAACTTCCATCAGGTTGTTGTTGCAATCCTTCATTTCACAAGGCAGAAGGCAGCGGTAATCATAGCGGACTGCCGAAGTTTTGTTGCCCGCCGGGTCGGTACTGCTTTGCATCATGAGGCAGCAAGGCTCATAAGCCAGCAATGTCTCTTCACCGAAAGGATCGGTATAGCGGTCAGGGAGGAAAAAGCGCTGGCCGGCGCCAGTGGAAAATCCAGCAGTGCCCGAGCGCATCCAATATTGCCCGCCGCTTATGCCAGGAAAACGGCTCTCAAGCTCGGCGGCGCTTAGATAACCGCTGATCTTGCAATCGCTTAGCATTTGCCGGGCTGATCCTGCCGGCCCAAGCGGCAAGTTTAGCTTATCTTCCGCGCCTGTGCCAAAGATGGCCGCCAGGAGCTCATCGGTCAAAGCCAGCTTATACGTTTCAAAAGTCAGCCCCAACCGCCCCAGCATACCTAAAGGCAGCGGCTCAGAAAGGCTCTGATTTTCGTCATTAAAATACAATATTCTGGTATGCTCCACAAGCCGTTTCTGCGGCTTGTCATGGTTTGGAAGGTGATGATAGGGAATCTCGACTACCACGCTGCCAAAGGGCTGATGCACCATGCTGAGCCGGTGGGCCCTAAGCGCATGAAGCGAGAAATAGCCGTCAGACTGTGGCGAAAACCCCGTCAACTCATAGGTTAATGTCTCACAAGCATCCCTCAAGCGGAATTGATCGGAAGCAGGCTCATCGCTCTCATGATAATCGCCTGTGTACCGCGCCTCGGTGTAGGCCAGATACGTTTCTTGCTGAATCTCTTCAATCTCTTGCCAGGCAGTTTCCAGTCCGCCGGCCAGATGGGCATCATCGCGAAGCCTGCCAAGCCGAGGATAGGCAGCAGAAACAGACTGCAATACATTTGCATATTGATCCATCTGCAGGTTCAGAGTGTGGACAATGCGCGGGTCGGGGCAAAGTTCGGGACTGCGCAAATCCAGTTCATAATGGTATGCTATGTTTTCGCTCTCAGCAACTAAAAAAACGGCGTGCCGGTTGGCGGCCCTGGCCTGAAGGCGCTTGATGCAGTAATTATGCTCCTGCGCCGTAAAAAGCTTGACAGGCAGGCGCCTGCCTTCCGAAAGGGCGGCTGCATCTAGCTCGTAGACTTCCTTGCGCAGGGGCATACCTTTGCATGCCCGAAGAGCCTCCCTCCACTCCTCAGCGGTAAATTCGCCGCCCTCTAACTCAGGTTCAGGGAACCTGTTTTCCCGAAAACCACTAACAATTTTCGGGCCTCCAGGCTGCCCTTCTATAGACTTAGGGAAGTACTCATCCATAAACTGGGTAAAGATACGATCGCCATCTAGAAAAGCCCCGACATGGTACCAACTGATGGTCTTGACCGGCGGCTGATATAGTGTATTGTCGCCTGTGATATACGGGCTGGCGGAATTATTGCCTGAGAATTGCCCGAAATCTTCAACATCCACTTGCTCCACACGCCCGAAGCCGCGAAACTCACGTTCAGCTCCGTCAAAATACCCGTGGTGATAGCTGTAGCTGGAAGAAAAGCGGGTGTTGCGCCATTTGTCAAGGATCTCCGTTTTGGTCACCACATGCACAGGAAAGGGCAGTTTCGTGACCCACGGCTTGCCGTTTAATTTGTCCTGCAGGTAAAACTTTGTCGAAGAAGCATACTCTATCCGCGTCTCACCGCCCAAATGGTTATCAATCTTAACAAGCAGGTGGGGTTTTTGCCCCATCAGGTTGATATACCGCATTGGGCAGTGCGCATCACCGGGCAGAGGGGAAGACCACACCAGGCAAGCCGTGCCGTTGCCAAGCAGGTCCAACACCGATATGGAGCCAAGGTTGTCCACCTGTGGGAAAATCTTGACCGCCTTCGGGAGTGTCCAGCCATTGCCGAAACAGTTAAAATACAGGCGTACGCCGTCTCGGTGCAGATATATTATATCCGTCGTCCCGCTGCCGTCGATATCGGCCAACCGGATACGTTTGGCGTCAAACTGATCTTCGTGGTCAAACCAGGGAGAATTATCCATGGTTACTTTAGCCCCAAAACGGCCGTAGCCGGCATTGGGCCAGTAGCAGATCTCTCCGTTTCGAATGCGTATCAAATCTGTAAGTCCGTCCCCGTTCATGTCCGAAAGGAAAATTGTTTCTGCGGAATCTGCGAAAACCAGTCGAGGGCCCAGTTCTTCATCCTTTGGCTGAAAAACACGCCGCACCGAATCAAAGCCTTCTTCAGCCAGAGACGGGTACCATAAAAAAACATCTTGCTCCGTTATAAGAATGTCGGCGTGCCCATCGCCGTCCAAATCAATTAACCTCAAATTGGGATCGGACATGTCGTGATGGAGCCACGAGCTGAAAGGACGAAATTCCTGCCATCCTTCTGCATCATCGTGTTTAAAAAAACCGGCGCCGGCGCCATCCGTCACCACAAAATCAAGCCGGCCGTCTCCAGCCAAATCCAAAAGCTGGGTTTGAGCGCCCGGAAGGATGTTGGGCTGAACTGCCATCATCTTGGCGGGGGCGAAAGTTGTTTTATCGCCGAGCGGGCTTAGATTGCTTTTATAAAGCCAGGCGCCGCCCTGCTGCGTCAAGATGCCCGGCGCCCCTTCACCGTGCAGGTCAATCCATTGGTACAGGTTTTCATCAAGACCAATGGGCAAATTTTTCAGACTTTCGGGATCTACGGTTTCTACTGCGTCCTGCACAACCGGCTGGCTGTAAGTAAATTCGACGGGCGGCGACAGGCGCAATATATATTTTTTATCAACGGTTTTTTTGTAATAGGTTTGGCAAGTTGCAGCCAAAAAAGAATAAGACGGATCGAGAACTTTAGAATCTTTTTTATGACCGGAATAGGTAAAATCAATTGTATGCACCAGACCGTCGTACCCGTTTTGGTTAACCAGATCATCAGGGATATGGTGAAACATCAAAATGCGCCTGCAAAGGCGGCAGGTGCGGACTTCAAACCCGGAGCGGTAACTGGAAAAGGGGTCGGGGCGCAGTTGCCAGGCCCGCCGCTCCAAAATCTCGCCGCCCTCAGGCTGGATTAATTCCGGATCATATTCTCCATAGTCAAGCACAACCTCAAAAAGCCATTGGGTGCTATCTTTCTGGCTTTGGCTTAAAAACGGCGGCCGAATCGCGTTTTCATCCAAAAGGGGCTGCTTGTTTCCGTATAAAACCCTCTTGAGGTAACGGTTTGCCGTACGGCGCAGGTCTCTGGCATCTCCCCGGTTTGCTTCGCTTGCTAAAGACAAATCCAGGCCTGCGCCATCTTCCTGATTGTATTCGTATAGAATAGCCTCGCCTTTATCGTCCCGAACTTCACAAATCAGCCAGTTAAAAATACGTTCGGGATTCAGCGGGTCGGCAATGCGGGAATTAGTGTCTTTTCCGTAAATCGCTAAAATATTGTCCTTAGAAAAGGAACGCCAAAACATATCGCCCGGCTCGTCCAAATTGGCCCAACGCTCGATTCTGGAAAAACTGCTCTCAACCCGAGGCTTATACCTGCGAATTTCATAGGCCTTGCCGTCTGCCATGCGCTTATATGATGCGATTTTCTGTTGCCCATCGGGCGTTTGCATAAGTTCGGGAACGAGGTCTTCCGCATCTGATAACAGGAAAACGTCACTATCGGGCTGCTCGCCGCGCCCGTCCTGATAGAGCGGCAAGCCTTTGTCTGTCTTGCGGGTGATCTGGGGGAGAGATAAGTTCCATCCCATCCCAAAAGGGCCATTTCCGGCCCCGGAGTCATAAGATAAAGTCAGCTTAGGGCCGAAATCATTACGGCTTTTCGTAACGGTGATTGGGATGCTGAATGAGCCCGTTCCGGTTACAGGGTTTGCGGCAAATTTTTCGCCCATGCCGTGTAATGAACCCCCTCCTTTGGGCAAAGACAAATCCGGAGCCTTTATGGCAAATTCGTTGCCGGAATTGTTTTGATTAGAATTGTTTTGACCGGAGGTGGTTTGTGTTGACTGTTGCATGGTATCTCCTCCTTATTGATATAAATCCTGCTCATATTATAATTTAGAGCCTATCGAACAATAAGCATATTTGCGTATTACTCAATGGGCTCCTGATCAACTTGAACAACTTCGTTCTTAATTAAACATTATATCAGATATCTGTAAAAAGTCTATACTCTAAGGATGTCTTGACGCTCTTGCTTGACTAAAATAAGCAGGTAGCCTATAATTATATTGTTGACTGAACCGATTTGGCAGGCTTGGTTTTAAGGAGATTTCTGTTCATGATTAATTTCGCAATAAATTTGTTTGTTCATGTTTCGGCTCTGCTTTGCATCGGCATGATCGTTGTCGTGGCACGAAAATACCAGCATTCTCAAATGCGTACAGCCTTTCTCATTACGCTCTGCTTTATGTCTGTGTGGTGCGCCGGAACCTTATTGGAAATGGATTACCGTATTATAACAGGCGCTACCAATATGCTGTTTATTAATATCTGCTATATCGGCATATGCTTCGTGCCTGTTGCCATCCTCTATCTTGGCAAGGTCATTTTCCATCCCGACTGGCAACCCCGGCTGAAACATGCGGCGCTTTTGATTATTCCGCTTACGAGTGTTATCATCGTATTCACTGATCCGCTGCATCACTTGTTTTTCAAACACTTTTCGCTGTATTCCGCCGATGCCGTTTACGGCGCGTATTATTACTTCCACTCGATATATTCCTACGGCTGTATTTTGGCAGGAATTGTTTTTATGTTTGTTGCTTCATTCCGTAATTCCGGTCTTTTTTCCTTGCAGTCGTTGCTTGTCGTTTCAGGGGTTTTAATCACGCTCATTCCAAATATGCTGTATTCACTCGGTTTGGTGAATCTGCCCTTCAATATCAGCATGGCGGTATTTACCGTAACCATCCTTTGTTTTTTGATCGCCTTCTTAAAATACCGTTTCATTACCGCCTTACCCATCACCTTACGGGAGGTCGTAGATCTTATTTCTGATGGATACCTGGTGGTTGATAAACAGCTCTATATCCTGGCGTATAACAAAGCGTTAATACGTCTGCTACCGGAGCAGGTAAATATTGTGTTGGGGGAAAATCTGCGTACATTCAGCGAACAGTATTTTATGGATACCCCCTATGAATTTTTTTTAGAACTGAATACTCGTGCCGCGGTGCATAAGGGCACTGTCTCGGAAGAAGCGCACCTTTTTGGGGACACCTATGTTAGCGTAGAAGTTACCCCTGTCATACAACGTAACGTACAAATCGGCAGCATTATACTGTTTAAGGATATTACACAATCCAAGATGCTTATTGAGGCTACCCGGGATGCCAGCCGGGCGAAAAGCGATTTTCTGGCCAACATGAGTCACGAGATCCGCACACCGATGAATGCGATTATCGGAATGGTCACTATTGGCAAATCCACTACTGATCCAAACCGCAAAGATTACTGCCTGGCGAAAATAAGTGATGCGTCAACACATCTGCTCGGTGTAATCAATGATGTTCTTGATATGTCAAAAATTGAAGCCGGGAAATTTGAACTCTCGCAGGTGGAATACATCTTTGAAAAGATGATCCAACGGGTTGTCAATATCATAAATTTCCGCGTGGAAAGCAAGCAGCAGAAATTTATGGTACGAATCGACAGTAATATTCCGGAAATATTGATTGGTGACGATCAGCGGTTGGCGCAGGTGATTGCTAATCTGCTGGGGAATGCGGTAAAATTCACCCCAGAATCGGGATCGATCACACTTAATGCACAGTTTCTGGAAGAGGTAAACGGGCTCTGCACCATCCAAATTAAAGTAATCGATACTGGTATCGGTATAAGTCCCGAGCAGCAAAGCCACCTGTTCCAGTCTTTTGCCCAGGCCAACATCAATACAGCCCGTGAATTCGGCGGCACGGGATTGGGACTTTCCATTTCTAAAAATATTGTAGAAATGATGGGCGGAGAGATTTGGGTCGAGTCGGAACTCGGAAAAGGCTCAACATTCTCGTTCACCTACAAAGCGGAACGGGGCGGGATAAAATCCGCCGGTCTTGATTTGAATGAAGCGGATGTAGTACAGTCTGATATTTCTGATATTAACGGAATCTTTGCCGGACACCGTGTGCTGCTGGTGGAGGACATTGAAATAAACCGCGAAATCGTGCTTGCTTTGCTTGAGCCGACACTTATACAAATTGACTGCGCCGAAAACGGCGCCGAAGCCATCCGTATATTTAATGAGACGCCGGAAAAATACGAATTGATTTTGATGGACATTCAAATGCCGGAAATGAACGGTTATGAGGCAAGCCGCGCAATCCGGGCTCTTGATATTCCGGAAGCGAAGACTGTGCCCATCATCGCCATGACCGCAAATGTATTCCGTGAAGACATTGAAAAGTGCCTGGCCGCAGGGATGAATGGCCACCTCGGGAAACCGATTAATTGTAATGAAGTATTGGATAAGCTGAGTGCCTGTTTGCCTATAAAATAAACCAAGGAGATGTTAAAAATGCCTGCAGATCAACAGCAATATTATCCTCTTACCATACCGCAAAAAGGAATATGGTATACAATATCAACTCCAACAATTGCATTCGCACCCATTTGCGATTTAGGTGCTATTTAATTTCCACATACCCATTCGCAGCAGATACGCGCTGGCCTACTGCGTTTCTATGATCACCCTTCTTTTTGCATGATCCCAATCCACATCACAGTCGAGCGCTTCCGCGACAAACCGCAGCGGCACGAGGGTACGGTCATTTTGAATCATCGCAGGCGCGTCAAGCGTTACGGCTTCCCCGTTGATTAACGCCTCGCCTTTTCCGATGCTAATCGCAACAGTAACATCGCCCCTGACGGCGGTGACCTTTCTTTCTTTACCATCCCACGATATTTCCGCACCCAGCGTCTCAAATATCTTGCGCATGGGAACCATCGTTCTTCCGTTTACAATGGTCGGCTCCGCGTCAAAATATAGTTCAATATCGTTCACATATACGGTAACAGGCGGGATACGCCTTTTTTCATGAAAGTCCGGCGGGATTTGAAAAAAACCGACGCGGGCGTTCATACCGGCGCCGAGATCACTCGTTTGCACAAAAGCATAATCTTCAGTCAGGTATATGTAATCAAAAACAGTGGGCAACACTTCCGCACCGTACTGATTCAGCAAACCCTCCGTCCTGTAATACTGCTCGTTGACAATCAAAAAATTATTTTTGAAATCGCCGCTGTTGCTATATTTGAATCCTGTCAGATTGTTGCCATTCGCATCAAAAAGCGCGATCTTTCGCTGATAATCATGTGGAGGCGTAACGTTCGGTGGGTATTCCCCATGTTTAACACCCAACAACAGGCCCTTGCCCAAATAGTATAAGGAAAACTCCTTGTACCCTGTTACATTATTTCCTTCTTCATCCAAATCGGCGCTGATATCTCTACCGTTCTCAATCCTCCCCACATTGATGGTTCCATCCGGATTTGCGTTGATATATGAATACTCGCCGGATAGGATAACATTGCCGTCTGCGTCCATCAAAAAAGTGACGCCGCTTTTAACAGCCGAGAACTTTGTATTGCCGGCTTCGTAACTCGCAGGGTAAATATTATCATATTCGATGGGAAGAATCAGTTTTCCGGCGGTATTGAGCACCCCGTATTTTCCACTGACCGAAACCCAATACAGTGTATCAGCCAATGCGTATATTTCATCAAAAGCGGGGGCGGCGATTTCAGCGCCCGTCTTATCGATCAGTCCCCATTTACCGTTTACTTGAACAGCGGCAGTACCCGAATGATAGAGCCACGCTTGTTCATATATGGCGGGAACCGCTTCGTTGCCTGATAAATTCACAAAACCGTATTTACCGTTTCGGGAAATCCTGATCATGCCATCGCTGATATAATCGATGGTATCATAAGCGGTTTCGCTTAACAGCGCGCCGGAGGCATTTAGCAAATATCCCGAGACATAAAAGTCTTGTCCCATATCACCGGAAGAGGCGAAAACGCCCCCGCCTATGTGCGTTAACTTTTTATACTCACCGGTTGAGAATAAGAGCTTGCCGCTCGCATCAATTACACCGATATGGCCGTTCGCGCGCAGCGTAACCGTCGCGTATCCATTGTTAAAATGATTCAGCTCCAAATAGGGGCTCGCATCCATTTTTGCGAATCCCTCGGAACTGATCAAATAGCACTCATTACCTTTTCTCAGGATTGTCATGAAAAAATCATTAAACGAAGAGCCACTCGATTCAAAAACATCAGGTTCGATGACAATCTCGCCCTTGCCGTTGATGATGCCCACCCTGTGCCCGTTGAAATCATCGTCCTCCGCCATCGATAATTGATAATAGTCTGTTCCCCACAGAGCCTGAATCCAATAATTTTTGTATTTCCCGTCAAAGTCAAACCAATGAATATTCGCTCCAATATCACCGAATGAGGGTTGGTTTCCGGTCGCCGCGTATATCCCGCTCATCGGAACACTGATCAAACACACCATTGTGAAACAACAAATAATTTTTCTGATATGCTTTGTTTTAATTCTCAATATTTTCATTCCCTTCTTCTTCTTAATAGTATTCTATTTTTTGACGTTTATTTTGGCATATTGTTCCGTATGTTATATAAAACAAGGTATATGAATAACATGTGATATTTCAATCACAACGATGAATTTCGACAAAAAATTAAACTTTTTTTGTAAACCATATTGACTCTCAAGTTACATTAACCTTTATGCTTTAGCTATGGCAGCCCGTCAATGTAAATCATCAAAAATTATCAAGTAAGGAGATTGTTAAAATGAAGATTCGCACAAAAATATTGGGTGGATTTATGATCATGGCTCTTGTTACCGTAATTGTCGGTGTTACAGGGCTGTTATCCACCATGAAGCTCGATAGCATAGCAACCGAGTTGCACAAACTGCAACTTGAAAGCGACAGTGTTTCAAGGGTGCTGAACGCGCACTATGGATGGCGGCAGGCGTTGACCGAGTCGGTTCTGACCGGAAATCAATTCAAAGGGTCGCTTGACCCAAACTCCTGCGCGCTCGGACAATGGTATAACAGCGATGAGGCAAAAAATATGAATGACCCGGAATTGCTGAACATGCTGACAAAGCTCGACGCTCCCCACGAAGTTATACATCGCGAGGCAAAAACGGTTGTGGCGCTCATTGAAGCCGGAGATTTACAGGCGGCCCAGGTTCATCTTGAAAACGTCATATTCCCGAAAGCAACGGAAGTCATCTCTTCTTTGACCAGTATGCAGTCGCGGTATACGGACATAGTTGAGGCGAAAGACGCCGAGAGTATCAGACTCGCCAATTTTACGCAAATCATCAATATAGCGCTTATTATCATATCCGTAATCATTTGCGTTTTCTTGGGGTTCTATATTTCCAATCTTATCAGCAAGCCGCTCGTCCTGCTCGCAGCTTTTATGAAAAAAGCGGGTTCCACAGGCGACATTACGCTTACTCCCGCCGATGTTGATTCTATCAACAGGCTCGCAAAGAGTAAAGATGAACTCGGACAGGCTATAAGCGGCTCCACCGATTTCATCAAGCATGTCACGTTAATCGCCGGAGAACTGGAGTCCATCGCAAGCGGCGACTTGACCCACAATGTCAAGCTGCTTTCCGACGAGGATGTGATGGGGAGATCTTTGAAGCAGATGACTGACAACCTCAACAATATGTTTAGTGAGATCAACGCCTCCACCAATCAGGTGTCCACAGGCGCAAAGCAGGTCGCAAACGGCGCGCAAGCGCTCGCGCAAGGCGCGACCGAACAAGCCGCGTCTATAGAGGGACTGTCTTCCTCTATCACCGAAATAGCGAAAATGACTAAAGCAAATGCTGCCACTGCCGACAAAACTGCAAAGCTGTCAGCGACGATTAAAGAGAATGCCGAAACGGGCAGCCGTCAGATGGACGAGATGATTACGGCAGTCGCTGAAATCAATGACGCGAGCAAGAACATCAGTAAAATTATCAAGACGATCGACGACATTGCTTTCCAGACGAATATTCTTGCCTTAAACGCCGCCGTGGAAGCGGCACGGGCTGGACAGCATGGCAAGGGGTTCGCTGTTGTGGCGGAAGAAGTTCGTAACCTCGCATCTAAGAGCGCGGAAGCTGCCAAAGAAACTGGCGACATGATTCAGAACTCGATGGAGAAGGCCGAACTTGGCTCCCGCATAGCCGGAGAAACAGCCGCGAGCCTCAGCGAAATCGTAAACGGCATAAATGAGTCAAGTCAGCTCGTAACGGAAATTGCTCAAGCGTCGGAAGAACAGTCGTTGGGAATAGGGCAAATCAACACGGGCATCGACCAGGTTGCGCAGGTCGTCCAGCAGAACAGCGCTACTGCGGAAGAATCAGCTGCCGCATCGGAAGAAATGAGCGGACAGTCCGATATGTTGCATCAACTGATTGCACAGTTCAAGCTGAAAGAGAGTAATGCAATAACAGCACATATAAGGGGGTAGTTACATGAATCTTGGTGAAAAACTGAAATATCTTCGGATAAACGCGAAAAATACGTTGAAAGAACAAAGTGAGCTTCTGGGGGTGTCTTTGAATACCGTGTACAGATGGGAGCACGATCTTGCTACTCCCAGGAAGCCGATGCTGAAAACAATAGCTGATCATTATAATATGCCGTTGGAAAGGCTGCTTTCAGAAAGCACCGAAGAAAACAAGCTTGAGCATATCACTATACCCATGGTGAGCAATGCTGAGCAGCAGCTATTGAGTATGTTCAGGAAGTTGTCGAATAACAGTAAATACAAGGTTTTAGGATATATAGAACACTTGTTTATAGATGAATATAGGGCTACAAGTCCGTAACAGTCCGCAACGACCTGCGTGCCGTAACCAAAGCGATAATTCAATTATCGCTTTTATTCAAGTATTTTCAACACGCATCGTCAATTTACGATATGCTACATGTTTATAGCACAGAAGAATATAAAAAAATGTCTTCAGCGGAGGGCGGGTACGTATAATACGCCCCCCACTTGTCATCCCATAATTATAGGTCTTTGCGCCATTTTCCTCCGAATCAATAAAATATATCTCGAAGGAGGATTCAAGCTTCTGACTATTTATATCAAGCAAAAATGGAGTTGGCTCCTTATTGAGACAACCCATTTATTTTATCAAAATTTGTCATTTAATTTTTCTAATACCTAATTTTCACATTTTTGCTTGTGGAACGTAATGTAATATTTGCCATATTACACCGAATTTGTCTTTCACCATGCCATACCACTCGCTAAAGAAGGCTTGCTGAAGCTCCATATAAACTTCGCCGCCCTCCTTCAACTCATTAAAGAGCCGTGTAACTTCATCTTTATTATCCGTGCTGATGGTCGGGGTGATATTATCGCCCACAGTAAGCGGCGAATCGGAGGGCATATCCATAAACATCACGGTCATGCCGCCGAACGGTATTCCTGCGTACATGATCCTGTCGCGGTCAGCCTCTTTCAAAGGATAGTTGGGATCGGGCGGCGCGTCACCATAAGTCATAAGGTTATTAACTGTGGATTTAAATACCTTTGCGTAAAACTCGACCGCTTCGCGGCAGTTGCCGTCAAAATTAATAAATAATTCAAGTTGCATCTTCAAATCCTCCTTTTTTTTAATGATCTCTTTTTCATTTTCACAAAACAATACTTTTCGGCTCACTGGTCAATCGTAAACAAGCGGTACGATGTCAGGGTCGTCAATATTTTCATAATTGTAAAATTTACATCCCGTATCTACAATAGCGTCAACCGACTCTCCTTTTACGGCCTTGCGATATATTTTAACCAATTTAGTTATTAAGAAAACCCGCATCGCTACGGGCTTTCGGATATCTATAGTCATTCATGAAATAAATGATTTAATGTTTATTCATCATTGAAATCATTATTATTTGGCCTTAATTATCAACACCTGGCCGGGATAGATACGGTTTGGATTGTTACCGATGACGTTTCTGTTCATGTTATAGATTTCACGCCAGCGAGTGCTGTCGCCATACTGTTTCCATGCAATGCGCGCCAAGTTGTCACCATGCACAACCACATAGGTAATTGTGCCGTCGATATTTGGCAATGGATCCAACGGGACTTCCTCCTCCTCAAAGATTCCAAATTCATTCGGGGCTAGAATACGCACCTCACGGATAGCTTCGGCCTCGAATCCAAAATCGTTGACAACCTTGTAGGTTACAATGTACGTCCCCGCCACGCTGGTGTCAGGCACACCGATAATTTCCACTCTGTCTGAAATATTTTCGCCTAAAAAGTCGACCGCCCATGCGCCTTGCTCATAATAAGGTGTTCCTCCAAGGTGAAGAATAATCGGATTTGAACCGATAGGCGCAATATTAGGCACTGGCAATGAACGAGGGATCTCTTCCTCTGTAAATGTGATCAACGTAACTTCAGGCATCAACAAGTCAATTGAGTATTTACTGTTTCCGCTTGCTTTGTCGACTGCGACCACGAGTTCGTATTTGCCCTCAAGAATCTTATACTGCTTTTTCCCAGCGGCTGTAAATGTATCTTTCACCATTGCTTTTTTTGTCGTGGTGTCGATAAGTTGAGCGGTAATTGTCATATTTTTGTCGATGTTGGTAATATTGAGGTCGATGAAACCTGTTTCGTTGCATACAATGCCGGTATGTGTGACCTTGCCGCCCTGTTTGGCCTGGCCGCTAAGACCGTATTTCGCACGAGGTTCTTTTTTCTCTGTCGGGGCAATGATTCGCACATTTCGGGTGGCAGAGGACGTGAGGCCGCTCTTTGGACTGGTAACACTGTAAGTTAGTGTATATGTGCCAGCCACGTTACGATTTACGGTTCCCGAAATCCGTACTAAATTTGAAATATCCGTTCCGTCATAGTCAACGGCGCGGGCACTCTGCTCTGTATACGGCGTTCCGCTGGTAAGATGCAGGACAATCGGGTTAGAACCGTTGACCGTGATCTTGGGCGTCGTCGCAGGTATAGCAACGGCTGGCTTAGGAAGAACGGTTACGGTGCGGGTTGCGCGGGCAGAGAGTCCTGCTGAGTCTGTGACTTCATACGTTACCGTGTATATTCCGGCAGTCCATATGTTAACATCATTTATAATTTTAACTGCCGATGTCAGGTTGACATTTTTGCAGTCGGCTGCAAGATATCCTGCTTCTTTATATGGCTGCCCATATTCCAACGTCATATCGGTAAATCCGGCCAGCCTGATTATCGGCGCCGTTCGGGTGTTCTGCGGGGATTCCGGTTGCATCTGGCTCTTCGCTTCCGCTTCGGCTTTTGCCTGAGCCTCTGCCGCTGCTTTCGCTTCTGCTTCTGCTTTCGCCTGAGCCTCTGCCGCTGCCTTCGCTTCTGCTTCTGCCTTTGCTTGAGCCTCTGCCGCTGCCTTCGCTTCCGCCTCAGCCTTTGCTTTTGCCTCTGCTTCCGCTGCTGCCTTCGCTTCGGCTGCTGCCTTTGCCTGAGCCTCTGCCGCTGCCTTTGCTTCTGCTTCTGCCTTTGCTTGAGCCTCTGCCGCTGCCTTCGCCTCGGCCTTTGCCTTTGCTTCGGCTTCAGCATTAGAATTAGCCGTACCGCCGGCCAATTCGAGCGTCTTGGCGATGTCTATTAAACCGTAACCGGTTTGCTCATTAAAACCGCCGCCCAGGGGTTTACAACCCTTCTCAATCAGCCGGTATACCTGATCGTTCGTCAATTTCGGATTAAGCGCCCAGACCATCGAAGCCAGTGCTGCCACCTGTGGTGTGGCAAATGATGTTCCGGATAATGTTGTATAACCGCCTGAAGGCGTTATTGTGGAGAAGCTGCTCATCGCAACAACATTGATGCCTGTACCGTAGTTTGACGATGCTAAGCGTGTCGACCCGTTACCTGTTGAGCCTACCGCCATGACGTTTGCATAACGGGCGGGGTAACAAACCCCATTCTTACTTTCATTGCCGGAGGCCGCAAAGAGGGCGCAGCCTTTATTGTAGGCGTAATCGATTGCACTCCTCAGGGTAACGCTGTCTGTTGCATACCCTAAACTCAAGTTGATGACTTTCGCACCGTTGTCAGCTGCCCAAATGATACCCTTTGCCACATTCGCTACCGATATAGAGCCGTTTGCGTCATCGATTTTGATAGGCATTATCGAAGCGCTCCAGTTAATACCGACATTGCCAATCCCGTTGTTTCCGACGCAGCCCATTGTTCCGGCGACGCCGGACCCGTGACCTAGTTTATCGTTGTTAGGCGAAAGGCCCGCCACAGCTGAATAGCCTGATACCAGCGGCGGCATGTCCGGGTGTGCCGCGACGCCGGAGTCGACGACGGCGATGACCGGAGTGCTTGAGCCTTTTAATATGTTCCAAGCCGGCGGTGCGTTTAATACCATTAATGTGAGGGTTTGTGCTTTATAATTAGGATCATTGGGGATCAGTTGTTGTTCGAGCGCCATAACATAGTTCGGCTCGACATATTCGACATATTTATTATTCTTAAACCGGTTGAGGACGGCGTTCGGATCCCTATGAAGGTCGTCAACCTTGACGACATACAGGCCGAGGTCTTCCACAAAACCGATCTTTTGGACTTTCTCAATCTCTCTCCGAAGCTGTTTTTCTTTGCCTGGAACCTGATTTGGATCTTTAAATTTGACAATAATTTCATCAAGAACATATTCTCCTTGTAATTGCGTCGCGTTTTCAGCGTCAAATAACTCGTCGCCGTAGATTTCCGCATCGTTGTCTCCCGCGTCAGAGTCCTGCTGCGGAGGAGTTTCCTCGGGCTCATCGGGAACATCTTCTTCGTTTTCCAAGTCGTAGACAGTGGTTAGATCGGAGTAGTATTCTTCGACATCTTCGTCAATAAGGTCTTCGCCAATGACGTCTTCGTCAAAGTCATGATTTTCAAGGCTAACAATGGCCTCTTCTTCGGGTTCTTCTGCTGCTAAGGCTGTGAAGGCCGATGGCATAGCCGTCAGCATCATACACAAGCATAGGGTCAGCGCTAAAATACGTTTCATTTTTTCCACCAGCCTTCACTGTAAAATAATGGTTATATCTTGTTGTAAAATAATCGTTGTCTATTAGCGACGGAAGGGGGCAAGGGATACGTCCCTCTCCCCCTTCGGCGCTGGAATTAAGCTGTTGTTTTGTTGTTAACGCGTTGCGTTTCCTTATTATTCCGCATCAACTGATTCTTCAGTAGTTTCGGAATCGACTGACTCTTCAGTAGCTGCGGAGTCGGCTGACTCTTCAAGATCTTCTGGGCCTGCCAGTTCTTCAGGCTCTTCGATGCCAACTGGCTCTTCAGGATCCTTGAGGTCGATTCTAAAATCTTCCAATGTTGAAACGAAATCGAACTGAACGCTTGTTGGAACGAAACTGGACTGAATGACATTTAACGATTCATGAATATATACAAGCGGAGTATAATAGTTACTGCTCGTATACACTACGAATAAGCCGTCTTTATAAGCAGGAAGCTCTATCGTCTCACCTGTTGTCGTCCAGTTGATATTACCAAAAGGAACTCCATATTCGTTTTCAAAGAATTCGAGCCAAAGCTCCTCATGATAACCGCATCCCAAATCAAACCATCCAGTGTGTGTGTGTGCACGGGTGCATATGTTGGCAAAATAACCGTAGACAGTCGGCTTGAAGCCGCCATTGACCCAAGGCACTATGTCATGGCCGAGTTCGGTTCCCGGTACAGCGAGATTGAAGCCCGTTGCGCTTACAGCACAGTCGTGCCACAAACTAATAGTGATAGCGCTGGTGCATGTTGCAGGGATAATGGTTATATCACAAGCTGCATCTCCGCAAATTCCATACCAGAAATATCCCAGTCCACCTTGACCGTCAGCAACTGCGTTAGGCTGACTCAGTACCCATTCATAATGCGCCCGGTCTGTTGCACACGCCCACTCAACGGAATGCTTGCAGTAGTGTACGTTGTTGACCGTCGGGGCTTCTTGATCAGCCAAGTTATAACTTTCCGGCCAAATAGTTTTTCCTTTTGAATCGATTTTGAAATATAATCCGTCATCGCCATTAGGATATAGGGCTTTCCAGACATATCTGTATCCATGCCCTGTCTCTGTTACAGGATCATAATTCGGTACAGTGTCTTGATCAACCGTCAAAATTTCCTTAAACACATACTTGCCAGGATCAAGGTTTGCTACCTCAACATTGCCAGAGGCATCAGTGTAATGCTCTCCAACAAAGTCAGTATAGTCGTTTGTTTCTTCGTCGAATCTGAACAGTTTAAATCCAAATTCCTCGAGTTTGTCGATTGGCAGCAGGCCGCCGTATTTGACTTTTGTGAAAAATACGTTGCCTTTTAACGGGTCACCCGGTTTGTTGTCGAAGGTAACTTCTCCACCGTAGACCGGAACGAGCTGTGGCTGGCAGAACTCATAGTCATGATTGTGGTTTTCGCAGAGCATGTAAACGAGGTCTACTATAGCGCCTTCGCCTGCATAACCCGCTTCTGCCGCGGCGATTGCCGCTTTTACAGCCGCTTTTTCTTCAGCTGTCAGATTCGTGTTGCCAAATGCCGCTGAATTTACGTCAACAGCGCCGAGCAGTGCCCATATGACTGTCTGGGTGACAGCTCTGTTGTCGTTCAGGTTTCCAATGTTGTCTTCAATATAGTTGAGGGCAGAGATGAACGCTTCATAGCTCGCGGCTCCCGGTTCATCCGGCATAGTCTTGCCGGCAACCATATAACCCGCGCAACCAAGGTGGTTATCTCCAGCGAAGTTCTTTGACCCAGCGTGGGCGCAGAAAGATGCGTATTCTTCATCCGTGACTGAATTTCTGATTCCGATGTAGAAGAGGTCGCCATTGTTATTGATCCCTGGATATCCTAAAGTACGCCTTCCAGGCCAGCCATAACCGTTGACGATCGTGTACAGAACATCGTAGTCGAATTCGCTGCTGTTTCCTGTAATTACACCTGTCTCAGCGTTGAAGTAGAAGAGCAGGTCATCGGCATCGTCAAAGATTTCCGAAGCTATCGAACCCATCACTTCGTGTACCAGGTACCAACCGGTACCAACTTGTGGTGAGAAGGTGATCATACTGTCAGAGTCAAGCGTTCCAGTGGCGACCAGTGCGCCTTTCGTTCCGTTTTCATCGGATGCGTAAAGCTCAAAGTTGATGTCATTAAGGATGTCAATTGCGTCCATGATATGGCCGTTCTCGATCAGCCAAGCGGCGATTTCTAATTTGACGTCGCCGTCAATAACAACCTTCTTCAGCTTGAAATCGCCTTTAAGCTCGCCTTTTGGCGTGTTGTTGAAGGTGACTTCTCCGCCGTAGACCGGGACGAGCTGTGGCTGGCAATACTCATAGTTATGCCCTTGGTTTTCGCAGAGCATGTAAACGAGGTCCACTATAGCGCCTTCGCCTGCATAACCCGCTTCTGCCGCGGCGATTGCCGCTTTTACAGCTGCTTTTTCTTCAGCTGTCAGATTCGTGTTGCCAAATGCCCCTGAATTTACGTCAACAGCTCCGAGCAGCGCCCATACGACTGTCTGGGTGACAGCTCTGTTGTCGTTCAGGTTTCCAATGTTGTCTTCAATATAGTTGAAAGCGGAGATGAACGCTTCATAGCTTGCGGCTCCCGGTTCATCCGGCATCGTTTTGCCGGCAACCATATAACCGCTGCATCCAAGGTGGTTGTCTCCAGCGAAGTTCTTTGAACCAGCGTGGGCACAGAAGGATGCGTATTCTTCATCGGTGACTGAATTTCTGACTCCGATGTAGAAGAGGTCGCCGTTGTTATTGAGCCCTGGATATCCTAACGTGCGGCTTCCGGGCCAGCCATAACCGTTGACGATCGTGTACAGAACATCGTAGTCGAATTCGCTGCTGT
>Ga0123353_10000607_pt1 | contig 43915 bp, 33 predicted proteins | sample TergutLab28metaG_3_FD_92763 | JGI IMG/M metagenome (GOLD analysis project Ga0123353, IMG submission 92763) | Labiotermes labralis P3 segment gut microbial communities from Petit-Saut dam, French Guiana - Lab288 P3 | ecosystem: Host-associated > Arthropoda: Insects > Digestive system > Gut ... | reverse complement strand
GCATTCTCGTTGCCCAATCATCGTGTTGAAGAATTCATATTCACCGATTAAGAAAAGGGGGAAACTGCCTTTTGCATCCCATGGACGCCGGGTTGCTTTCTCGCCAAGGATTTCTTCAATGTATTCCAACTCTGCTCACCTCGCAATATAACCTTAGCGTATATATTATAACCACAATAAAGTTAAATGTCAATAGAAACATTAAATGATTCTGGAAGCATGAAAAAGACGCCCTTCCCCGCGAGGGAAAAGCGCCTGTGGTTGACTATATAGACTTATTCTGTGTTATGCCGTTGCGCAGGGTGCGGTCGGCCTTGATGTTGTCCCAGACGTAATCCAGGGCAATCATCATCCCCACCGGCAGCAGCTTGCCCTTGAGCTCTGAGATGTCCAACACGACGTATTTATTGGATAAATCCACGTTGGTCTGTTGGTTGAAGCTCTGGGCCGAGCCCGTGACGAAGCGGCTGACGATGGCGGCGATGCGTGCTGTCATCTGGTTTTCGGTCAGGTGCCGGTGCAGGTCGCCCAGGATGGGCATTGTGCCGGTGCTGAAGACTGTGCTGTTGTCGTGGGTGATGCCGAAGCCAGCGTATGTCTTGACCAGGGCCTCATCCAGCATTTGCTCCTCCTCGTTGCTCAGGTCGGGGATGAGAAGGGAAAAGAAGATCATCAGCTGCTGTATCTTCCGGGCCAGCAGGGAGTCGCTGTCGTTGTAGTCGATTTCGTCAATGAGCTCCATTTCGGGGCTGATGGTGCGGCGTATCTCCATGACGTTGATGCAGTGCTTGGAGCCGGGAGAAATCTTGATGTACTCCCCACCGATGCGGTTGCAGGCCCGGCGGAACTCGTGGCCCTTCAGCGGGGCCAGGATGTAGCACTGGATGCCGCGCATACGCATACGTAGAGCCATCAGTTGCATCGTGAAGGTCTTGCCGGAGCCGCTGGTACCTAGCAGCGTGACGTTGGCGTTCTTGTTGATCTTCGTGTTAAACAGGTCAACGATGCACAGGCTGTTGTTGTGCCGGTTGACGCCCAGCAGGATGCCGTTGTCGTCAGACAGCTCGAAGCTGGTGAACATGTAGGTGGAGGCCGCGCCGCTGGTTAAAATATTTCGGCGGGACTTTTTCTCCAGGTTCGCGTCGAGCCGCAGGAAGGGCATCACGGTGTTCAGTGCCGCCTCCTGTTGGAAGTTGCAGTCGCCCGTGGCCATGTCCATGGATTTGAGCATGTCCACGATCTGCTGCCGCCGCCAGGCCAGTTCGTCGTAGGTCATCGCCGAAACCGTGATGAAGATGCTCATGTAAAACAGGTCCTCGTTGTACTGCGAGATGCCCTGCTTGATGGCGTAGCCCGCGGCGATGGAGCTTTGCAGCTCGTCGTAGTCGGTGCTGGTGTCCTGCACGCCCCGCAGCTTCGTGCGGTTCAGGCGGATGCGCTGGGCCACCCGGTCGAGGGTCTTGCCGCGGTTCTCGCGGCGCAGGAACACGTCGATGTCCACGCCCTCGCCGGCGTTGATCAGCGCCGACATCCACCCAGCCCGCACCGCGCCGGGGTACTTCTTGCCGTTGCCGCCGGGCTCACGTTGCTTAACATAGGACATGTTGGAATCAATCTTCATGAGACGCCTTTTGAAGTCAATGTCCCCATGGGTTCGCAGGGCCAGCGCTTCTCCCACACGAATACCCGTGTTCAAGATTAGAATGAAAGCATACGCTAATCGGTAGACCGGCTTCCCATTTGAGTAGGTGCAGAGGGCTTCCCTGCAGAAGCGCTCAATTTCCGCATCGGTCAAAACCCGGACATCGTCTTCATCGTCAAGGCTGACGAAGTCCGCTTCCTTCGGCTTGTTTTTCTTGTTGCATGGATTCCTTTCCAGCAAGCCGTCTTCAACCGCCTGTCGCAAACACTCATTTAGCGTGTCGTAAGCCTTTTTCACGGTAGAATATGCGTAGCCCCTTTCGTATTGGAGCCGGTTCATCAGGTCCTTCACGTCCGATGGAACAACCGCATGGATCTGGTGGCTGCCGAAAAAGGGGACGATCTGATGGTTGATCGAATTCTCCTGCCGGTCATAGGAGGCTGGTTTCAGGCCCTTCTTGTACCGTGGAAACCAATCCAGAATATATTTTTCCACGGTTTGCTTGCGGCGTTGCTCGGGGGTTTCCTGGTAGGCGGTCTTTTTCATCTCCCGGAGTTTGCGTTTTGCTTCTGCCTCGGTTTTGGCATACTTGGTTCGGATATCTGCTTTGCCATTAGCTTTGATGCCAACCTGAAGTTTGGCCACCCAGCGGCCATCCGCTCTTTGAAACACACTGCCGTCGCCATTGTTTTTTCTGTTACCCATTTTTATCACCTCATCCATTAAATAGCCGCGGTTGCGGCAAAAGCGGACAAGGCTTGGCGGAAAATTTTTGACACCAATTTTGACACCAATTTAGAAGTGATTTTGAGGGATTTCAGGGGGAAACAGGGGGAAACGTCACTTTCTAGGAGGGCGCTCCGAGAAACAAGCAACCTCCAGAAGGCTTGATATACAAGGCTTTCTGAAGGTTGATTCGTTGGAGGCGCCACCCAGACTCGAACTGGGGGTAAAGGTTTTGCAGACCTCTGCCTTACCACTTGGCTATGGCGCCACATCGGAAAGTATATGCCCCCGGCCCGGATATTATAGCCCATTCGGTGGGCTGTGTCAAGAAAATTTTTTCTTGCGTTACCTCATTTCACCATTTCACCAACGCCGCAAAGAGCAATACGGATGCCCAGCGCGGTAAAGAACACTGCAACGGCGATGATAACCAGCATACTCGCGTTCCGCCAAATGATGGCGCTGAATAAGAACGTGGTGCATCAGCACCGATCCGAAATTTGCGGAGAAAACCGCCGACATTCACTTTTTCGCTTATATTTGCTACACTTTTTTTGACAAAGACAGATCTAGGCCCGGCGCAGTCCCACACCGCCGTGCCCTGGCCTGCCTTGTCGGCAATGCCCTCGTCGGTGTCGTTGCGGGAGGCCGGATTGCAGCCTTCGACAAAAAAGCAAGCTTTTTTCACGAAATATAATAGCTTTGCGCCCCACCGGAGGAAAAACCCCGGCAAGGCGCATTGCTGAAAGAAAGAAGAAAGAAAGTAGAAGATGGCAATTTCTATAGAAACGACAGAGGGCCCCTGCGAATCCCATATCACCTGAAAACGGGCTTGCTATGCTGGGCGTTCCCTTTTCTGCTCCTTTTGGTTCAAGACAGCCAAAACGACAAGGGCCGCTGCGCTTACCGCCATGAGGGATGCCCAAGCCCACAGGCTTAAGCTGTCGTCGCCGGTTTTCGGCAACGAAACAGGGAGAAGAGGTTTTTTGGGGGGTACGGGCGGCGGTTCGGTTGGGGGTACGGGCGGCGGTTCCGCCGCGCCTTCATCCCAGCCTGCCGACCAGACCCACTTGATGAGCCCGGAAATATCCTCATACGCATTGCCCATATTCGGGTCAAGCTGCAGCTGGATGTTGAGCTTCCTGGTTTCCCCCGCCTCGAAAACGCCGAGGCTGATGTTGTTGCGCATGGTGCCGGGGTTTGTACCGGTTCCATAGGGCTCGCCCCATACCGGGCCCTTGTAAATCACCCTGCCGTCTTCCGCTGTCACGATGATTACGGCGTATTCCCGCAGCAGCTTGTTGATCAGCGCCAGGGTCTCCGGATCGCTGACGCCCTGGGTAATGTCCTCGGCCCGCAGGAAGATTTCCACTTTGCCCGCGTAGGCGTTTTTGACCTCTATCGTCTGAGAGCGTGTTTCGCCGGGAAACAGCCGCTTGAAGTTTGTAAATAAGTCCGTGTTCTCCGGTTCAAATGTGAATCCGTTGTTCCCCTCGCCCGTAAAAGCAACCTTGCCCACGATGGCGGCAGGCTCGCCGCCCACGTAGGTGATGCCCAAATCCGCAAAGGTTTTGTTCCAGATGACAATGCCGTTGCCCGCGGCCTGCACACATTCCATATGGATGACGATGTCCGCCTCCAGGCCTTCGTAGTTGTTGCCCGTATTTTTATCAATAGTGAAAGCGCGCAGCAGGGGGACCGCCGTCGTTTCTCCCGGCTTCAGTACGCCTTTGTAATAAAAGTAGCCGTCCGCCGCGTTGTACATCCAAAGGCTGGTGTCATATACAATTCTGATATTGTCGGTTGAATAGGAACTGTCAACAATCAGCTTTCCGTCCGCGTCGCGGGCTTCCCCCCAGGCTTTTTCCACTTTTACCCGGACAACCGCGTCGCCGCTGCCGGTGTTCTTCACGTTGACGACCTTATCGATGGTGTTGCCCGGATAGACGGGCCCGGTCTGCGCGTATTCCTCCACAATCCGGGCCCTGATGTTCGCCAAGTTGATCTCGTGCACGGACGGGGCGACGGCCTGGTACGCCGCGAAAGCGGTGCCGGTCGAGGAAACGATCAGCATCACTGCGGCCAGTAGGCCGAGTATCTTATATCTGCGCATCCCTTCATCTCCTGCCTGTTTTACGTAACGCTTCTTATTGAAGCCGAAGGATTTTTTACACCCCGCTTGTATCCCTGGTGATGCCGGCGGCATCGTCCAGCACCGAAAAGGCCTCGGCCGCGTTCGCCATCTCCGCCGCCTGGATCGCCTCCGCGGTCAGGGCAATCCTGTACCCGCTGCCGGACGCGGTCATTTCAGACCCGCCATTCTCGGTCAGCTCGTAGGCACAGCCGTTGAGGTCGTAAATTTCACGGTTGTTCCAATCCTTGGGGATTACCGCGTGGGAGAACAGCACCGCCGTATCCGCGGGGGGGCCGGCGTCAAGGATGCCCTTGTAGTGGTAGTACCGCACCGCGGGCTTCCCGGCCTCAATGCCCGCGAATGCAAACGCGGAGGCGTTGCAGCCCTTTTGTATCTTGCCCTGCGTAACCAGGGCCGCCAGCTGCGCCTGCGAGTACTTTTCCGTTTTGCTGAGGTTCGGCTGCGCCGTGCCGTAGGCCGTATCGTAATACAGGGTATCGAGAATCAGGCCCAGGCGTACCGGGTCGGTGATCAGGCTGCCGCCGCCGTCGAATATCTCCATGCGGATGCGCATATAGCTCGCGCCCGCTACCGCCGTCACGGTAGGGTCTTTGTCCCGGACGCTCCCGGGCAGCAGGTCCAGGCCGTCCCCGTCGGTCCAGCCGGGCTCCGTGAGCGCTATTTTAATCCTGCCCATGGTGAAGGTGTTGACGGCCTCGTCCCTGTCCGTAAAATACGCCAGCGTCCCGCTCAGGGCGACGGCGGCGACCAGCGCCATGGACAGCAGCGCAAGCACCAGGGCTCTTTTGTTAAATTTCATACTCTTGCCAGCTCCTTGCATAAATCTGCGTACAGGGCTTCGTCCGCCAGCAGCGCGTTGAGCAGCGTGTCGTTCTTCAGCATCTCCTGCAGGGACTGCGCCGGGCCCATTTCGTCCTCGGGCTTTTTTACCCAGATGCCTATGATGAACGTGATCAGGTACAGAGCGGCAATCGCGGTAACCGCGATAATCTTCCCGGATGCGGTGGCGACCAGGCTGAACGCTCTTCCGATATACGGCGCGTGCCACCGCACGACGCCCAGGATGTTCTCATACCGGTTGGGCCTGTCTCTCGCGGCAGGGTCGTTGGCGATGCCCCAGGTGGTGAACAGGTTCTTCTCGCGGTCGATTTCCACCACGCGGTGGGTGATGACCCTCTCGCCCGGGTCCACGAAGGCGATGTCGTCCCCGAGGTTTATGTTTTCCGCCTTTGTGGGGACGATGACGACCAGCGAGCCCACGGGAATCTCGGGCGTCATGCTGCCCGTTATGACCGCGCGGAATTCCACGCCGAACAGCTTGGGGACCGCGATCACCCCAATCGCGAGAATCAGGCACACGGTCGTCAGCCAGAACAAAATGTTTTTCACAAGCACGGCGGCGGGCCTCCCTTCCGTTTTTTTGCATGGCGCCGCGAAGCGCTCCGCCCGGCGGCGCCATGCTTGCCTCAGAGATTGCGGGTTAGACGAACAGGGCGATCAGGGCCACGGAGGCCTCCATGTAGTCCGCGAATGCGTCCTCCTGGACGACGGCGCCCTCGATCTTGATGATGAAGTTGCCCAGGCCGGAGACGACTGTGGTGTGGCCGCACGCCAGCACCAGCTCAGGTGGATCATCGTCAGTCTCGGTCATTTTTAGAGTCTTGATTAGGCTCGGGCATCTGGGGGCGTGCACCTCAGCGGGGGTGCAGTCGCAGAATCCGACTTCATCCAGTTCGCCGTCCTTCGCGATGTTCTCCGCGCCGTCTTCCCCGAAGATGGCGCACTTCTCGTGGTGGCGCCAGGTGACGGTGCAGTCGCAGTCGCCAAATTCGTAGCAGTCATCGTCATGGCCGTAGCTGCCGCGCAGCCACGCCATATCCGCGACGGTGTTCGCTTCCAGGATCGTGACGGAATAGAACAGCGGGTCCGTGGTGACGCCCTGGGGCAGGGTGTACTTGAACACGTAAATCTGCTCCGCGGAGTCGGCGTCGCCGTCCACCAGCTCCCAGCTGCCGCCCCACTCGATTTCGATCAGCCTGAGCAGGTATTGCATGTCAGTCTCGGATTTGCCTTCCTGAAGCACATCGCTGATGACGTCGCCCGCGCCGTTGAGGAAGGTCAGCTTGATGGCCGCGTATTCCACCACGCCGTTCTCGCTGATGTTGGTGATCTGCGGGTCCTTGTCGATGGTCTTGCCGGGGGTCAGGTTGAGCGCCTCCGCCGGGTCCCAGAGGGGCTCGGTGAGCAGGCCCTTGATGTTATCCACGAAGGTGAACACGTTGTTCTCGGTGTTGGTCCTGTCGGCCAGGAAGGCCAGGGTCGCGCCCGCGGCGATCGCCGCGACCAGTACCACCGCCAGGACAGCGGTCAGGGTCTTTCTGTTCTTGGTTTTCATCTGTTGGGATTTCCTTTCTTTTCTTAAACGATTGGCCTAGGGGGTAAGCCGGTCAGGTCAGGGGATGTAGGGGTTGGCGGTGAAGAGCGCAAGCAGGGCAGCTATGGTCGAAGCGTCGTCATACGCATCCATGCCGTCCACGCCGGCCTGTACCGCCGCCGCGCGAAGGATGATTTGGAAGCCGTCAATGCCGTCGCCCGTATGGGTCGGGTCGTCGCATTCGATTGTGCCGATATTGTACTTGCATTCAGCCTCGTGGACCTCAACAGGCTTACAGTCGCAGGTCTTGCTGCCGACAGTGACGCCTTTGGCAGCCGCCTCGATAGCAGTCTTCGCGTTTGTCCCATCGAACAGAGCGCAGTTCGCATGGTGGCGGTATGTGATCGTGCAAGGAACTACTTCCGTGTTGTGGACGCCGTAAGCATAGCAGTCATCTGTGTGGTTCATCACGACGCTTGCCAGCCACGCGAATTCGGTGTCCCAGTCCGGAAGGGCATCCTCGTCGCCAAGCGCTGTCTCCGGACCATACCAGGAGCTCTTGATGGTTACCGAGCTGAACAGGGGGGGCGTGGTCTCGCCGGGGACCAGTATGCCTGTGTAAACCCAAACCTGTTCCGCTTTGCCTTCGTACTCGGAGTCCGCAAGCTCCCAGTTAGTGAGGTCCCACGTGATATCGAGAATTCTCAACAGCCGCCCGACATAGGCGGCATACCCGGCGTCAGCGTCATCGGACAGCACAGCCCCGCTGCAGTCGGTAAAGGTGACGCGGACCGCGACGAATTCATCGACATCGTTGTTGCTGACGTTGGTCACAATCGGGTCTTTGCGGACCAGAGCGCCGGGGATGAGGTTTTGGCCGTCCTCGGGTTTCCAGTTGGGCTCTTCGAGCCTCGCCTTGATGTTTTCTGCGAAGGTGAACGCATTCTCCTTCTGTTCGGTCAGGGTTGCCAGGTACGCCAGGGATGCGCCGGCCGCGATGGCGAGGACGAGGACGGCGGACAGGATTACTGTCATCTTTTTCTTCATGCTGGGTTTCATGCTTTGTTGCCTCCTTGATTTTTTTGTTTTTTTATATAAAAGCCGTTTTTATGGGCCTTCATACCGTTGGGAACAGATTTTTCAGCGCGCTCTCGGCGGCGGCGGCGTTCGCGAAGCCCTGCGCCTGCACCGCCGCGCCCTCCACCTTGATGCTGCAGTAGCCGATGCCGTCCAGGTCGACCTCTATGGAGCCGTCCACGATTTTGACGCCCTGGAGCCATCGCAGCTGCGCCTCGGTGAGCCCATCGCTTTCGTCGCGGCAGCGTATGCTGCTGAACAGGGGCTCCGAGACCTGGCCCGGGAAAAGGATGCTCTGGTAATAGAACACCAGAGGCTGTACCGTGCTCTGCGCTTCGCCGGAAACGAACGTGATCGTGGCCGGGTCGGCCTTCCATGCGCTGCTCCAGGTGATATCCAGCAGCTGCAACAGCTTGAGGAGCTCCCCGTCGGGCAGAACATCGCCATTGTAATCCAAAAAGGTCAGCCTTATGGCGGCGTATTCCGCGATTTCGCCGGTGTTTATGATCATCGGGTCCTTGGGCACGGTTTTGCCCGGCACCAGCTTGAGTCCCTCTTTCGCGTCCCAGTTCGGCTCGACGAGCCTGGCGCGGATGTTTTCCGACGGTGTAAACACGTTGTTCTTTTCCTGCGTGACGATGTTGTAGTAGGCGAAGGCCGATCCCACGCTCAAACAGAGCACCGCCACCGAAGCGAGAACGGCGACCAGCAGGCGCCTGCCCTGCGCGTCCAATTTCTTCATGCGCTTTTTACATCCCCTTTCCTCAAGTCAACGCGGAGACTGTGCTGCCGCTGACCTTTACGCCCCACGCGGACGCCAGCACGCTGCCGGTATCCGGCGCGCTGCCCTCCGCCTGGAGGATGGAGGCCAGTACCTCCACCTTGACGCTTACGCGGTCCGCGCTGTATTTCTGCTCGGCAGCGCTGTCCAGGAGCGATACCCTGGTCAGCAGCTCGGTGGTTTCGTTTTTCCCGGTTTCGGGGTACAGTACGGTCCTGTAGTAGAAGAACCCGTCCTGGAAGAACCAGTGCTCCTCCCAGTCCTCCGCGAACTCCAGCACGATGTCGCCCAGAATCATCTTATTGTCCTCCGGCCTTGACAGCGCGCCCAGCTCGCAGGGGATGTAGTGCTCGCTCGCCTCGTCCAGGACGTAGGGGACGAGCATCACCCGCGCCACCCCCGGCACATAGCCCGTGCCTGTTTCAGCCGCAAGCTTCACTACCTTGTGTTCCCAGCCGTCGAAGTCCTCCACCACCTTAATTTCGGCCTGCCCGAAGTAGAGAACGTTGATCTCCTCGTTGGTTACGGTGTTCAGCCGGGCGGAGATTTCATCGGAGGCAATCATCAGCACAGGCAGCAATACCAGCACCGCCGCGATGATCCCCCTGCGCTTTTTTTTCAATAACTCCAGGAAGGCCGCCCGCCTGCCCGATAACAATTTCCGCAATGCGCTCACCTCCTTCACGCTATGTTTGGCTTACCGGCGGTTTGCCGTTTTGCAGCACGCCGAAGGGCTGCGTAAACGCGATGCCCCCGGGGCCGATGACATTTGCTCTGACGTAGCAGCCGACGTCGCCCGCGTGTTCCGGGAGTACGAAGGTGCTGCCGGTGGCGATGACCTTGCCGTCGGATATCCAATCGATCCTGTCGGCATAGGACGCATCGATGGTGATGCTGGCCGCCGCGCTGTCTACGCTGACGCTTTTGATAACGGGCGTTGGGCCGGAGGCGACGAACGAGGAGCCCAATTCGCGCCTGGCGACCTTCGCCACGGCGTAGAAGCTGCCCGCGTTCATGGCCGTCCTGAAATCCCCCGTGGTGTTGGCGGGCATGAGGAACATGTTGAAGCTGTAGCCCGTATCCGTCGCATTGTGGGTGTCGTCGTTGGAGAAGCCCCAGACATACCGCCCCTGCGGAATGGTTTTCTTCAGGATGTTGTCCCACAGGATCCTGTCGCTGAACGATTCCCCGTCCTTCTTATTGATGATCTCCATGCCCACGCAGGCAGAGTAATCCATGAATTTGTCGACATAATAATCGATATTTAAAGAGTCGTTGGATGCGTTGATGCCGCTGGGGTCGGCTTGCTGGCCGCCTGTATAACGGCCGGGGTGGTTGAGGTGGCACAGGCCGCCCTGGTCCTGGACCGCGGCGAGGGAAGCCTCGAGGGAGAAGCCAAACTCCGGGTTGTTGTAATCGGTGAAGAAGGTGCATAGGTGTCGGTCACGGGACTGCTCATTGGTATAGGGGATCATCAACATCCCCCTGCTGCCCCTGCCGACGCCTGCGGCGATTTGGTCGAATCTGGTTTGCGCGGGGCCGTTGGCCGCGGTGACCCAGCTGCTCGTCAGGTAGTTGTGGTCTGTGGCCGCCAGGATGTCGTAGCCCTTCGCATAGTGGTCGTCCAGCATTTCCCATAGCGGGTTTGCGCCGTCGCTGTTCGTCGAATGCACGTGGAGGGCGGTTTTATACTGCCCCCAGGAGGCCCAGTTCACGTTTTCATAGGGAGAAACGATGGTGTAACCGTCCGATTTGTTGCCCGTGCTGCCCGTTTTACCGACCCAGTATTCGATCTCTATTTTCGCCTTGGCCGGGTAGCCGGTGAGGTTCAGCATCAGATGATCCGCGTCGAAGGACAGGCTTTTCGGGAAGGCCAACATGCTGGTGTAGGTGTTGGCCACGCCGTCCACGGTGAGGGTCAGGGGCTTGGCGGGGCTCACCTCCAGCGGGTGAAACAGCTGCACGCTGGCAACCCCGGACGTCACCGTCACCTTCTTGTCCACCGGGCTGGTCATGCTCGAAAGAATTGCCAGCAGCTCACCTTTGAGCTTTTCGGGCGTCTCCTCATACGTCTCGAAGTAGTAATTTGTCTCGTCATCGGGGTCGTTGCTGGAAAAGTCCTCCATCACCTGCATGCCCTTTGTGATTTTCGCCACATCCACCCCGGGGAGGGTCCAGTCTTCTCCGAAGAACATCGAGTAGAACTTTGCGACCTGCTTGATATTGTTGGCAACATCCTGCAATGCCGCCGCTGCTAGAGGGTCATCCCGTTCGTTGCGCCAGTTATACAACGGGCCTTTGTTAAGTTGATCGACTCCGTTGTTTGAGGATCTGCCGTCACTGATGAGGATCACATAGTTTTCCCGGTGTTGGAAATTGCCGGCCAACGCAGTAATATCAACCAGCGCCGCGTCGAGGGTTTTTGCCAGGTTGGTGCCGTTGGCCCAGGCCAGTTCCTCAATCAGCGTGAGCATGGGTCTGTAATTGCTTTCGTTCACCGTGCCCCAGTCATATACATCCTGGTTGTAACTGAGCACCTTGACGGATATATCCACCGGGGCGTTGTCAAATAATTCCTTAAGAAGGGCCTTCGTCGCTTCAATCATGCCCTGCATAATTTCGCCTTTTTGCATACTCGAGGACATATCTATGCACAGCACGATGTTTGCGTGGCGCAGCCAGTCGGCATTCTCTATGGCCGTGATGCTGCCCGTGTATTCGAAGAGCGGCGGCTCGAAGTGGTTGGTTATGCCGCTCTTGCCGTTGACCCAGGGGACGTCCTTGCGGCTGTTGCACCAGGTGAAAACAGCGCCGCTCTCCCCCTCGGCCCACAGTGTCACGCTCCGCTGTTCTATCGTGGCCGCAGGGTTGTCTCCCGGCAGTTTGTCTTCCCTGAGCGTGAAGCGCCAGTTGGCGTCCAGCTCCGTCACGGTGTACCAGCCGGGATCCATATCGACGAAGAGGGCCGTTTTCGCTGTTTCTGCCGGTGTTCCCCACGGAACCGTGATGACCGCGTACATGGTCTGCTCCACAGCGCCCGCCGCGTTGTCGTCCCCGCGGTACTCCACCTGGAACACGAAGGTTTCGTCCTCGGCGGCCGTTTCGGTCAGGTACTTGTTGATCGTAAGCCCGGTCGCCAATTCCACATACAGGTTGACGATGATGTTGTTGCATATGTCGTTGATGTATATATCAGTCGAAGAAATGCCGTCATCACTGTAATACTGCAGCACGGCCGGGGCTTCGCCCTCGGGGGGGTTCACCATCTTGTTGAAGCGCAGGTAATACCCGCCCGCGCTGTCCTTTTCAACCGTATAGGTGACCTCAACCGTAGCTTTTTTCGAAACCAGGCGATACTGCGTCACGGCCTGCGGGATATTCTCCAGCATTTCGTAGTAATAGTACTCAATTGGAATCGTGATTTCTGTCCCCTCGACAAGGTCCGCGCCGTCAATAGCCGCGTATCCGGCGGGCACGTCGTTGGCGTCCATCATGATCAGCTCAATTTTTTTGATCCTTACGCCATCAGACGCCTTCTTCCAGGCCGCCGAAACATTTGTGGTGTAGGGGTGATCCAGCGACTGCGCGCTTTGGGCCGCCGCTCCATAGACATAGCCCGTATTTGCTCCGACGTCCGCGGCGGCGGCGGGATGGATTGCCGTGCTGTTATCGCTGTTGTCCTTCAGGTTGTAGACATTTACACCCACATCGTATAACCCTGTCTCAACGGTGATCACCTTCGAGTCCGCGCGGTAGCGCCCGTCCTCCAGCAGCCAGTAATTGGTGACGATGTACTTGCACGTCCCGCTGATGCCCGTATACACGGGGAATTCGCCGTTCCACATCTGTTCGTCAAGGGTTGTGTTGCTGTTCGTGTACGGCCCCGTCACGCCCATCGCGTATTCAGGTACCAGCTGCCAATCATACAGGGCCTCGTTGTCGGACGCATCCAGAAATTTTGTACCGTTGGGATCCCTTTTCGCGCGCCAGATCTCTGTGTTGATCCAGGCGCCGTTGCCGACCGAGAACTGTGTGGGATCGGTTACCACATTGTAATATTTGGTGGTACCCGGATATGGCTGCTCCACCGCGGTGGACCAGAATTTTGAGTCGTCGAAACCGATGACCAGGTTGTCAACGATGGTGTTCATCATGGTGAAGGAGCAGTCGTTCCGGTGGTTGTAGTAATCGCCGGTTTGGAGTATCTTGTTCTCCCCGGCCTCCACTTTCATATAGGCTGTCAGCCGCAGGGGCCTGTGCCCGGTCTGCGCGGTGGGGTTCTGCTGGCTGTTGGATTCGCTCACGCTGTACCAATCCAGCCCGGGGTTGTGGACTACGCCGCCGCCCTGCGCAATGGTGATGTTGTTTTGGGACTGCGGGGGATTGCCGTTGATAATCTGGGCCGTCGCGCCGCCGGGGATCATCTGCGCCCAGCCGGTGGCGTTGGCGGCGATGTCGGTGGTCTTGAAGTCCGAGACGATCTCACGCACCGTATCGTAGGCCAGAACACCGGCGATGTGGGAGGCGTCTGGCCGATTGAAGATTATCTCTGTGCCCGTGCGCACGCCGTTTGCGTCCCAGTTGTAGCCCTCGCTCCAGGTATTCAGCATCACAGTGGCCGTGGAGGCCAGCGACCAGGCCCGGACCTCGTCCGCGCGGGCGGTTGAACCCCAGTTCGCGGCGGAGGCGTTGACGAAGGCCGCGAGCTGCGGGTAGTGCTCCGGCGTATACACCCATTGCGCGTTGTTGGTGAAGCCCCTGAAGCCGGTATCCGACCCGCTGCCGTAGGTGCCGCTGGCAAGGCCCGTGCCGCCCTTCCATTGGAGCGTGGTGGTGGTCAAACATCCGACGATGCTGCCGGTGGTGCCGTTTATGCCGCTGCCTATGGCCTTGGCGTTGCCTATAGTCCACTCGCGCATGGCGGTGGTCTGTTTATCGTAATAGCAGTTGGTGAAGCTCTTCTCGCAGCTGTTGCCGGAGGCGCTGTTGGGCAGGGTGCTGGCGAGGAAGCCCCCCACGCTTTCGGGGCCCGTTGTGCCGGACAGGACGACGTCGTAGCTGCCCACCTCGCCCGCCGCGTAGGCGTCCGTGACCGTGGTGGTAGGGCCGTTGGCAGGGCTCGAGGCGCTTACATAGGCGGCCATGAACCCACCCTGCATCTGTGCAGCCGGGATCAGGCCATCCGCCCTGGAACGCACGCCCACTAGGACGGTGCTGTAGCAGCGGGTGAGTGTCTGGTTCCCCCGCTGGTCGGTGCACAGGAAGCCGCCCATCTCGGAATAGCCCTCCAGCTTGCCGGTGACGAAGCAATCCGTGGCAGACCCCGCCGGGCCGCCCAAAAAGCCGCCCACATAGCGCGAACAAAACATTTCGATGGAAGCAAAGCTTTTTTGGATGTCGACGTTTACCGCGGAACAGGGCATGAAGCCCGCCGAGTGCCCGCCGATGCCGCAGATGGTATTGTTGATGGCGGCGCAGTAGTAGGCATTGAAAAACTCTCCGCCAAGGGTGCAGAACGCGGAAACGTGATCCGTGCCGTAGATGAAGTTATCCTTCGTGATCACATTCGTGAATGTGTTTGTATCATTAAGCCTAGAACCGCTGAAGCTGAATACAGCCATTCTGCCCGCGCCGAATATCAGGCTTTTTTCCACCGTTACATTCGTGACGCTCCTGACAGCGTTGGTGCACCCCCCCTGGCCGTATGCCCCGCCTATGATGCCTGTTCCGCTGGTCCTCATCTGCGGGTAAGACGCGCTGCTCTCCAGGTGTCCCTGCGCAAGGTTGGAGACGATTTTTGCCGTGGAAAAGGTCAGGTCTTTCATACCGAAGTTCGCGGCATTGCGCACAAAGCTCGCGGTTCCTCCGGGTGATTCCTTCCCGGCTGACTCCGCAGCCGCAAAGGTGCAGCCCAGGTTGTAGATGGTGTATCCGTTGCCCTCAATATATAGGACTTTGTTCCAGGTCAGGTCGATGGACTCCCAGTTGCGCACATTGCCGTCCAGGTTGATGTTGCCGCCCAGGGCGATGGTCTGGCCCGAGGTGAACTGGGTAAGTGCGTAGCGCAGCTGCTCGCCGGAATATACCGTCCAGACGCCGCCGCTAGCGGCGGGCCGGCAATTGGCGTTATTTAAGACGGTCACGCTGGGGGCGTTAGGGGCGGTGCTGGCGGGATTGCCGCTCCAAACCCAGTTGTTGTAGGCGTCTGTCTGGGTCGCCGGGGTCCAGGCGAATCTGTTCATGCACTTATTGCGCCAGATGGTGTTCACGTAGTCCACCCAGGTGCCGGGGATGGGGTAACCGCTTGTGTAGGTGGATGCGTACGGTAGGTTGTTCGAAGATGGCGCGCAGGCGATCATGACGTTTTCGCTGGCGATATCGTTGGCTCCGCCGCCGTTGATGCTGCCCGCCGCGGGCGCGAACAGCGGGGGCTGCCACTGCAAGCAGTCCTTGTTCACAGCACTGTGCGTACCGCCGGGGCAGGTGCACGGGGGGGCCGCGTAGTATTGGCAGCCCAGGTTGTGCTCCCAGGGCTTCGAGGCGGTGTCTATGCCGCAGGCGCAGTCAGAGAGAGCGGGAATGGACGCGGGCGCAAATGCCGGGGGCTCGGACCCATCCGGGCTGTGGTCGTGCTCCAGGCAGCCGTCGCCGCAGCCGTCGTCGCATGCGGCGCCGTCCGGCAGGAGGCGGAAGTCCGTCACGGTGATTTCGGCGCGGGGGAACGCGCCGCTGAAGCCGGACAGCTTGGCGGTAAAGGTATATGTCCCTGTCTTTTGCGCGTTGTAGGAGCCGGTCCAGCTCACCGGCTGGTCGGCCACAAAGCCTGTGATATTCCCTGTTTGATCGCAGGCGTAAAAGCCCTCGTCCAGGCCGTTATATGTCCCGTGTACGCGGTAGGCCTTGTCGCCCTGCGCATAGTAGACAGTATAGATAACCAATCCGCCCGCTTCGCGGATGGCGGCCTCCTCCTTGGGCGCCACATAGCCGTAGTCGTAATAGACGTAGTTCCCGCCTTCGCTGGGCGGCACGGTCTGGCTGAAGTCTTCGCCCGATACGCCGACCAGGGCGAAGACCGCGCGCAGCGCTTCCGGCAGCTGGAACCCCTCAAGCGGGGTACCTAAATCCACCGTTTCGGTATATACCGGGTTCATGCGCTCAAACCCGATGATGTCCCCTGCCCGCTGCTCGAAGTCGGCACGCGTGAACTGCATATTTCCAAGCGCCGCGCCGGCCATCAGTACGCAGGCAAATAACAGCGCCAACAGTTTGCCTGCGGCACGGGAAATCCCTTTTCTCTTACGAACAGCGTAATCTTGCACAGACATCTTTTTTCCTTTTCTTTTCGTCTTCATACTTTTTAACTGTCATGCAATTTCTTCTTCATGCTTTTTCGCTCCGTCCGTCACCGACACGATCACCCAAAGAGTTGAAGCGCTAAATCAGTCTAAAACATTCAACCAGTCGAATGTCAATAAAAAGTCTCAAAAAATTGGCCGCTACAGCAGGAAAACCGAAGTGCCTGCCGACTGTTGGAAGTAAGCACAGGGGCTTTTGGCGAATTTTGTAAATATTGTTCCTGAATCTGGCTTGTTTTTCTCGATAGCAAGCATTGCGCGCACGCAAACCCTTCCTAAACGCGAACCTTTCTTTTCAAGAGGACAAAAGCATCATGCAGCATGAGTGTTGTGCAATAAGCAAGGGCCTGCTGAATCATGCGATTCAGCAGGCCTGATATGTTTGGAAACAGAGGAGTTTTCTTTCACGCAAACAATACAGCTAAATGCTCTGGCTGTAGCTCCTGCCCGCCTGCGGGTTTTGCCGCAGCCCGATCTTTCTGGTCATCTCATTGAGCGCCTTTAACGAGAAATCCCTTGGCTCTGCGAAGCTATTGCCCTGCCTTACGGCATCGCACAGAGTGTGGATATTGGCGCAGGTCTCCCGCAGCCGTTCCAGCTCGATGTCCAGAACGCTCTCCTGCTGCTGCATATGCCAGAGTATGTTTTCGGGACTGCGGTTTTGGCTGATATCCTTCATGGCCTTCAGCGGGATGCGCAGGCTGCTGAGCAGCATGAGGAGGTTGGCCGTAGCGAGCTGATCCGGTGAGTAATACCGATAGTTGTTCTGGAGGTTGCGCTGGGCGGGGCGGAACAATCCGATGTCGTCCCAATAGCGTAGCTTACTCTGCTTGATGCCGCTCATCTCGGAGAACTCCGCAATGGCGACCAAGGATTTGTGTGTTATTTCCTCATTCATGCTCGTTTTCTGCGTCATGGCTGTTCCTCTCTCATTGTACAATTTTTTGTTTTCTTAAACTGCGTATACTTTGATCACGACATTTGAAATGCACCCAAGCGCAAAGCCAAGCGTGGAAAAGCTTCCAGCAAGTTTAATTTTACATAGATTTTTTAGCTAAGTCAATAGGTTAAAGTGGGCGCGCTTTAACATTCTACCGTAAAATTGAAGATTTCACATAATTTGAGAGCAAATCAAAGAAATATAGGGAATTTTTTCAAGCTGTCATTCCGGGAGTACCTGCTGGCGCTCCTGGCTTATACTAATCCCGCTCTAAAAGTGCAAGCGGTCAGCCGCTCCGCACGGCCCCTATGGCCTTTTGGGCCGTAAGGGCCGTGCGGAGCGGCTGATTGCTTTCGGAGGAAGTAGCATTGCAGTGGGCTCTTTCAGAGAGGGAATAGTATTAAAAGCGCTCCATCGGCTTCAGGTCGAACTGTTTTTTTCGTATATTTTGACAAGCGGCTGCGCCCGGAGGCACAGCCGCTTTTATTTGATCCCCCGCAACCCGAAAGGCAGCTTTTTCAGTCAATTCTGTAAAGAATACCCCCTGTAATTGACCTCCGCACCGCGTATCTCGATAGGCCGAAGAAGCGCCTCCCCGGCCACAGGGCCGACGGCGATCCGATCCACCGTGCTCATGCCGGAAATCACCCGGCCAAAGGCGGCGTAACCGCCATTCATGCGGGGGCTTGCGCCGCTTAATATTACGAACCCGCCGCTTGCCGTATCGTAAGATTCCTCGGGCGGGCGGCCAAAGGCGGCGTTTTCGCGCGTCATGGAGATCACGCCGGCCTCGTGCCGCAGGTCGTTTTGCGCAAAGCCGGCCGCGGCGAACTCGCCCCGGATGCGGCAATCGGTCGGCGCGTAGACGCCTTCGGCATCCAGGCCGTCGCAGGCGATCAGATAGCCCCCCGCGGCGCGGCTGAAGGTTTTGCCGTTGTAATAGCCGCTGTCGGCCAGTCTGAGAAAGAGATTGACCGTATCCGGCGCTTTTTCAGGATAGAGCTCCAGCACGATCGCCTCACCCGATTGCAGGCAGAGCGTCACACGGGGGTGCGGCGCAGCGCCGCAGCTGCAGCAGAAACCAATCGTCCCAATCAAGATCACTGTCATCGTCAGCAGCGGAAAACGTGTTCGTCTGTCCGGTCGGCTCATTCGGTTTCTCCTTTTTATCCGCGGCATTGCCCCGCGGACACTCCAGCTGCTCCCCCAGCAGCAATAACATCTCATCCATCCAGCTGTCGTCTTCGGCGGCCATCCGCGTGTCCTTCACCGGGCGGTCGTCCGGCTGTACGCCGTCCGGCGGCGGATCGATAAGCGGTGGGGCGATAGACTGTATAACTTCCGTCGGCGCGCTTTCCTTACGTAATTCTCTTCGCTTCCCGGTACGCCGGATAATGAACACGCCGCCGACGGCCAGCATCGCAATCAAAGGCGGCAGGCAGATCAGGTAGGCCACGCCCCTGTGCTCACTCAGCCACGCCGCCCAGTTCCATATAAAAATGACTTTATATTTGTAGTTGTCCGGCGTGACCCAGCCGATATCCTGGGCGGCGGCGTTATCGCCCTTGGTTTTGATGTGCGCGCCGTCCTTGGCAATCACCCGGTGGGTATCCAACTGCCCGTCCGGCCGCCGGAACGTAATGACGTCGTTGACCTTCAGAGTATCCCATTTGGCGGCGTAGACAATGATGAGCGCGTTTTTTCGGATCGCGCCCTCCATGGAGTTTGTCCGCACCACCAAGGGCCGCCAGCCCAGGCAGGTGTTCTCGTAGGCCGGGATAACCTTCGAAAGCACCGTCGGCATCACCGCCGCCAGCAGCACAAAGGAAACTGCTATGATGACCCCGACGGCGCGCCCGCCCGCCTTTGCCTTTTTGTCCTTCATTTTTTACCCTGTTTCATTCGGAGCCTCGCCGGTCGTAGGCCTCCTGCGTATAACTTATAATTTTTTGCAGCCCCGCCGAGTCCAGCGCGGCCAGATAGGCGTCCCAATCCGCCTCAATGCTTTTTTCGCCCGTGACAAAGGCCTGCGTAAACACAACCAGGACGTCTGTCACTTTGCGATAGGTATCGCCGGACGAGAGCTCGGCGGCGCGCTCCGGCGGCAGCGACAGCGGCGGCAGGGCGTTGCCGATGCACCGCTCCCCCACCGGGGCATACCAGGCCCGGGTGATCTCATCCGTTTCGATTTCCCAGCAGGGCACTTCGCCCAGCAATGTACTGTAGACCGCTGCCGCGCCGCCGGAGCACACCAGCCGCGTGCCCTCGGGGCTGAGCATGGCGTCGCCCAGGGCAAGGGCCCGTCTCTGCCGCGCCGGGGAGATGTGGGCGGGAATCAGGAACCCGCCGGTTTTCACCTGCGCGCGGCGCACCGCGGTCGAGCTGTGGCCGTTATAGGCCAAGGGAGGCACGGGCGCGTAACCGGCGGCGCGTTCGTCGCCCAGCAGCGCGAGGAGATCCTGCGCCAGGATGACGCCGTATTTTTCGCCGCCGCCCGCGCTTTCTTTCAGCGCGCCTGTGCTTTGGGTAAAGACGGCTTTGTCCATCAGGCCGTCGGCATAGAGGCCGTTCAGGTAGCCAAGGGCCTCCCTGAACGCCGGCTCGGTGACGCCCGCGTATACGCGCCCGCTTTCTATATTCAGGTAGTTGCCCCGCGAAAGGTCATAGTCTGTTGTCATGAACGGCGCGATGAGAAAGCCTGGCGCGCTGTGCCCCGCGCCCGCGCAGGCCGCGCCCAGGGGTACTTCGTCCGCGACGCCGTTGCCGTTGCCGTCCAGTGTTTTGAATGCCAGCAGGACGGCGCGTAGCTGCTCGGGCGTGGTTGGCATAGGCAGCCCGGCGGCCTCCAGCCACCGGGTGTTGATCCACGCCTTCTGCGGATAGACCGACGAGAGGCTCTCGCGCAGCGCCGGGAAGGAGTAAATACCCCCGTCGATTTTCATCTCCGGGACGCGGGAGGCATCGCTGTCCATCACGCGCCGCAGGTTCGGGGTTTGCTCCAGGGCCGCGCCGATGTCCAGCAGGGCGTTCTGGGCTGCCAACGCGCCGATTTGGCGGCTGTCCAGCCCCAGCCCCAGGTATACGTCCGGCAGCCTCCCTGCGGGCCTGCTCAGATCTTCCAGCACACGCTCGTATACATCCTGTGCGCCGTAATCCACCCATTTAATCCGCACGCCCAGTTCCCGCCTTAGCGCCTGGTCGATGCCCTCACTGCGCCATAGCGCAATGATTTCGCTGCGCGCGGCGACTTTCAGGGTGGGACGAGCCAACAGCGCTGCGGCCATGCCGCCCGCAAGCAGCAGTACCGCGGCCGGTACGGCGCATATGCCGCGAATTCTTTTTTTTCTCCGCTCCATTGAATCTCCTGTAATCGCTTTTTTGAGCCATTCCGGGGCGGCGGCCTGTGTTCCGCCGCCCCGGGCAAGGAACTGTCAGCGCATCCGCGCAAGGGCTTTCTTTTTGCGTATCAGGACCGCAGCCGCGGCCGCGGCCACCGCGCCGGAGCCCAGCGTCAGAACAATCGCCCATAGGGCGGAAGCTTCGCTGGTCTTCGGGATGCCCTTCCCGCCGATGTTGCCGTTGCCGCCGCTATTGCTGTTGCCGCTATTGCTGTTGCCGCTATTGCTGTTGCCGCTATTGCCAATGCTGATATTGCCAATGCTGGTATTGCCAATGCTGGTATTGCCGCTGCCGACGTTGCCGCTGCCTATATTGATAGCGCCAATGTGGATGCCTCCGCTGCCGGGCGTCCATAGTCCCGGCGGGAGGATGACGCTGGCGGACACGACGTGAGTGATCTCGTTGGTCTGCTTTTCCTCGAGCCATGCGCCTGGAATGTAAAACGCCTTGTTTTTCACGCTGAGGGGGGCTTCGCTCAGGTTGACGTTTACCCTGACGGTGAAGGTGAGCGTCTTGCCCTTACCCGCCTCCAGGGACGGGATTGCCCAGGAGATCTCGCGCTTTGCGGCGTTGTAGCTGCCCTCGGGGCTCCCAAAGAAGCTCACGCCCGCCGGGAGCACGTCCCGCACCGCGATGCCTGTGGCCTCTGCGCTGCCCGTGTTCTCCGTGCGCAGGGTGTAGGTGATATACTGCCCCGCCTTCACCTGGCCCTCAGGGACATCCGCGCCCTTGACGACAGTCACGTGCGGGTTGCCGGGCAGCGGGGGAAGCGCCTCGGCCGCCGCCGTATGGGTCACCGCGTTGGTGAAAATATCGGGAATCGCCGCGCCCGCCGCGCCGTAAAGGGCCTTGTTTGCGATTGTCACCTGACCGCTATCAATGTCGTCCACTTTGACCCGGAAGCCAAGTTCCACGCTGTCCTGCGCATCGATATCAATGGTCCAGCGCACGGCTTTGGCGGCAGCGACATACACGCCGCCATTGTCGGCGGAGCCCGCCACATAGGCCGTGCCTGCGGGGATGGCGTCCAGCACGGGAATGCCCTCCATCGCCTCGTCTGTGTTGTTCCAGACAGTGATGGTGTAGGTCAGCATATTGCCGGGCTTCAAAAGGGTTGTGGATGGGATATCGGCGGCTTTTTCCGCGAACAGGCCGGGGAGTGCCACCGGATGGAAGACCTCGTTGGTCTCCTCGGCCGCGTCGCCGTAGCCGTAAATCAGGGCCCGGTTGCGGATCTCGCCGCCGGCTGCCGCGGGCAGGACCTCCACCTGGAAGGTCAGCTCCGTCAGGCCGAAGGGCAGCGCCTCGATGTTCCACTCCACGCGGTTGGTTGCGGCGATGTACGCGCCGTTGCCGATGCCGGTGACGGAGCCAATCGCAAAGCGCGTGCCGGCCGGCAGCGCGTTGACCACCTGCAGCGCGGGGAGGTCATTCTCGAACGTATTGAAGAGGCTGATCTTATACGTGATGGCATCGCCGACCTGTACCGTGCTGCCGCCGGGGGGCGCCGCGCTGAGCAGGTGGCTGTAGACCTCCACCGTAACAATGTTGGTATCCACCCCGTTGACCTCGGCGACATTCTCGACAAGCTTTGACTGCGCGCCGCCTGTCAGGCTATCGGCTTTCGCCCGGAAGGTGATCTCCGCCGTTGCTTTGGACGCCAGGGAGGCGATGACCCAATCCAGCCGCGTCACGGCGCCGTCCTGTGCGGTTTCCTGCAAGGCGATGTTTTCATCCTGTGTGGCCGATTCCGGCACATAGGTCATGCCGTCCGGAATCATGTCGCTGACCGGAATATCCGCCGCGGCGCTGCCGTTGTTGTTTACCGCAATGGTATAGGTAACTGTACCGCCCTGGGCCACGCGCGTTTTATCGGCGGATTTTTCGATAGTGAGATCGAGCCCGCCCTGCCGGTGCGTGACCGTGTTGGTCATCCGGGCCTGGCCGCCCTGGCCCGCCTGCGCCCGGTTGCTGATTTCGCGCATACCGATGCTTTCGGGCAGCGGCAGCACCTTCACCTGGAATGTGATGAGCGCCGTCTCTCCGGCACCGAGTTCGGGGATGACCCAAGTCAGGCTCTCGCCGTCATAGGTCACATCGCCGGTGCTCCAGACGCCGATGGTCAGCAGGGCGGAGTCCGGCACATATTCCGTGCCCTCGGGGATGCCGTCGAATACCGGCAGGTCGAATTCGTCCGCGTCGCCGGTATTTTCCACCTCAATGGTATAGGTGATGAGCTCGTCCTCCTCCACGGGGCCGGGGGCCGGGTCGGCGGACTTTACCGTGCGCAGGCTGGAGGCGTATTGATAATGCGTGACGTAATTGGTCTCATATCCGCCCGCCAGCGCGCGGTTGACAAATTCACGCCCCGCGCTGCCGGGCAGCTGGCCCACATCCGCCTTGAACTGCACCGTGAAGGACTCGCCCGGCTCCAGGTTCTCCACAACCCAGCGCAACGCCGTGCCGCTCTCGTCCGCTTCGCCCCGCACGCCTTCCTCGTCGGTCATGCTGCCGGGCACATAGACAAGGCCTTCGGGGAGCGTATCTTCGACTTCCACGTCTCTGGTCTGGCCGGAGGTGTTGGTCACCTGGATGGAATAGGCAATGCGGGTGCCGGAGCCGTCCGCCCTGCGGGCGTAGACGGTCGCGCCGTCCGCGGGAAACGCGGATTTGACAGCCGCGATGTCGCGCAGCGCCTGGATGTGCGTCACCGTGTTGGTGTCCCTGCCCTGCACCTGGGCGGTGTTATCGATGCCGCGGGTGCTTTGCGGGCTTTCCCCTACGGGGTCAAGGATCTCCACCCGGAAGGCCGCCTCGGCTATGGAGCCCTCCGGAATCTCGCCGACAACAAAGCGCACAACTCTGTCTTCGAGGCTCCAGTTGAAGAGGCCGGACTTTTCCGTCTCGTCCCCGGGGAGCGGGAACTCGTTGGCCAGCGCCGCGCCGTCTATCGTGACAATAGGTTCGAAGTCGTCGCCGAACCGCGTGCCTTCGGGCACCGCGTCCTGGATGAGAACGTCATACTGCGGATCGGCGCTCAGATTTTCCACGCGGATGGTATACAGGATGGTGTCGCCCGTGCGCACATATGCGCCGTGGGGCGGATCGGCATATTTTTCGGCGTCCAGCGGCCCGCCCCGCTGCCGGCAGGATACCTGGTTGGTATCCTCCCCGTTCACCCAGGCGGTATTGTCGAACCAGCGGCCGCTCAATGCCTCCGGTATGGCCGTGACCCGCGCCTGGAAGCTGACCTCAGCGGTCTCCCCGGGCAACAGCTGATTGATGGTCCAGTTGAAACCGCAGCGGTTCACGCCCTCGTCCGTCACGCCGCCGGCGGTCACGTCGCAGGTGATTGTGCGAGGCGGGATGGTCGCGGGCAGCAGCTCCACCGGGGTGCCCTCGCCCGTGGCCGAGCCCAATACATAGTCCAGATTGTAGGGCAGGGCATCGAAAATGTTGATGTTGTAGGCCGGGTTGCCGCCCTCGTTGGTGACGTTGACGGTATAGGTGATGGTATCGCCCTGCGATACGTCGACACCGGCCACGTCGGCGTCGCCGACATCGCCGCGCTTTGCGAACACCAGCCGCGCGGGGCTCTGCGTATGCGTGACAGTGCCGATCTCCGCTTCGCCGTCATAGGTGAAGAAGGCGGTGGCTGTGAGGGTGCGCCCCTCGCTGCCGCCGGGCAGCTCCTGCACAGCCACGGTGAATGTGAGTATTGCCGTTTCGTTCGGTTCAATTTCGTCAATGATCCAGTGCAGCTCGTCCGTGGGCTCATCCGCGGGCATGGGGTCAATCGACAGCAGGGTGGCGCCCTCCGGGATGGTGCAGCGCACCGGAATGTCGTTCAGTGCCGCATCGCCGACATTAGTCAGCGCTATGGTGTAAACGATCGGCCAGCCCGCGCTGACGGCACCCCCGCCGGGCAAGGCGCTCAGCGTGGCATACAAGTCACCAATGGACTGATAGTTCGCGTATTGCTCCAGATCGTCACAATCCACACGGCTGTCCGCCACCATGGCGTAGGCCTCGATGCTGCGGTGGTCGAACCCTGAGGGCAGATCCTCGACGTTCACCTCAAAGCTCAGCGTCATGCTGCCCACGGGCAGGTCAATCTCCCAGGCCAGTGGGCTTTCATCGGGCTGCGACGTGAGGAATTCCCACCCATCCACGCATTGGAGGAAGGAGGTCCCGGCGGGGATGGGGGCCTCCACCGCAAGGCCCAGGATTGCCTCTTCGCCGTCGTTGGTTATCACGATTTCATAGAGAATCACGTCGCCCGCACGCACGAACTTGCCAGCCACGGGAGCACCCTCGCGGGTGACGGAGGCATACATTGCGGCGTGCAGCTCTTCGTCAGGCTCCGTATCAACGGTCGGGTAGGCGACCTGCGGCGCATACGCAAAGCCCTGGGTTACGGGATGCTCCTCACCCTCTGTGCAGTAGGAGGCCTGGATGTTCTCCAGCATGTCCATCAGCACCTCGGGGGTAACCGGCGCCGCGTTGTAGGCGCCGCGGTCGAAGGTCAGCGTGAGGATCAGCTGCAGGAGCATACCCTCCTCCAGGGGGCCTTCCAGTTGAAGCTCAAATTTCCAGCCGCGGCCCAGGCCGTCGTCCTCGCTGTCCAGAACCGCGCCGGGGGTGGTGTTGATGCTGTTGATGATGAAATAGTCGCGGACATGCGCGGGCAGCTCGGCGTACAGCGTGACGTCGTTCATCGTGCCGGCTTCGGTTTCTTCGCCGCTTTCCCCGCAGCAGCCGCAGCGGTCGCAGCCGCCGCAATCGCTATACTCGCAGTCGCAGGGAACCGCGGGGACGCAATCGGGACAGCCGCCGCATTCGCCGTCGCCGCAGAAAACAGCGGCTTTGCATGTGTCGCATACGAAGCCGCACGCACCGTCGCCGCAGACGACGGCGTCACGGCATACGGGACAGCCGTCGCACACGCCGTCGCCGCAGAAGGCGGCCTGAACGCAATTCTCGCACTCATCGCCGTGGCAGAATTCAACGTTACCGCACCATTCATACTCCCGGCACACGACGCATACGAAATCGCACACGCCGTCGCCGCAGAAGACGGCCTCCTGGCACACGGGACAGCCGTCGCACACGCCGTCGCCGCAGAAGGCGGCGTCTTCGCATGCGCATACGAAATCGCACTGGTCGCCGCCGCAGAGGACGGCATCGGCGCATCCGCAGGTGCCGGGCTCTATGCCGCCTCCGCCGCCGGAGGCGGTCGGCCCCGCGGCCTCCAGTACAAGGGTCAGGGTGTCGCCGTCCACAAGCATTGGCGTGGCGAACGGGTTTTCCTCCAGGTAGGCGCGCAGCGTGCCGCCGCCGAAATGGGCGCCGGCGGCCCCGGGGCTTGCAACTTCCAGTTTACCGCCGGCGGAGGCGAAGGTGAAGCCGATGATCGCGCCGACGGTGCAGGTGATCACGCAGGCCAGCGACAGCAGCAGCGCCAGCAACTGCTTGGAGTTCGGGCGCCCTTTCAGGCGCAGCGGGAAGAGTTTGCGTTTCATGGTTTTTCCGTCCTTTCCTGATTAACACTTCGCGAGTGCCGCTTTTATAAAATCCTGTGTATTGATACGGCCGACTTGCGTCAGCCGGGTTCCCCAGGCAAATCCGGTTTTTCACCTCCGTAATTGACATACCACGCCGCGGGATAGAGCGGCGCGGGGTTTACCTTGACCCGGGCGGGATCGGGCGGGGCTTCCCCCGGCCGCAGCGCGCGCGCGAACACGACCAGGCGGCCGTCCTTGATCTCATAGGTGCAGGTGGTCAGGCTGAGCAACAGGTCGCCGGGCCTTACATCCACCCCGGTGTCGAGGATGGAACGCTGTTTCAGCGTTGCCGAGAACGCCGCGATGTTTTCCGGCGCGACCAAGCCCTGCTCCCTCCACTCAAACCGTTCCCCATAGTCCTGGACGGGGTTTGCGTTGGTGATGAACACCGCGAACACCACCCACTGCCGCCGGATATACAGCGTATCAAATTGGAACACGGCGTTTTCCCGATAAAACGCCGGGTCCAGGAAACGGTGCAGCTGCCCGAACATGACGCCGCTTTTCGTGTTGTGGCCGTAGACGGACAAATTCGGGCTTTGCCTGCCGCGGGCAATTTCGTTGTCGGAATCTAGGAACAGCGCGCCGAAGCGGCTTTTTTGCCTCCGCGCGTCGTGGGAGAGATAGTAGCTGTTGGTTGGCTCCAGCATCACGGGATGGTTTACGCCCACCCCGGGGATACTCAGCCAGCCCACGCAATCGCTGTTGAGCCTGCACAGCGCCTCGAATTGCCGCAGCGTTCCGTCTCCGGCGCGCTCCCCGCCCGTCGTCTCCTTGGGATAGAGCGCCTGCACCGCGCGGTCGCGGCTATTTTGAAGGTTGGAATCCGCCGCATAATAGATCAGGTATCCTGCGCCAACACTGAAAGCCAGGAGCGCCGCCGCCAATATGACCGGCAGTGATCTTGCGGTCAACAATGTCTTTTCAGGCATTCTCGGAACGAAACGCTTTCCCGGCATTTTTTTGGACGGTGCTTTTGGCGCTGCCAAAGCCGGTTTCTCCGGGGGAGATTGCGCGCTGCTTGGCGCCGGATTGGGAGCGATGTGTTTCTGTATTTCCTCCAGCACTTTCTCTATGTGCGCATCAAGTGCGCTGCAGGCATAAACCCGGATCCCCCGCGCTTCCAGCACCGCGCCGCAGACCGCTTCCCCGAGCCAAAACAGCCGAAAAGCCAATTGGCTTTCCTCCGTCAGCAAGGACTGCGACGACAGCTCCGTAAGCAACGCAAGGGGCGGCAGATCCTCCTCTTGAAATCCGCCCAGCAGGAGCAGCGTGTCGCTCTCCGCCAGCGCGGCGTCCAGAGTTCTATTCAGGTGCTGTGCTTCGGGCACATGCGTAACTGAGCAAGATATGCCGTAGAGGGCGGCGAGCGCTTCCGTTTCGGGGCTGGGGCATTCGCCCAGCGCCAGCACGGGAATACGCGCCGAAGTATTTCCACCCAAGTGCCGCTGCCTCCTCTTTAGTAAATTGCATTTGCCCTTTTTGCGCTTTATCATAGCACAATAGGGCGGGCTTTTCAAGAGGTTGCTACGCTTGAGGGTTGTCCGCAGGGTGAAATTAAATCAGCCGTTTTCCTGAAACCGGGAGAGAACAGCCGGAATTCCGGAAATTTCTTCAGGCGGCACTCACGAGCATAAATACAACCTCGATGGCGACGGTCTGCGCCTCGGCCAAGATGATACTATATGAGATAACTGTAACTTCCTTGTACAATGTACAACAAACAAAAACCCTTGAAAACGCAGAGCCAACCTACAAGTTATGCTACTCCCGCACTAAAAGCACTCAACAATCCAATCTCTGCCGCAGATGCTTTTGATGGTTTCGGGCGACAGTTGGCAGATGGTATCGCAAAGTCGGTCGTCAACTTTTTCGAGGGTTTGGAAGATTTCGTTGCGGAATGGGACCAATCCAAGCACCGGCAGTCCCGTCAAGCTGGTAGAAAACAGTTACTATGTCGCCATCCGCATCCGGGGCCACAGTTCCAGCTAGGGTTAGGTTTCTGGAGCGAACCCACCATCGGGCTGGTGATGACAGGGACGGGGGGTGGGGTGTTACACAAGGGACTTCTATCTCCAACTAAACAATAGGCAGTATTGTAATCATTAACGGCATCAACTTCATCTTTAATTTCTAGATCAGCTGCTAGCCATAGGGTTGGTTGTGGTGGTAGCGCAACTGACATCATTGCACATGGTGGTGTCGGTGGGCATAACCTGAATGACACTACCAAAGGGCAGGTCAGCCAGGATGGCGGCCCGAACTTGCCCCCCGCCCAACCAGAGGAAAGAGATTCGGATCGCCTGCGAAAAGAAAGTCGGCAAGGAATACGAGGGGCGCAGCCAGATATACGATCTGCTGGCGCGCCACGGCTGGCGAAAAGTGATGCCGAGAGGGAAGCATCCCAAGCAAGCGGACGAGGCGACGCAGGAAGCCTCAAAAAAATTAACTCCACGGTAAAGCAGGCGTTTCGTGCTTTAAATGGCAAAGGATTGCCCGGTAAAGTCCGCCTGACGCCGGAGGACGAAGCTGGTTTCGGGAGGATCAACAAACCGCGAAGTTGCTGGTGTCCCAAGGGGGTGAGGCCAGTCGTGCCCTGCCATCATATCCGCCAACACCGCTATGCGTTTGGCGCGGTCGACCCCATCGACGGTGAGAAATTCTTCCTCACAGCCCCGAAATGCAACACCGAGATGATGAATATCTTCCTGCGCGAGCTGTCGAAATACTTCCCCAACGACTTCATCGTGCTCATGTGCGACCGCGCGGGCTGGCACGGCTCGAAAACGCTGGCCATCCCCGACAACATTTGGATCGTCAGCATCCCGCCCTATACCCCAGAGATGAACCCCATGGAGCAAATCTGGCGCGAGCTGCGCACCCAGGGCTTCCGCAACGAAATCTTCCAGACCCTCGATAAAGTTGACGACCGACTTTGCGATACCATCCGCGAACTGTCACCCGAGACCATCAAAAGCATCTGCGGCAGACAGTGGCTGGTTGAGTGCTTTTAGTGCGGGAGTAGTATCAGCTGTCTATACAACAAAGGTTGGTCTATTTCGTGGACTTGCTGCATAGTCTCTACTTTGGGACATGCGTGCTATTGCTTGCATCTTCGACAAGGACGAACGAAAACAATTGACCGACCACCTAAAAGAACACACAGTAGACTATATGATTGCAATCAGCCTCGACTACAAGGCGGCACGGAACGAAGAATTTTGCGACCAAGCAGCGCTAATTGTTAAAGCCGCTACTATAAAAATGTTGTACGATTTGAAGGCGGCAAAGCCATTAATTCCATGAAGAAAGCAAAGGTTTTCGTGGCCGTCGATATTGGTTGCATCGAATGTGGAGAGGAATCCGCTGTATTGGGCGTATTCGATACCCGTGAGCAAGCTGACGCCGCTTGCAAAAAGCATGAGGACTGGCAAAGCAAACACTGGCACGGACAACACTTCTTCGATGTGTTTGAAGTCAAACCGGGCGTATGTCTCGCGTTGCCCAAGAAAGACCCCTATTCCTAATTATCAAGGCATACCCGTAAGCCCCTCTGCATAGTCTTGTACCAAAAGACAAGCAGGGGGGATTTTCGTTGGATAGAAAGAAAGTGATCGTCATCTGCGTGGCCGTCGGCGCGGTGGCCTTGATTGTTGTTGCCGCCGTCATCTTTGGCGGTATCTTCGCCAACCGGCCCCAGCCTTACGAGCCTGCCACCCAGCCGCCAGCGGCTTTTCGCAGTGGCTCACCACTGCGCACACCGTCATGATTACGATTTCATGCAGGTTGTGTTCGACTTTCCACGCCTCTCGCGGATCGGTGATTGTCTCGAAGTAACGTTGCAGCATTCTAAAGCCACCCGCTGCTATTCTACCATGTTTTCCCTTGTGCTGCTGACGATAAGTCTCGTGCGTCTGCCGTGCCTTGTTTTTTATGTTTTTTGCCCAACAGAATGGCTATTCCCCGACCTCCTCCTCGGATATGCCGTAGCCCTCCTGCGTGCCCTCTCCCCGGGGCTCCACGTGCACCATGATGTCGTATACGTTCTCCAGGCGGCGCTTGATCTCCGCCTCCACCCCCTGGGCGATGCCGTGGGCTTGCGCCACCGTCAGGCGCGGGTCCACCTCTATGTCCAGGTCGATGTCCCAGAACCCGGCGATGCGCCGCATACGCGCCCGGTGGGGGTGATCGGCACCCTCCACGGCCTTCACGGCCTCGAAGATTGTGCGGTAGGGCCCCATGTCGCCGCTGCCATCCAGCAGCTCCAGGTTGACCTCGAGAAAAATGCCTATGGCCGTTTTGATGATCCACAGGCCTATGAGTATCGCGAACACGGCGTCGGGGTTTCCCGAGCCCGTGGCGGCGGAGATGGCCAGGCCCGCCAGCACGCCCAGGGAAATCATCACGTCGCCGAGCATGTTCTTGGCGTTGGCCTGGATGAGCGCCGAGCCCGCGCGCTTGCCCAGCAGCCGCTGGCTCCATGCCAGCAGCGCCTTGCCCGCAACGGAGACGATCGCGGCGATTGCGCCTATCATGGAGGGCGCTTCCGCCGTCCCGCCGGAGAGGAGCTTCGAGGCGGAGCTGAACACCAGCTGCGCACCCGAGAAAAACAGCACGAAGGACAAAAATGCCGTGGCGATGGTCTCCGCGCGGCCATGGCCCCAGGGGTGCTTGGTATCCGCCGGGTCGGCCGCGAACTTGAAGGTCACCAGGGCCATCACGCTGATCGCCACGTCCACAGAGGAATCGATGCCGTCCCCCAGCAGCGCGCCGCTCTTGGCGTAAATGCCCATGAAAATTTTCAGCGCGGCCAGCACGAAATTCCCGGCCAGCGCCGTGGTCGTCGCCAGCTTGATGGCCCTTGCCTTCGCGCCTGTGTTTGTGCTCATGATAAAAATGCCGCCCTCCACACCCGCACAAAGCTCTCCCCGCAATCGAGGCGCTGTATGTACGGCTTTTGGCTGATGTCCGGGGTGAATTCGCCGCTGTCGTTCAGGCCGTACCAGGGCTCTATGCAGACATAGGGAGCCCCCGGCTTGGCCCAGAGGCCCAGCACCGGCGCGCCGCCGATGTCAAACTTGACCGTGGGCTTGCCATCGCGCACAAGCGTGATGTGCCGCGACTGCATCCCCTTCAGGATGAGCGCGTCCCTGTTGAACAGGTGCTTGTGAATGATTATGTCGGTTGTGTTTTCCAGCACGGGATAGCTCCCGCCGGCCAGCATGGCTTCGTCGTCGATCCACAGGCTGTTGATGGTCTCGGGCAGGTCAAAGCGCAGGGCGTCGCCCATGGCGCAATTGAAGCCCGGGTGCGCCCCCAGGGAGAAGTACATGTCGCCTTCTCCTTTGTTTTCGACTTTCGCCTCGCAGGCCAGCGAACGCCCCTCCAGGCGATACTCGAGCGTCAGGGCGAACTCGAAGGGATAGCAGGCCCGTGTCGCTTCATTGCTCTCCAGGATAAATGAAACCTGCCCGTTCCGGCATCCCAGCTTTCGGAAGCGGCTGTCCAGGGCGAAGCCGTGCTTGGGCAGGGTGTACTCTTTACCCTGCCAACGGTAGCGGTCGTCCTTCAGCCGCCCCACGATGGGGAACAGCACCGGGGCCCGGCCGTCCCACACGGCCCGGTCGCCCTGCCAGAGGTACTCTGTTTGGCTCGCCTTGTCCCTGATGGAGGACAGCTGCGCGCCCAGGTCCTCCACGGCGCAGGAGAGGTGCTCGTTTTCGATGTGGTAGAGCATGGTGGGCCTCCAAAAAAATAATTTTGGCATTCTTGCTATTATAACAAAAAGCCTTTTCGTATGCAACTGTTTTTTTCGGCGGCCAATGAAAACACGATCAAAACACAACCTCCTCGCAAAACCCGAAAATCTCTGCCGGCAGCCGGGATTTGTCCTCCGAGATGGTAAAGGTGACGTGCTTTTCCAGGGCGGCGACCTTTTTCAGGAAGGCCGCCAGGGCCTCGTAGTCCCGCCCGCCGATGCGCAGCGTGGCGTCCACGAAGAGATCGGTGATGTCGTGATCCTGAGCGCAGATGCCGCACAGGAAGCCGTAAAACGCATCGTAGCCCGCTATGCCGTAGTCGTCGGAGGCGATCAGCCGTATGCGGGAGGGGATGGCGTAGTTTAGCTTGCGCTTTTGCTCCACGCACACGACATTGCCGTCGGAATCCCGCGCCGCCGCGTTGACGCGCTCCACAAGCACCTTGGTCTTGCCCGAGCCCCTGTTGCCGGTGATGATGGTAACCATGGAAACCACTCTCCTTTTATGTTTTTCGAAATAATAAGTTAAGTGAACGGGAAAACCTCTGTCACTATCCATTTGTCGGCAATCAATTCTTGAGTGAATAGGATTTCCTTTTGGATGTTAGTGAGTGGTGGTTGGTGCTGTAGGTTCTTGCGTCCTTGTTGCCAATGGACGTAGAGGGTACTCGTCGGTTGTGGGTTCTTCAGCGATGGTTGTTCTCCTGGCAAGTGGACGAAGATCTCCGCTTGCGCTTGGTTCTTCAGCGATGGTTGTTCTCCTGGCAAGTGGACGAAGACCTCCGCTTGTGGTGGTTTCTTCGGTTCTCCTGGCAAGTGGACGAAGATCTCCGCTTGCGCTTGGTTCTTCGGCGATGGTTGTTATCCGTGTTATCCTTTCCAACGGACGAAGATATGCGCTTGCGGTGGATTCTATGGTGCGATCGGGGAGGGTTCGCATTTCGGCCATAGTTGGAGTTGTTGGCTCTTCCGCCATGCCGCAGGCCGCAAGGCCAAGCAGCAGTGCGAGTGCCAGTATGAAGATAAAAATGCGTTTCATAAGAATCCTCCTCCTTATGTCATTGATAATTATTTCTGCATTCTGCATTCTCATTTCTCATTTGCGTCAAGCCCATACGTCCGCTTGATCAGCGCGCGTATCTGGTCGTGCTTCTTCCCCTGCTTGCCCAGCAGGGCGAACATGAACTTCTTGTACTGCTCCACGCCGTCTTGGTCGAAGGGGTTGACGCCTATCATATAGCCCGAGATGGCGCAGGCCTTCTCGAAGAAGTAGATCAGCCAGCCGATGTTGTAGGCGTCGCGGCGCGGCAGCTCCAGCACCAGGCTCGGGCAGCGGCCCTTTGCGTGGGCCAGGGCCGTGGCCTTGAAGGCCGTGCGGTTGACCTCGAAGAGGCTCTTGCCCGACAGGTAATTCAGGCCGTCGCCGTCGCCGGGCTCCTCCCACAGGGCGATGGAGTTGGCCGCCTGCCCGAAGGTGAGCACCGTCTCAAATAGTATGCGCCGCCCCTGCTGGATATACTGCCCCAGGGAGTGCAGGTCGGTGGTAAAGGTCACCGCCGCCGGGAACAGCCCCTGCCCGCGCTTGCCCTCGCTCTCGCCCAGCAGCTGCTTGTACCACTCGCCGAACATCACCATGCTCGGCTCGTAGCCGGCGAAGATTTCCACGGCCTTGCGCCTGTGCCTGTAATAATAATAGCGCAGCGCGGCGTAGTCGATGCAGGGGTTCTCGCCGAAGGCCTCCCCCGGCCGCTCGTAGGCCGTCTGGGCCGCGGCCGCCCCGGCTATGAGCGCGTCCAGGCCGATCCCCGCGCAGGCGATGGGCAGCAGCCCCACCGCCGAGAGCACGGAGTAGCGCCCGCCCATGTCCTTGGGGACGACGAAGCGCCGCCAGCCGTGTTCCAGGGCCGCTTTGAGCAGCGTGCCCTCCTCCGGCGCCCTGCCGGGCTCGTAGGGGTCGGTGGTGACGTAGATGCGGCTGTTGGCCCTCTCAGCATCCCCGTTGCAGCTCTCGAGCAACTTTGCCTTGTAATACCGGAACGCAACGGCGCACTCCAGGGTTTTCCCGGATTTCGAGATCACGTTGATGCAGAATTTCTTCCCCTCGATGAGCTTGTCCAGGTCGGCATAGTCCGATTCGCTCAGGGTGTTCCCCGTGAAGTAGATCGCGGGCGTGTTCTCGCGCGTCTCGTTGTAGTATCTTGACTTGACGGCCTCAATCACCGCCCGCGCCCCGAGATAGGAGCCGCCGATGCCGATCACCAGCAGTACCTCGGCCTGCTCTGCAATCTCTCTTGCAGTTGCTTTTATTCGCCCGTACTCCTCCGTTTTCGGGTATTCCGCCGGGAAGCGCAGCCAGCCGCGCATCCCCGCGCCCTGGCCGGTGCCGTTTTCCAGATCCAGATGGGCCTGCTTTGCGCGCGCGTAAATCTCCGCGGCCAGCGCGCCCGCCGGCAGCTGCCCGCCCGTGTAGTCCGTGTTGAGCTTCAGTGCCATCCTCCGAAATCCCCCCATTATACATCTTCGCTACTATTGTAACGCATTTTCCGGCGGAATGCAAGGGGTGAAACGCGATTTTTTCCCAATCGCGTATGGAAGTTCCCGAAAGTTTATGGAAGTTTTTTCGTTGAAGCAAAAAACAATTTTGCGCCGATTTTGTGCCGATGTGAAAAATGCTTGCATTATTTGGAAGAACATTGTATAATGGTGTCGGTGCCGCGCGCAGCGGCGGTTATTGCCCTCGCTCCTGTGAAAGGGGGTGAGAAGATAGACTTGAACTTCGCGCTCTACATCCTGGCGTTTCTCGTAGCAGCAACGGGTTATATCCTGTCTATCCGCGGCAATAAGAAGTAACCGCCCCTAGCTTAGCGGCTGGGCGGTTACTTCTCTCAACTAGCGAATAAACGAGGGTGAGGAGGCCGTCTGTTCAACGCGGCGCCAACCCTCGCTTGTATTATAACCCGCTTTGGCAGAAATGTCAAGCGGTTTTTTTCAATGCCTGGCACAGGCTATTCTATCCCCAATTTCCCCGCCATCTCCTTCGTCTTCATCTCCAGCAGCTTCGACACCCCCTCCTCCTGCATGGTGACGCCGTAGAGCACGTCGGCCTCCTCCATGGTGCCGCGGCGGTGGGAGATCAGGATGAACTGGGTGTTTTTCGTCATGCGGCGCACGTAGCGGGCGTAGCGGGTAACGTTCACGTCGTCCAGGGCGGCCTCCACCTCGTCGAAGATGCAGAAGGGCGCGGGGGTGGCCTTCAGGATGGCGAAGAGCAGCGCGATGGCCGTCAGGCCCTTCTCGCCGCCGGAGAGCAGGTCGATGTTCTGCACGTTCTTGCCGGGGGGCTGCACGCGCATGGCGATGGGGCTCTCGAGGACGTCCCCGGGGTTCTCCAGCTCCAGGGCGGCCTGCCCGCCGCTGAAGAGCTCCTGGAAGGTCTCGCTGAAATATCGGTTGATCTTCGCGAACTGCGCCCGGAAGCGCTCGGACATCTTCTCGGTCAATTCTTCTATCAGCCGCGTGAGCTCGGCCTTGCTGCGCTCGGCGTCGTCAATTTGCGCGCGCAGGAACTCGTAGCGCTCGGAGACCTCTCTGTATTCCTCGATGGCGTCCACGTTGATATTCCCCAGGGCGCGTATCTTCGCGTTCACCTCGCCCAGCTCGATGTTCGCGCGGGCGGGGTTTTCGAGGCTGTAGCCCTCGGCCTCGGCCTCGCGCGGGGTGATCTGGTAGTCCTCAAATAGCTTGTTAGCCGCGTTGTCGAGGGCCTGTTTGGCGAGGGTGCGCCGCTCCTCCTGGCGGGCGAGGTCCCCGCCGAGGGTCTCCTTGCGGCCCAGCTGGAGCCTCTCCTCCCGCCGCAGGGTCTCGGTTTGCGCTTGCAAATCTTCTCTTTGCGCCGCCAGGGCCTCCCCCTCCGCCGCGCCTTGGGCCGCGCCCTCACGCAGCCCGGCGATGCTCATGCGCAATTGCGCGATTTTCTGCGCGATCTCTGTATCGCTCTGGCGCAGGGCCGCCTCTTCTTCCAGCAATTCCTGATTTCGGCCCGCATGGCCCTCCCGGCGCAGGCGCAGCCCGGCCACGATGTCCTCACGGGAGCCCAGGTCCTTCTCGATCCCAAGCAGCTCCATGCGCAGCGCCGATTCCTGCCTGCTTGAGAGCTCGCGCCGCTGTAAAAGCGCGCCCTGCTTGGCTTTGAGTTCACTCAGCTGTTGCTCCAGCGCAGTCTTTTCGCGTTCCAGCGCCCCGGCGCTGTCGTCGCCCATGCGGCGGGCCTCCTCCAGCCGGGCGATGCGCTCATCGGCGGCGGCAAGCTCCGCGGCGAGCTCTGCCTGGGCCGATTTCGCGTCCCGCAGGCGCGCCTCTACCGCGCCTATATAGCTCTCCTGGCGGATGACGTCCTCCCCGGCGCGGGCTAAATCCCCCTGCGTGCCGGAGGACGCGGCCTGGGCGGCGGCGGCCTCCTCGGCCAGCTGCTTGGCCCTGGCGGCCTGGTCGCTGACCTGGCGCTCCAGCTGCTCAATCTCTTGCTTCAGCCGGGCGATCTCGTTGCGCCGGCTGAGTATCCCCGTGCCCTGGGACTTCGAGCCGCCGGTGATGCTCCCCCCGGCGTTGACCACCTGGCCGTCCAGGGTGACGATGCGAAATCTATAAGCATATTGCTTCGCGATGGCGATGGCGCCGTCGATGTCCTCGGCGATGGCCGTGCGGGCGAGCTGCGCCCTGACGATCGTGTCGTATTGGCTGTCGTTGGATACGAGGTCGTGCGCCATGGCGATGAAGCCCGCACAGCGCTCCAGGCCCTTCTCGGTGAAATGCCGGGCCTCTATGCTCGTCAGCGGCAAAAACGTGGCCCGCCCGGCGCTGCCGCGCTTGAGGAATTCGATGGCGCGCTTGGCGGCGGCCTCGTCGTCCGTGACGATGTGCTGCAGGGCCGGGCCCAAAGCTGTTTCGACGGCCAAAGTGTAGTCCGGTTCGACACGAATCAGCTGCGAGAGCGTGCCGTGCAGGCCCTTCAAAGCGCCCCGGCCGCTCTCGCGCATCAGGGCGCGCACGGCCCCGCTGTAGCCCTCCATGCTCTGCTCCAGGTCCTCCAACAGCCGCAGGCGCGAGACGGCCTGGCCTCGCTCGCCCCGCAGGGATTCCAGCGCGCGGCGGGCCTCCTCGGCCTTAGACACGCGATTTTTCGCCCGCAGCTGATACCCCTGCAAGCTGTTTTGCAGGCTTTTTGCCGCTTCGCGCTGTTCAGTCAGCAGCTGCCGCGATTCGAGCAGCTGCCGCTCGAGCTGTGTCACTTGCAGTGTGCGTGATTCGCCGGATTGCTCTATGCTCGCTATGCGCGCGCGTAATTCCATGATCGAACTGTCAGCGGCGGACTGTTCTATATTGCGCTGGGCGAGCTGCTCGGTGATGGCCTGCAAATCCCCGGCCAGCGCGGCGCTCTGCGTGAGCAATGCTTGTTCTTCGTCCCTGTGCTTGTCCGCCTGTTTGGCGCAGGCCAGCAGGGACGACTGCTTTTGCTCCAGTGCAAGCCGCAGGGCCTCAATTTGCGCCAAGACGGCCTCGATCTCCTCTTCGAGCAGATTGCGGTCGTCGGCGGCGTGGGCGCGCTCGCGGGCGATGCGCTCCATGGCGGCCTGGTTGTGTTCGAGGGTGTTTTCCAGGACTAGAATCTCGCCCTCCTGCCGCAGGGCCTGCTCCTCCTGCGCCGCGCGTTCAAGCCGCAGCGCCTCCATGCGCAGCGTGAGCGCCTGCGACTGCGCCGTCAGTTCGGCGAGTTCCCCCTCAAAGCGCGCCAATTCCTCCTCGCAGGCCTGATACTCCTGCTGCGCGCGCAAAATTCGGTACTCCTGCCCGCGCAGGCTTTCGGTCGATTGCGCGATGGTGTGCAGCGCCAGTCCGATCTCCAGCTGCCCCCGCCGCCCGGCCAGGGTGAGGAATTTTTCGGCCTTCTCCTTCTGCTGGCGCAGGGGCTCGACGCGCGCTTCGAGCTCGAGCAGGATGTCGCGTAAACGAACTAGATTTTCTTCCGCTTGCGCCAGTTTGCGCTGGGCGGCCTCTCGTCTGTAGCGCGATTGGGAGATGCCCGCGGCCTCCTCCAGCATGTCGCGTCTCTGTTCGGAGCGGGAGGAGACAAGCTCCGCCACGCGGCCCTGGCCCACCAGGGAGTAGCCGTCGCGGCCGAGGCCGGTATCCATGAAAAGCTCGTGGACGTCCCGCAGGCGCACGCTTTTGCCGTTGATGAGGTAGTCGCTCTCGCCCGAGCGATATAGTCTTCTTGTGACTGAAACATCGTCCTCGTCGCGGCCCAGCGCCCTGTCTTTGTTGTCGAGATGCAGCGTCACCTCCGCCAGGCCCAGGGCGCGGCGCTTGTCCGTCCCGCTGAAGATTACGTCCTCCATGCGCGCCCCGCGCAGCTGCTTGGTGGACTGCTCCCCCAGCACCCAGCGCACGGCGTCGCTCACGTTGCTTTTGCCCGAGCCGTTGGGCCCCACAACGCAGGTGATGCCGGAGCCGAACTCCAGCCGCGTTTTATCGGGGAAGGACTTAAAGCCGTGGAGATCCAGGGCGGTTAGGTGCATATGTATCCTTTCGCGGATAAATTCATTTTGCCGGAGAGCACTGCCGTGCGTCTCTACATAAACAGGGCTTCTATATACATGGAAATGTCGCGCCGTATTTCGCCAGGATTTCCACCAGCGAGCGCCTGTTCTTGTCCGATATGCCGTAGAAGTATTTGTCGGCCTTACCCAGGCGCATGGTTCCGCAGCTGTCGCAGGCCGGATAGATGGATACACTTTTGCCGTTGCCCTCAAAGATCAGCTCCGCCGTGCCGAACCCGCACGAAGGCCATTCAAAGGCGTTCGCGCGGCCTTTGCAGATAGAAATCAACCGGATGAAATCTTCGCGGTCTGTGATTTCCAAGTGGATGTCCTTGTTGCCATACACATAGTTTAGGGTGATTTTTTCCGTGAAACCCAAACTTACGGGCTTTGTGAAGATTGCGTTAAACAAAACGACGCCGGTTACCAATAACAAAAGCAGCGGCAGGAGTATTTTTAGAAGTTTTTTCATCATGGTTTCCTTTCGAGCGGGCGGCAAGAATGCGCTTTTATTCTTTAAAAATATCGTCGTGTGTGCCGGTGGCGGTACAGGACAGTATCAGCTTGTCCTTATAGATTTGGTACACGAGCAGCCAGTTGGGCTCTATGTGGCACTCGCGCAGGTCATTCAGGTTCCCTTTTAGCTGATGGTCCCGGTATTGCGGCGGCAGGACTTTCTGTGCGGCAAGGATCGCGAGTGTCGCGGTCAGTTTATCCATATCCTTGCCGCGCTTTTGCATCATCTTCATTCCGCGCTTCATCTGCGCCGTGTATTCGATGTCCAGCATAGTCAATCCTCCAGCATGGAAGCCACGGCTTCTTCCGCAGTTTTGAAGGGCCCAAACAGGTTGCGCCTGAGGCGCGTGTCCTCTACGGCCTGCTTGTATTCCGGCCGCAGGTTGTCGTAGTCGTCCTGCTCCCGCCTGCGCTGCACCGCGAAGGGGAAACCGTCCTGCTCCAGCGCCGCCTTGAAGAACATGCGCACGGCCGTGGAGGTATCCAGGCCCAGGCTATCGAACAGGCAGTCCACGTCCGCTTTGAACTGCTCGTCCACTCGGATTTGAATGGTTTTTGTCATATTGTACCTCCATGCAAAAGTAATATAGCTCAATACTAGTATACACAAATTGCAGTGATTTGTCAATGGGAATTTTCAAAACATCTTCCCCCTGAATCCCGCGAAGGCGCTGGGCAGCGCATAGTCGCGTTCGAGCTGCTCCTGCGTCACCCAGACCAGTCCGCCGGCGTCTGTCACATCGCGCAGGAGAACCCGATCGGCCTGCATGTGCCACTCGATGTGGGTGAAAATGTGCACGGCGTTGCCCGCCGGTTCGCGGGAAATCACCAGCTCGGGTGGAATGTCGAAGGCCTCGGGGAGCTCCCACAGGCCCGCCAGCAGGCCCTTCGGCGGACGCTTGCGCAGGGCGAGTTTTTCTTCAAATCGCAGGATGAGGAGACTGCGATGCTCTATTCTGCGCGGCTTTTTGGGTGATTTCACGGGGAGCTGCGATGTTAGGTTTTGGGCATGTGCAAGGCAGTGTTCGGCTAATGGACACCCCCCGGCCCCCTCGGGGCCACCCCCCTCTAAAGAGGGGGGCTTGGCGCAGCGAGGGGATTTCGGCAGGCACACGCAGGCGCCCAGCTCCATCAGGGCCTGGTTGAACTCGCCGGGGCGCTCGGGCGGCATGGCGCGCAGCAGCCGGGCGGAGACTTCGCGGCGGGTCTGCTCCAGGGAGACGTCCGAAAAATCGGCGAACAGGCGCGCGCACACGCGCAGCACGTTGCCGTCCACGGCGGGCACCGGCACCCCGCAGGCGATGGAGGCCACGGCCCCGGCGGTGTAGAGCCCGATACCCGGCAGCTTCAGCAGGTCTTCAGGGGAGGAGGGGAGCACGCCGTTGTGTTCGCGCATGATCATTTGCGCGGCCTTCTTCAAATTGCGCGCCCGGGCGTAGTACCCCAGGCCCTCCCAAAGCTTGAACAGCCTGTCCCCGTCAACATCCGCAAGGTCTTTTATGGAAGGCAGGGCGGCGATAAATCGTATGTAATAGGGCTTCACGGCCTCGGCGCGGGTCTGCTGGAGCATGATTTCGCTCACCCAGGTGTGGTAGGCCGAGGGGCTGTCACGCCAGGGGAGGTCTCTCTTATTTTGCCCATACCAGGCGAGTAGAGCGCGGGTCATGTCATGGGTCATGAAGAAACCTCTCTAAAGCCCCCCTCGCCTGCGAGGGGGGAAAGGGGGATGCACACATAGGACAAGGCCTGCATATGATACAGCAGGCCGGATTCTTGCACGGCCGGGAAGTGCAGGCACAAGATGTTGTAATGCGTCAGAAGTGAAAAGTGAAAAGCTCCGCCCCAGGGCGGGGCTTTTCGCTACACCCCTTCCTCCTCCTCCAGCCAAAGCGCCGCCGAGGCGTCGCTGGGCATCTGCCACGCGCCCCGGGGGCTCAATGATACCCCCGCCACGCGCGGGCCGTCGGGCGAGCAGGAGCGCTTGAACTGCTGGGAGAAGAAGCGCCGCAGGAAGGTCGCCAGCCAGGTTTTAAGCTGCTCGGGGCTGTACACGCCCTCGAAGGCTTTATTAGCCATGAAGAAGAGCTTTTTGGGGGAGAAGCCGTACTTGTAAAAATAGTAGAGATAGAAGTCGTGCACGTCGTAGCTGCCGAGAATGTCCTCTGTTTTTTGGCTGCCGGGGAGCAGCTCGGGGCTCACGGGGGTGTTCAGCGCGCGCTCCAGGGCGGCGGCAAGCGCCGAAGGGGCCTCCTCCAGCGCGAACCGCACGACGGCGCGCACCAGGGTCTTCGGAACCCCGCAGTTGGGGTTGTACATGCTCATGTGGTCGGCGTTGTAGGTGCACCAGCCCAGCGCCAGCTCGCTGAGATCCCCCGTGCCCAGCAGCAGCGCGCCCTCCTGGTTGCTGAGGTCCATGAGGATCTGCGTGCGCTCCCTGGCCTGGACGTTCTCGTAGGTGACGTCGCGCACATTGGGGTCGTGGCCGATGTCCTGCATGTGGAGGTCGCAGGCGGGCCTTATATCAATTTCCCACAGTGTCGCCCCGGCGGCCCCGGCCAGCAAAGTTGCAGTCTCACGGGTATACTCCGAAGTCCCGTAGCCCGGCATGGTGATGCACAGGATGTTTTCGCGGGGCCATTGCATTTGATCCGCCGTTTTGCAAGCCACGAGCAGCGCCAGCGTCGAATCCAGCCCGCCGGAGAGCCCCAGAATCACCTGGCTTTGCCCTATATGCCGCAGGCGCTGCGCCAGGGCCGCCGCCTGCATGTCCAGCACCTCGCGGCAGCGCGCGGCGCGCGGGCGCGGGCCCTGCGGCACAAAGGGCGAGGGGCTGTATTTGCGGGTGATGTGCTCTTCTTTTAGTTCCGGCAGGGGTGCGGCGCTCCGCGATGCTCCCTCACCGATGCGGCGGAGCTCCCTCACGAGGGAGCCGGAGGCTTTGGGTGCTTCGCACCACCCCTCCACGGAGGGGAATTGTCTGTTTTGCATAGGTATTTCTTTTAAATTGCGCCGCGCGGCGCGCAGCAGCTCCAAGTCCAAACAGGCGTAGACCGCGCCGCCCTCGGGCTCGTACCTTCGGTTTTCAGTGAGAATTTCGCCGTTCTCCGCGATGAGGCATGACCCGGAGAACACCAAATCGGTGGAGCTCTCCCCCGCGCCCGCCCCGGCATACACAATGCCGGAGTGCAAGCGCAGGCTGCGCGCGGCCAGGAGGTTGCGCCGCTGCTCGTGCAGCCCTGCCTCCTCCGGCTCGGCGGCCAGCTGTAAAACAATCTCCGCACTCTGAATATCTTCGCCGAAGCCGACGCCTATCATGGAGCCATCACACTGGAACACCTGCCCGCTCTCCCCCGGCGTGAACCAGCGCCGCTCCTCCGGCGATAGATTTTTTTTGGTCACAAGACCCAATATATTGCCGGATTGCAGCACGGCCGCGCAGTTGAACAGCCGCCCGTCGATTCGCATGGGCAGGCCCACGGCGATCAGCGCCGCGCTGTGTGCGGTCTGCTCCGCCAGCCAGCGCAGGGAGGCCTCACAGGCCTCCAGCAGGGCCGACTGCGCGAACAGGTCTCCGCAGGTGCAGCCCGAGAGCCCCAGTTCCGGCAGGACGATCACCTGCGCGCCCGCGGCCAGGGCCATCTGTATGGCCTCCAGGGCGGTGCGGGCGTTCTCCGCCGGGTTGGCCACCGTGACGCGCGGGGACAGCGCGGCGGCCTTGAGGTAGGCGTTTTGCATGGAAATGTCCTCCCGGGCATAGGATTATGTAGGGGGCGGCGTCCTCGACGCCCCGAAGAAAGCCTTTGCGCTCTTGGCCCAGGGACGTCACGGAGGCCGTCCCCTACAAGCTGCGCACGATAACAGAGGGAATGTATAGGTATTATACCTCGTTTCACCCAAAAAATCAAGGGGGCATTCCATGGGCCTTGTCAATAACATCGTGGAGGCGCTGGGCGGCTTTCTCTGGGGGCCGCCGATGCTGGCGGTGTTCCTGCTCACCGGGGCGTACCTGACCATACGCAGCCGCGCCTTCCCCTTCCGCAGGCTGGGCCTCTGGCTGCGCGTGACCTTCGGCTCGCTGCTGAAAAAGCAGCAGGCCACCGCGGGGAGCATCACCCAGCGGCAGGCCCTGGCATCGGCCCTGGCGGCGTGCCTCGGCACGGGGAATATTATAGGCGTAGCGACAATACCAATAAACCACTTCCCCCTCCCTATGCCTTATTTATAGCCTTTTCTGGACATGTTCTTCGACACCTAATTGCTCAAAAAGAAATAATTCTTCAAACCAGAGCAAGTCATTGATCGTGGTAATGCTCACTGACCCCGGGTAGAATTCCTCTAAAAAGGTCATTAAATCATGCAGTTTATCAGCCTGAATAATCGCGTCAAGGGTCTCCAAAGCACGGCTCCATAGCTCGTCCCTTAGTTCCCAATGATTTATGTCTTTGACAATGCTTAACATTTTCGCCCTGCACCTTCCGGCATCTTATATTCAAGCTCCAGCCTGACCCTTTCAAGCTCCGAAAGTAGTTCAATGAGCTTACCCGTGTCGATGTCTTTCTGATTTCTCACCTTGACGATGATCAAGTTAATCAGCCCCTCGACAAACACCACATCACAAAATTGTTCCTCGATTCTTTGTTTTATTTCCTTTGCCCCACACCTTGTGTTGAATATCTTGTATTCAAGGCAAAAATCGGTTAGCTCATTCGCTAACCGTGTTAATTTTTTCTGTTCCATTTTCTTTCTTTTCTCCCCCTTTGGTTTTACGGCACTACTATATCTAAAACATAAGCAAACTTATATACCGCTTTGCGTTTCAGATTTCGATAGGCTCTACTGTCTATGCTGGTAAAACCCAACATGTCTACTACTTCATCTTCATACTTCCCATTAACAAAATATTCTGTGATATATAGGGCCTCCTGAACAACCCACAACCACCCTCACCCGCCCAAAAAGCAAGCGCAACAGCGCCCAGAGGCAGCCAGCGGCGTTCATGGCGAAGATAGCCATGGCGGCTTCGGTTTGTGAG
>Ga0123353_10000606_pt1 | contig 43925 bp, 48 predicted proteins | sample TergutLab28metaG_3_FD_92763 | JGI IMG/M metagenome (GOLD analysis project Ga0123353, IMG submission 92763) | Labiotermes labralis P3 segment gut microbial communities from Petit-Saut dam, French Guiana - Lab288 P3 | ecosystem: Host-associated > Arthropoda: Insects > Digestive system > Gut ... | reverse complement strand
TGGGGTTATGAGAATGACTGAAACAAAACTGCTACTCGCTGTGGCCGGCGGCGGCATCTTCTCATACTTCGGACAAGTGTGGGTGTGGGAAGTGATGGCGTTTGCCGTTGCTATGATGGTAGTCGACTATATCACCGGACTTATGGCAGGACGTGTCAACGAGGGGTTGAACAGTAGGCGTGCGACACGGGGGCTGTACAAAAAGGGCGGCATCCTGTTCCTGCTGGTAAACGGGTTCCTGCTCGATGCCGCGTTTAACTATTATATCGCGCTGGGGTTCAACATCGAGATACCGTTTGACATGCCCATCGGCATGATCGTCTCGGTGTGGGTGATCGTCACCGAGGGCATTTCCATATTAGAAAACCTCACGCGGCTCGGAGTGCCGATCCCGCGCTGGATGATGAAGATTCTAAAGCGCACAGAGAAAGATATTAACGGAGAGTAGGGAGGTATAAGCCCACTCTGTAGGTTGAAAAGACTGTAGAGTGGGCTTTTTGTTGTTAATCGGGCGGGATTGTTATTTGATGGTTGATTTTGGCGAATGGGTATGGCAGGATAAGGAAAGACAAAGCTTGGCTAATATGGGACTGTGAAGTTGTTTTTATACATAACGAAAACATATTTTTAAATAAATTACGCTCATTAGTCGACGAAATAGCATCGGGTTATCCATATCATCCAACTGGAGGCGTGCCAGTTATAACACTCTATTAAAATTCGGCTCACCGAACGCAAGTGCCCGAAATGTACGCGTAACATTTGCGGATTACATAAAGAATGTCGCGTCAAGCGAGATTTTCCCGACGTGGAACGAGGCGGCGTTATACGCCAATATCTACGCCCAGATATCGTTCGCGCTAAATAGAGTGTACACCGTGTGGTACCGCAGCCGCGGAAAGGACTATGACATAACGAACAGTACCGCGTTTGACCAGTTTTTTGTAGAGGGCAGAAATATCTTCGAGAATATCAGCCGCATCGTAGACAATATTTTCAACCAGTTTTTAAGAAGGCCCGGTCGCCGCGAGCCATTTTTTGCGCAGTATTGTAGTGGTACGACCGCCACATGCCGCGGCATGTCACAGTGGGGTTCTCAGGACTTGGCGGTCAAGGGTTATTCGCCCATCCAAATATTGCGCTACTATTATCCCACGGATATACAAATCGTCCAATCAAACAGCTTTACCTCCGACACGGGTACATATCCGGGTACACCGCTGAAAGAAGGCTCGATCGGCGAGGATGTAAGGCTCATGCAGACCTATCTAAACAGGATAAGCGGAAATTTTTATATGCCCGCGGTTGGAAGACCGGACGGAGTGTTCGCAGCGTCTACCAAAAACTCGGTAATCGCGTTCCAGAGGATAAATAACCTTGTCCCTGATGGGATAATCGGCAAAAGCACATGGTATGCGATAACAAAAATATATGTTGGTGTAAAAAAACTTGCCGAGCTTGATAGCGAGGGCGAGAGAATAGGTATAGGGAAAGTGCCGCCGACCAGAGTTGTAAGTATGGGCGCGAGAGGGGAGTATGTCGTTGAGATACAGTTCCTGCTCAACTACATATCAACTTTCTTCACATCCATACCGTACGTCGTCCAAGATGGGCTGTTCGGAGAATCGACAAAGCGTGCGGTAATAGAGTTTCAAAAAGAGTTTGGGCTCACGCCGGATGGCGTTGTCGGCCCCGCGACATGGAGAAAGTTCTATGACGTCTACTGGTCGATACATGACACCACACCGCCGCCTCCTCTCCCCCCGCCGCCGCCGCCTCCTCCCCCGCAAGAGTACCCGGGAACACCTCTGCGCGTTGGCTCACGTGGCGATGCCGTAAGGCTGATGCAGACCTACTTGACAGCAATATCCAAGGTGTTCCCGACCGTACCGGCGCTGACTGCGGACGGCATATTCGGAACCCTTACCCAAAACAGCGTAATGGCGTTCCAGTGGCTGTTCGGGCTTGCCCCAGACGGCATAATTGGCGAACAGACGTGGAACAGGATTGTGTCGGTATATAACAATCTGCCAAACATCGCGGCGCCCGAATACCCGGGAACGTTACTGCGTGCCGGTTCGCGCGGTAACAATGTAACACTTGTGCAGAAGTATCTGAACACAATAGCGCAGAGCTATCCTAGCATTCCCACGCTGACTGCCGACGGCATATTCGGCCCCATGACGGAGAGAAGCGTAATCGCGTTCCAAAGGCTATTCGGTCTGGCGGCCGATGGTATAATCGGCCCGATGACATGGAATATGATTGTATCTATTTTTAACAAGGTGACAATGTAACATGCATAGGGGCGGGGTTATTATTCTGTAGTCTCGCCCTTCGATCTTTAGAGTAGGGGTTAAGATAACCGCGTCCGTTCTATTATATCAGCCCAATCATTAAACTTTTCTCATACCTAAAAGCGATTTGCTTGCTTATCGGCAATAATATATGTTGTTTCTTCAAGGGCGAAGAATCGTTCTGCGATTCTTAAATCTACAGACTTAATTATCTCAATATCTATACCGACAGGTTCATCAGATATAACACAGGCAACGTAATGTCCAGCATGTGAAATATTGAAGTGAATATGTGGGCTACCAATCAAGAATGGCTAATTATTTAATTGATATCTCTACTTTATTATCAAGCGAACGCGTCATTATTACTGTAAATTCGTTGTTATTTATATATGCTTCATCTGCATCTTGAGAATTAAAATAGTCTGATAATTTAGATAAATTAAATCTTGTCTTAAATATATGCTGGTTTGTCCTTTTCATTTTAATAAGTATTAGCCCAGTTTCATATTTAAATATAGCCTCAAATACTTTATAAGTTCTATTATTGCAAATGTTTTTTGCTATTGATAAAAATATCTCACCCAATTTTTCACTAGAAAAGCCTATATTTTTTATTTAATAGTCTGCCTGACAAACAATAAGAGCAGTGAAATGGGCAACCACGTCCCGTTTCAATATGATGAATTAAATTAGGATCAATCATTATATCCTTATTGCAAAAAATATCATAATTCATAAATTCCATAGAATCTATATCAGACAAACATTGATGCACTTTTGTTTGATTCGATTGACCTTTAAATATAACACCTGACACATCTTCATAATTTCCTTCGTTAAGCAAACAGTTTATCATTGGCAGAATGTTTTCTTCAGATTCTCCGATTGCAATTGCATCTATCCAATTAAATGCAGAAAGAGCCTCATATGCCACTGCTGATGGCTGCGGACCTCCAAAAATAATTTTAATATTTGAATTTAATTTCTTAATAATCTTTGCAATATAGAGAAATACATGAAAGTCTGCACATGTGCTGCTAAATCCCACGATTTGAGGATTTAATGAAACTATATATTTTGCAGTATTATTTAAATCTTTTCTGCGCTTGAAGTCATTATGTATTATCTTATCCAAAGATAAGATATGTTCGTCGTCATGCTACAAATTAGTCGCCTATGCGCTCCATGAGATAGGTCGGTATGTTAGTGCGGTTAATCTCATCTCACCCAGACTATGGAGAAAACCATGCCGGATGTTGAACCCATTTCCATATACCTCGACAAAAAACGCGCCGGAGGTAAGATTAGTAGATTCACTACGGATATAAATCTTATATATCATCTGTAATAAAAGTAAGAACATCCTGAACAGTTTTCAGATTATTTATCTGGTCCACTTTATAAAGTGGATAGTCTCTATTTATCATAATCCAGTCTCACATTTCTTAGTATTGAAAATATTTCAGTTTCACAATTTAATATTTCAGATAACTTTTCTATAAAATATTCTGATTTTTGAAATACATCGGCAAAATCATTGCTTCCGATTTCTCTCCAAAGCCTAATATCGTCATCTGCTAAATTACTCAAATATTTGAAATCATCCTCATTAAATGATGTTCTATTAAAATCGCTTAATAAATAATTAAAATATAATCTCCTATAAAAACTTCCATCTACATCTTGCTCCCTAAACGTAGATGACGGTAAAGCGAGTTGAACTCTTAGGAACATTGTAATTTCATTATTTTGCAATGCGTTTTTTGAGGTTCGCTGTAAATAATTAATAATTACCTTTATTTTAAAAGCAATTCCTCCATCAGCAAAGAAATAATTGCATTGATCGCTTAACGCTTTCATATAATCTTGTATTGTAATATTAATACTACCATAATTTGAAATAGTATAAATCGTACCTGCTTCCGATTCGTAAGGTTCTTCCTTGGTTAATGCTTGATTAAAATTCTTTATCGATAATATTTCCTTTCTTCCCGTTAGGCCATCAATTAAGACAACGTCACCTTTTTCGAGGTTATATCCGGTGACAATAACAGCATGATAACCAAAGTGATTTCTATTTATTTTTAAGTAATCTAAATAATATCTATCAACAATTACAATAATGGGATTATTACAATTTATACAATTTATAATTTTAGGATCAATTCCAATATTTCTTACATTTGTATTTAACTGAGTTTTGATATATTGTATTTTAAAAAAATCTAAGAATTTAGATTCCAATTCAAGAGAACGACCTTTAACTCCAAGCAATAAAAGATTCTTCGCAGGAACTTTGGCAAGGTCAAAGTCTAGTCCTGAGCTATAAAAACAGAGATTCAAAAGTGGGTTGTTCATCAAATCCGCAACTCAATACGATATGTATCCTACAAGGACACTAAGAAGCTACTCGTGAACCTCAAACCGGTTTACAAAGCCCCCAGTGAGGAAGCGGCTCTTGCCGCACTTGATGACTTCGAAAAGATATGGGGAACGAAATATCCGCTTGTCGTTCAATCTTGGCGGCGGAACTGGGGTGAAATCGCCACCTTCTTCAAGTACCCGCCCGAAATCCGCAAGCTTATTTACACGACCAACATGATTGAGAGTTATCATCGGCAGCTCCGCAAAGTGACAAAGGGTAAAGCTGTTTTCCCGACTGATGAGGCACTGCTCAAAATGCTGTATCTGGTTACGCAAGACGTTTTAATCAAATGGACGGGCAGAATCCATAACTGGGGTCAAATTCTTCTTCAGCTTAGTGTCTTCTTCCCCGACAGGGTCAAATCGTTCCTCAGGTAGGCATTAGCACAAATCTATTGACAGTCCCTAGGATCTCCGAAACCCATTTCAGATAAATCATTAATTGTATGCATTCCATCTATTGCTTCAAATAATTTCTTAAATTGTTCAATTTTTTCTGCCGCTATAATTATCTGTGAATCTTGACTTTTACTGCCTACAACCCAATAACCTTTTCGTTGCATAATGAAAGAAATTCATTTTTACTATCAATCATCGGAGCGATATGAATATAATCTAAATCTAAAGTTGATAAGGTCTCATAGGATTTTATCTGATTGTTTTCCTTGAAATTTTGGATATGGAGTCTAGTTATTGTTCCTTCGGTACCTAGATAGAAACTTCGTTCTTTCATTGCTTTTATCGATTCTGTTACATTGTCAAACACACTTTCTTCAGAATCTGAATATATCCTGTTGTGATCATTTATGTTTCTTTCACCATCTAAACTAATTGTTACTGATTCGAAATAATTATTAAACAACTCAATATATTCATCATTAATCAAAGTTCCATTTGTAACAATTGTATACAAAGGTAATGTGAGTTTTTTTGATTCGTAAATACCATTAATAATTGGGATACAATTTAGCATAAAACTCTTATTAATAAGTGGTTCTCCTCCAAAGAATTGTATGTACTTAATTCCGTTAGGAAATATATCCAAGATATTTTTTATTGTATTTTGCAAGGTCTCTAAAGACATGTTTTTTCTTGTAGATTCATTACCGTAACTGCCCTCGTCAGCATAACAATAGCGGCATGATAAATTGCAAAGACTACTATAATATTGATAAAGATTTTCAGCTTTTAACATCTAGCTTAGAATCTTTTCAAAGTGGCTTTTTAATAGCATTTAAGTATTAGCAATTGCAACCAAAACCAGAACCCGGAGTTACGATGTCTTCCAAGGTATCAATGTTATCAAGAGAAACAACGGAAGAATCCATCGCTCTTTCGATATCAGTAATAATTTTATTCATTTGACAAACCTCCTTTGTAACTTTGATGGTAATGCTATGATTCGGGTGACAAATCAAATCTTGAATATTAATGCTATTACTTCGCCATCAGGGAATGATGCCAATGCTTGTGCGTACATTTGTTTGAATGCATTCTTATTATAGAGCTTACCTCTTTCTTACATAATGAAAGTATAATCGACAAAAAGCAACTATATCAAAATAAACGGGTCAAATAAAGGAGTAAATGGCCTTTTTAACCTTTGTAAAACCATCGTGGAAACTATTCGCATTGGGCGGTTTAGCAATACAACTCTTGGATCATATAATTTTTGCAATTCCATCACTATTTGCTTATATTCATCCCGTTCGGCTACGATATAAGCTGTCTTCGCTTCGATTTGAAGCTGTTTGAAGGCGGCAATGGCTGCGTCGTAAAAGTCGCATGATGGTTATTGTGGTAATGCTGTTAAAAAAGACCGTAGTACAAGGGCTTGTAATCAGTTTCTGTCATTTGTTTCTTTGCCTCCTAATTTTTTGTTGAGATTCGGTTTGTCGTGCCAATTAATAGTATAGCAGTAGATATATAATGTGTCGATATATACTGCTTTTATATTTAATGTATAGAGTGGTATATTAATAAAAAGGGTGATGCTATAGTGAAAATTGATAATAATTATGGGAATTTCGAATTAACAATAAAGGAATATATGGAAAAGCATAGTATAAGCAAATATAAATTGTTAAAGCGCGGAGATTTACAGCAAAAGCAGATGAAAGCGTACTATAATGGTGATATACAGAGACCTGATTTGACAGTTTTAGCGAGAATTTGTTATGCACTTGATTGTCAGCTCTCAGATATTCTAAAATATATTCCGCCCGTATAGTTATGTAGGGTCGGGCTTCCATGCCCGACTCTGCAATTATAATTATTAATATCCCATGCCCCCTGCATACTAGGGGACTCGGGGTCAGCACGCCCGTAGGTGCGGTGCCCCGGTGTGCCGGGCAATCCCCCTTGATGCCATGTTGGCATCTTGCCCCCCTTTGACAAGGGGGGCAAGAGAAAAAACCCCCTCGTCTTGCCTCCCTTGCTAAAGGGAGGTGGCTCCGCAGAGCCGAAGGGATTCAGGGATGTCACTGCAGTGACAGGGGGATTTGTAGGGGCGGGCTTCCAACAGAAAAAGGGCGGCCAATAGCCGCCACTACTGATTATTCAAATAATTCTTTAAACCCTCTTGCAGTATCTGGGAAAACGGAGCATTTGCCTTTTCCGCTTTAGCGTTCAGCCATAACGGTATAGATAACGTTTTCTTGATTGCGCGGGTATCGTTCACGCGGCGGTATTCATCGGTATCAGCGGCAATCAGTGTGAGTGTCTCTCCACGTTCAATCGGCAACGTATCAGATGCGGATGGAATGACGAGCTTTTCATTTTCGGCGTACCACAGCCACATTTCTATTGCGTCCTTTGCCATAAACAATGCGTCGGCTTTATTATCTCCGAATGTATGACAACCGGGCAAATCAGGTACGGTAACGCCAATTTTACCATCGTCTGGGTAAAGGATAGCAGGATATACATATTTCATAATAACACCCCTTTATTTTTTTAGCCCCGTATCTTTTAGAATTTTGTTTAAGGTTCCGGTGGGAATGTCGCCTGTATGCCTGTTGATTGGAACAATTATGCTGGGCTTATTTGGATGTAAAGCAAGTTCATGTCTGCTGCCCTGTACTATACTCGGCTATCAGCTTGCGTTTTAGTTCTTTTGCTGTCATTCCCTCACCCCTTATTATATGATAACACGTAATATTACGTGTGCCAAGTTCTTTTTTCTCGTATTATTTGTCAGCCCCCAATTTCCCCGCCGTTAGGCGGGGTTCATCTAAAGATGGCAACATTTTCTTTCGATATAACTATTGGAAGGGATGAAAAGTCTGGCAGGACGCCGGAAATGGTTGATTCAAGGAGGAATAGACCATGTATACTAATTTTGTGACGGTCAACACCGGTTATCAAAACAGACCCGGCGCGCCGGGCAGGTGCCCTGCCGGGCGAAGCGGGGGCTCCGCCCACGTGCCCCCAGATTTGCCATTCGCGATTCAGATGGCAGTAGCGGCAACCTATAACAAACAGGCTCAGGCTCATATGGCAGTATACAACGTCAGCATGAACCGGGCGGAAAGCAGACGGACGATGCTCGAAAAATCCAAGGTATCCATTGCTATCAAGCCGGTATCGATTGTCTCCGGTTATTATCAGACAGAAGAATTCTAAAATTATGACGTCGAAAACGTAGGGTCGGGCCAAAGCCCGCCCCTATTTCTGCATTCTTATTTATTATTTCATCCCAACCCGCCAAAGCCAATCTTTCACATGTTGGTCAAACAGCGGCTCATTATCGTCCTGTAAATTGTGTCCCGCACAATCTAACACGGCAAAGGTCGCCCTCGGAAACCTGCTCAAGATTTCAAACGCGTCTAAATATCCTGCGGCATGATCCTGACGCCCCGTAAGAATACAAGCAGGACGGTCAAACTCTAATCGCTCTAGATCGTCCGCAATGCCAGAGTTGTAATCACTACTAAAATGATTAGTGAGGAAGTCTTTATCTGAAATCGCTATTCCTGATAATATATTAGTTTTATACCTATCATATATTACAGGAGTTGCAATGACGGCATACTCCAAAAACGCTTGAAATTCCGGCTCATCTTCCATTGGCATTATATCTTCTGACTTCCATAACAGCTGCTTTTCGGGTAGTTTCTCACGGTCTATAGCCACCCATGATTTTAATTGCGGGCAAATCATCAAAACGCCGTCTATTCTGTTGCGCATATTATGAATAAGCCCAAGCGTCAAATAACCGCCATACGATTCTCCCGCAACCAAATAGTTTTCGCCGGGAATAACGGCGTCAATAAATTCAGTCAATATTTCAAGCATATTGTCTGAGTTTCTAATCCATTTTGCCGAAGGTGTTTTTCCCATACCTGGCAAATCCAAATAAATTCTCCGATAGCCTTGTATTTCAGCAAACACAGACTCTAAACAACCGGACATCAGGCGATGATCGACCCAATATCCATGAATACATAAAACAGGCTTTCCCTTGCCGTATTCCTCATAATATATTGGAATATCACGGATTAACTGCGTCATATTTTCTACTCCTTACAACAGAATTCTGCCCTCTTATTTACCCTCTGCATACTGGGGGTTCGTGGGGACAGGTGCCCGATGCGGGGGCTCCGCCTCCGTACCCCCCAATATCCCCCCCTTCGGAGGGGGTGACGCCATAGCGACAGGGATTATTCCCCTCTTTGGAGGGGCGGCGCGCAGCGCCGGGGTGGTCTCTACGATAAATCAGCCATCTCCAAATACTGCGATCCGTAGGTTGCGATGTACTCTTTGCGTCCCGCCAGATTATCTCCGAGCAGCAGGTCGAACATCTCGGCCGTCTCAGTCGCCGCCTCAGGCTTGATCTTGACAAGCCGCCTTGTCAGCGGATTCATCGTTGTCAGCCACATCATATCCGGCTCGTTTTCACCTAGACCCTTTGAGCGCGACACCGTAACGCCCTTTGTACCCCAGCGCGATAAAATCTCATTCTTCTCTGCGTCAGAGTACGCGAAGGCTGTCTTGCTCCTCATTCTCAGCTCAAACAGCGGGCTCTCCGCGATGTAAACATACCCGTTCTCAATTAGACTGGGCGTTAATCTGTACAGCATAGTCAGAATCAGTGTCCTTATCTGGAACCCGTCATAATCCGCGTCGGTGCAGATGACCACTTTAGAAAACCTCAGTCCGCCTAAATCAAACGCGCTCACATCTTTCGGATGCCTGGATTTAACCTCCACGCCGCAGCCCAAAACACGTATCAGATCGGTGATGATTTCATTCTTGAAGATTTTATCATAATCGGCCTTTAAGCAGTTGAGAATCTTGCCGCGCACGGGAATTATCGCCTGAAATTCAGCATCTCGCCCCAATTTGCACGCCCCCAACGCCGAGTCGCCCTCGACGATGTAAAGCTCGCGTGTCTCGGGGTCACGGCTGCGGCAGTCAACATATTTCTGTACGCGCGCTGTTATATCAACGCCGCCCGATAGCTTTTTTTTCAGCCCAAGCCGCGTCTTTTCGGCGGTCTCACGGCTTCTCTTGTTGATAAGCAGACGCTCTGCTATCTTTTCGGCGGCCTGACGGTTTTCAAGGCAGAACACTGCAAGATTCTCGCGTATAAACTCAGCCATGCACTCCTGCACAAACTTGTTTGTTATGGCCTTTTTAGTTTGATTTTCATACGAGGTCTGAGTAGAGAAGTTAGACGAAATCAACACAAGACTGTCGGCAATATCGTTAAAAGTGATTTTGCTTTCGTTTTTCTGATACTTTCCATTTGTTTTCAAAAAGCTGTCCCAACCCGCCGTGAATGCCGAACGCAACGCTTTTTCGGGACTGCCTCCATGTTCGAGAAACGACGAGTTGTGGTAATGCTCGATAAGCCCGTTCTCGGTAACAAACGCGAAACTCAGTCCCAGCTTAACTTTGTACTCCGGCTTGTCGGCTCTATCGCGTCCGCGCCGCTCGCTCTCCCATAGCACAGGCTCGTTTATAGTCATGCCTTCGGATAGCTCGCGCACGTAGTCCAAAATGCCGTTCTTATAGCGGAACTCATCAGTCGTAAAGCCCTGCTCGCCCTCATAGCGCAGCACGAAAGTGATACCGGGATTTACCACCGCCTGACGCTTTAATGTATCAGCCATGATCTCTTTGGGCACATCGATTTCGGTAAAAACCTCTAAGTCAGGCAGCCAGCGTATGACTGAGCCGGTCTTTTTGTTGCTTGCCGGCTCTTTTTTCAGCCCGCCTATGTTCTCGCCGCGCTCGAAATGCAGGGTATACTCAAACCCATCGCGCAAAACACGCACATCCATATAGCTTGACGCGTATTGCGTCGCGCACGCGCCCAAGCCGTTTAAGCCGAGCGAATACTCGTAATGCCCGTCGCCGGTGTCGTACTTACCCCCGGCGTACAACTCACAGAAGACCAGCTCCCAGTTAAAGCGCCCCTCTTTTTCGTTCCAGTCCACAGGGCAGCCGCGCCCGTTGTCCGCGATTTCTATTGAATTATCCTTATAGCGTGTGAGCGTTATTTTACTGCCATGACCCTCACGCGCCTCGTCTATCGAGTTGGAGAGGATTTCAAAAACAGCGTGTATACAGCCCTCCAGCCCGTCCGAGCCGAAGATGACTCCCGGGCGTTTGCGTACTCTGTCCGCACCTTTTAATGAGGTAATACTGTCGTTATCGTAGTGTTTTTTCATGCTGCCTCCGTTGGGTTAATCTTAATATCTGCATTTGCTCATTTTTTCATTACCGTGTTTAAAGTGACCGGTCGCTCTTGCCATAACCAATTGAGCTTCTTTGCCATCTGTATCTGTTATAGCTGAAATAAACTTGTCAGCTTTGCTTCCGCTCAAGATTGTCACTTGTCTCCCATCGCAAGAAATGAAAACCTTTTTGTCTTTGGTGATTTTATAAGAAAAAGGTTCTTTATCAAGTTCCCCTCGTTTGTCTATCGGCATCGTTAATAACACAACTCCTATGTTTTAGTTACTGTTCAAATAGATTAATTGTATAATCTAAAAGTTCCGAACCACCCATTTCACCATGTCCAACTATAATCTTTTCTACATCAGGATATTTTAGTTTTATGTTCATTACTGTTGTTGCCCACGCTTCAACATTTGCTTCTGTAATATTGCCTTTGCCGTCACCTAATGCTTTTATTAAACAGCCTCCAAACATAATGTTTTCCAATGAGAAATATCCAATAGTGTTATCAATGGTATGTCCTTCTCCCAAAAACTCAATATACACTTTTTGATTGTCAATCTCTAGTTCCATATAGTCATCAAAACCATGCTGAGGCACAGGGAGACCATTTTCAGTTGTTAATTGTATAGTTTTATCGTGAGCGTAAGAATTAATCCCTCGATTATGGAATTCATTCAACCCTCCCAAATTATCAATATGATAATGAGTAGGGATAACTGCAATAACTTCAGATTTTAATGATTCAGTTATCCAGTCAATTAATTCAGAAGACGATTTATCATCAACAGTAGTATCAAAAACAATAGCCTTATTTTCATAAACAATGAACATTCCATTGCACGGAATACTTGTGTTTAAATAGGATGTATGTTGATATATATACTTTGAAATCTGTTTGATATACAATATTTCAGATTCATATACTACTTTATTATACTGCATATCTTCGTCTATCTGTTGTTGCGCTTCATCATCCGCAACAAAATCCATATCTGATTCATTTGGTTGCTCTTGTACCGTGTTTTGTTCTTGGATTTGCTGCTCTTGCGGGTTTTTAATTGTACTATCATTGCAGGCTGTTATTGCTAAGATCAATATTCCAATTAAAATTAAAATAATTGATTTCTTCATACTTTGCTTATACCTTTCTCTTGGTTCTAATATTAAAGTATATGTAATACTTGTCCTCTGTCCATCGCGTTGGATTTTGGTCGATGTATTGCCAAATTTTTTGATATTCAATCTCACTTCTGATTATTCGGTCGTGGAATGATTTTTGCCAAATCGAAAATCCGATTTGTTTTGTAATTGAACCTTTGAATTGTTTAATAATCCGCGATATTGTAGGGGCGAACTGTGTTCGCCCGTCGTTTTCAATTGCTACGGTTATGTTTTCATATGATTTTAACAACACAGATATTTCCTTATCAACAACAGTGCCGATTTCCGATAGGTGCGGGCGAACACAGTTCGCCCCTACAACAATGCTACCCAATATTTCGTGTTTATCTTTAACACATATTGTTACGAAATATATTCCGTTTTGTCTATAGTCATATCCGTTTAATCGCAAATTTTTTCTTGTTGTTAACTCTCTCATTGAATCACTAATCTATACTCCAAACAAAAAAGGGATTGCTTCCGCAATCCCCTTATTATTGCTATCTCTTTGAGAATTGCGGCGCTCTTCTTGCCGCCTTGAGTCCGTATTTCTTACGCTCCTTCATGCGCGGGTCGCGGGTCAAGAATCCCGCGCGCTTTAGTATGGGGCGAAACTCATCGTTCACCTTTAAGAGCGCGCGCGACAGTCCGTGGCGAATAGCGCCGGCCTGTCCCGAAACGCCGCCGCCGATGACCGTGGCGATAATGTCCACACGCCCGATAGTCGATGTAGAAACCAACGGCTGACGGACAATCAACTTAAGCGTATCAAGCCCGAAGTATTTATCAATGTCGCGGTTGTTAATGGTTATCTGACCGGTGCCGTTCGGGTATAAACGCACACGCGCCACCGATGATTTGCGGCGCCCTGTACCGTATAAATATGGTCTGCTGCTCTTATACATTGCCGCTCACCTCCGCGTAAAATTCAGGCTTTTGACCGGCGTGCGGATGCTCGGGACCGGCATAGATTTTAAGGCGTCCCAGCGCCCAATCCCTGTGCTTGTTCTTGGGCAGCATACCCTTAACCGCCAGCTTCATCGCAAGCTCAGGACGCGTTTCCATAATCGTGCGGTACTTTGTCTCTTTAAGACCGCCTACATAACCGGAGTGTCTGCGATAGAATTTCTGATCCAGCTTGTTGCCGGTCAGCACAGCCTTTGAGGCGTTTATTATGATAACATGATCGCCGCCGTCGACATGCGGCGTAAATTCAGGCTTATGTTTGCCGTGAAGCAAAACAGCGGCTTGCGCGGCAACGCGCCCCATGGGCTTATCCGCCGCGTCGAGTACGAACCAAGCGCGCTCGATCTCTTGCTGTTTTGCCATGAAAGTGCTCATGGTATGGGATCCCCTTTCCTCTTGCGTATAGCCATATATAATGTTATACTATTAGTGTTACCATGGCAGTCTAACACGAATTTACTATGTTGTCAATACTTTTTTATCTTTTTTTGTAAGGAATAAGCCATAATGCAAAAAATCATCTCTCAAGTACGGCGCGCGGTCGAGGACTTCGATATGATAGCCGCCGGCGACAGAATAGCGGTGGGTGTCTCGGGCGGCAAAGACTCGCTTCTGACGTTGTGGGCTTTAGCGGAGTTAAGACGCTTTTACCCGAAGCCATTCGAGGTCGAGGCTATAACCCTTGACATGGGTAGCAGCCTTAATTTCTCACAGGTCGAGAGTTTTTGTGAAAATCTGAACGTCCCCTTCACTATAGTCCCCACGAATATATTTGAAGTGGTTTTCGAGGTGCGCAAAGAGACTCACCCCTGCTCCCTGTGCGCAAAAATGCGCCGTGGCGCGCTGCATGGGGCGGCAATAGAGCGTGGTTGCAAAAAGGTCGCGCTGGGGCATCACCTTGATGATGCAGTAGAGACTTTTATGCTCTCTCTGTTTTTCGAGGGGCGCGTGTCATGCTTTCGGCCCGTTACTTACCTGGACAGGAAAGACATAACGCTGTTGCGCCCATTGCTGTATGTCGAGGAGACACAAGTGCGCAAAGCCGCTGTAAAACTGGATTTACCGATTGTAGTAAACCCTTGTCCCGCTAACGGATACACAAAACGGCAAGAGGTCAAAGAACTGCTGATATCACTGGAAGAAACCTATCCCGACCTGCGCCATAAAATATTCGGCGCAATGAAACGCTATCCGTTGCAGGGGTGGGAATGCGAAAGTCCAGTTGACAGAACCCAAGAGAAATAGTATTATATTTCTGTGGAACTGTCGCTTGGCGGCTTGGTCACTCTCTCAAAAGGAGGGTGATGCTTATGATTACATATGCAGAGTTGTTTCAACTCGGCTTGTTGATTGTAGCTGTTATTGCTCTCTGCTTGAAAAAGCGGAAAAAATAACACGAGACGCCGTAGTGTTACGGCGTCTCAATTCTTAACCATTTAGGACTGAGCCGCCCGACAAAAAGCGGCAGTTCCCATTTATATTTACAGTATAGCAGACAACAGCAGTAATGTCAATCTTAATTCTTATAAAAGAAATAAGTTTTAATCGAGGTGTCAAAATTATGAAACGCAACAGATTCACATTCGGCTTAGGCACAATCGGACGCGACATGGTGTACTCGATCGTCAGCATGTTCCTGATTTTCTACTTAACAGATGTCCTCGTTCTGCCCACATCCACTTTGTGGTGGGTCACAATGATAATTTTCGCCGTGCGTGTATTCGATGCGTTAAATGACCCCATCATGGGCGTTATCGTGGACAATACGCACACGCGCTGGGGCAAATTCAAACCGTGGATAGCTATCGGCGTTGTACTGACCACCATATTCACTATTCTGCTGTTCACGGATTTCGGACTCACAGGCACGGCTTTCATAGTCGTTTTTACATTGATATATCTGCTGTGGGGGCTGGGCTTCACCGCCAACGACATAGCATACTGGAGCATGTTGCCGTCACTTAGCATAAATCAACAAGAGCGCGAGAAAATAGGCTCGATTGCCCGTATCTGCGCGAATATCGGTCTGTTTTTTGTGGTTGCTGCTATTGTTCCGATAACCGAGACATTCGGTAACCGGCTCGGCAGTCTGCAAAAAGGCTGGTTCGCTTTTACAGTGATGATAGCGGCTATCATGGTTCTGGGCCAATGTGTGACGCTGTTCGGCGTAAAAGAGCCGGGGACAGTCATTGACCGCAAAAAAACCACCACGCTGAGAGATATGTTAAGAATCATATTCAAAAACGACCAATTGGCCTTCACCGCCCTGTCTATGTCACTGTTTATGATCGGGTATATGACGACAACCAGTTTCGGCATATATTACTTCAAATACGCCTATGGTGACGAGGGAATGTACTCTATATTCGCGGTGATACTCGGCGTATCTCAGATAACCGCGTTGGCTGTGTTCCCGATATTCGGCAAACGCTTCGAGCGTAAAACGCTCTATACCTTTGCCATTGCTCTTGTAACGCTGGGCTATATCGTGTTCTTTTTTGCCCCGACCGATACTATGATTTTTATTGGCATCGCGGGTATGCTGCTGTTTGTCGGTCAGTCGTTTATTCAGCTTATGATGCTCATGTTTCTTGCCGATTCGGTGGACTACGGACACTGGAAGTTCGGCAAGCGCAACGACAGCGTGTCGTTCGCTATCCAACCGTTTATCAACAAGTTCGGCGGCGCGGTGGGCAGCGGCGTAATGGCTATAGTCATTATACTCAGCGGTATAGGCGAAGCCGAAACCGCGGCGGACGTCACGCCCGAGGGACTTCTTATGATGAAGAGCGCAATGCTGATATTCCCGTTGATATGTATCGTGGCCAGCTATGTCATCTACCGCGCCAAGTATAAGATCGACAGAAAAATGTACGATAAAATAATCGGTGATTTAAAGGAGAAGGGTGAAATCGTGTAGGGGACGGCGTCCTCGACGTCCCGTGTGTAAGGACGCTTATTGCGCGTTCTACAAACTAACCCCATTCTTCCTCAAATCCTCAATAGCATCACCATTCGCCCTAAGCCAGTCATAAACGCTCTGGGCAATCGCATCGCCGACATCGCGTATGGCGGAGATCTCCTCGGCTTCCGAGCTCATCAACGCGTCAATGCCGCCGAAGTGTCCGGCGACAAGAACCGCGCCCTGCTTACCCAAATGCGGTATGCCCAACGCAAACAGCACACGTGCCAGCCCCCGCGTCTTCGATTTTTCGATATTCATAATCAACTTGTTCGCCATTTTGGGTGAGAGTTCTGCCTCAAGGATCTCATACGTCAAATTATATATATCGCTCGGGCGGCTGACAAAGCCGCCTTTTAGCAGTTTCTCAAGGGTCTTGCCGCCAAACCCTTCAATGTCCATAGCCTCGCGCCCAACAAAATGTGCCAAGTTGCCCAACAACTTCGCCGGGCAATTATAGCCCGTACAGCAGACGGCGGAATCTATTATCTCGCGCACCTCTCCCGATTTTTTCATAACGACCTCGCGCTTCTCGCGCACCGCCGCAGCGCCGCACTCGGGGCATACAGCAGGGAAGACATAAGGCACCGAATCGCCGCGCCTTTTGGACATATCCACTTCAACAACTTCGGGGATTATCTCGCCCGCCTTGCGCACGAACACGGTGTCGCCGATACGCACATCCTTCTCGCTGATAAAATCGGCGTTGTGCAGCGTTGCGGATGCGACCGTCGTACCGCCAAGAATGACAGGGGACAGCGTGGCTTTCGGCGTGAGAACGCCGCTGCGTCCAACTTGTATCACAATATCCTGAACAACAGCGGGCAGCTGCTCGGGCGGGTACTTAAACGCCGCCGCCCAGCGCGGCGCGCGCGACGTATATCCTAATGTCTCACGCTGAGTGAGACTATTCAAGCAAACAACCGCGCCGTCAAAGTCATAGGGGTACTTGCTGTCTCTAATACCAGCAATTGCCGCGACCGCGCCGTCAATATCGGTGCAGATTATATGCGGTATAGTGGAGAACCCCCAAGATTCCAACGCCGAAAGCATCTTATCGCACCTATCAAATGATAGGCTTGATTGCAATATATCGAATATTACGATTGACAGATTTCTCTCAGCGGTGAGTTTTGCGTTTTTCTGGCGCAATGCCCCGGCTGCGGCATTGCGCGGGTTGGCGAAATGCTGCTTGGGTTTGTCCTCGTCTAAAAAACTTATCTGGTCGTCCCGTAGCTCTTCAAAAACCTCAAGCGGCATGTACACTTCGCCACGCACAATCAGCTGTCGCGGCGCGTTTTTTATAACCCGTGGAAGGTTTTCTATTGTCAGGGCGTTTTGGGTAACGTCCTCGCCGGTCTTGCCGTCTCCGCGCGTAGCGGCGCGAAAAAGCTTGCCGTCAATATACTCAACGGCAACAGATAGCCCGTCAACTTTAGGCTCGACGACATATTCCGGCTCTTCGCCCAAAATCTTTACAATCCCGGCGTGGAATTTCCTCAACTCCTCATCGCTGAACACATCTTGCAGGCTGTAAAGTCTAACTATATGCTCAACCTCTGCAAATCCGTCACTGTCGGGCTTTGCACCGACACGCTGGGTGATGGATTCAGGCGTAACTGACTCGGGGTTTAACTGCTCTAAAAACCGCAGGCGCTGCATAAGCTGGTCATACTCAAAATCTGAGACCAGCGGATTATCTAACACATGATAAGCATGGTTATATTTTTCAAGCTCAGCACGTAATTCTAAAATTTCGTCCAAATCTGCTTACCCTCTTTCTTGCCCAACACACGGGGGTTCGGGGGCAGGACAGGTGCCCGATACGGGGGCTCCGCCCCCGTGCCCCATAATACCCCCCTCAGGAGGGGGGCAAAAAATAGCGAAAAATGCTTATACTCCGAGATGATTCATTACTTTTTTTCTTTGAAAGGTTACCACTATGCTAAACAGTAGCGGTTGCGCCATTATTTCCAAGATACCAAGATTCACACTAGCAGGTATATCCTCAATGGGAGCAAGATAGATTAACCCTTGGATGGAGCCTTGAGCAGGTCCATAAGTATTGAAGATACCAAGCATTATAAGAATAGCCCAAAGTTTAAGCCATGCCAATTTTTTCCCGATAATGCTGTCTTTAATCCACCAAATTACTATTCCCAGCAAAAGCCCCCTGATAATTTGACCAATCAATACCGCTACCATGCTGATTTCGTCTAAAGGTTTAAAACCCATGAGTTCTACTATACTATCAGCGTAATTAAAAGTTAGGGGCATGGCAATTAAAGCAACAACCGCGTAAGTAATAACGTGTGCCGCTATTACTTTCGTAAAAAACCTGAATTTTTCATTTGAAAGCAGTTTAGCCATTGCTTTCAGCCTCCCTTATCTGCTCTTTGTTTACTCAAAACACACCAATCTCTATGTCCGCAGTCGGGGCATTTCGTCCAGCGAACCTTGTTGTTGCCGGTGGTAAAAAATGCACGCCATAATGATGGTTTGAACACCATTTCACATTTGGGGCAAATATACTCTTTGTCCTTAAGGTTAATAAGAGCGATGATTATACCGAGAACACCCAATGCAAGGTATACCGAAATCGGCCACCATTTGCCCGTGATTGCCAGATGTATGAGCCAGCCCAAAAATGCAGTTTGCAAAACGCACCCAACCGCTACCGCAATGTGAACCAACGTCAGCTTTCTTCTTCCCTGAGTTTTGCGCTTCTTTTCCATAATGTCTTCTATGTCAAGAATTGTATTTGCCGGGATAATGGCTTTGTCGCGGATGCTTTCTTTGATGGCATTTATCATTTCTAACTGTTTCTGTCGCTCGCCAATTTCGCCAGCAAGTAATTTCACTTGCTCGTCAAGCAATATTGTGAGGATTTTTCCCGATAATTCACTCTCCAAGACGCTTTTAATGGAGTTTAGCGAGAGTCCAATTGCTTTTAGCGTGCAAATAAGCCGAAAACTGCGCAAATCATCGTCATTGTAGATCCGCCTGCCGCCTTCGGTTAAGTCAGACGGATGCAAGATGCCCTTGGTATCATAAAATTGCACTGTCCGCACCGAAACATTGCACAATTTAGCCATTTCTCCGGTCGTGTAGTTTGACATAGAGACCTCCTTTCGAGGACTATAATACTACATAACGCAAGGTCACAAGCAATAGGTGACGTTAGGGGATTTTTCGTATAACGTAGGGGGATTTTTTGCAAAACTACTTCAGTCCAAAATATAAATACTGTACGATAGATCCTGCTCCATTTCGTAAAGGGGTTGCCACCCGTAGGCGGCGGGGGATTTACGTCAACACCACCACATCATCCACAACCGTCACACTTACGGCAGTGATGTTATCCTGATAGTTGTTTATCAGCTTTGACGCAATGGTATCCTCGACCTCTTTTTGTATCAACCTGCGTAGGTTTCTTGCGCCGAATTTCAGCGAAAACGACTTCTTGACAAGATAATCCACCAGTGCGTCGTCATAAGTCAGCGCCAGGTTATTTTGTGCCATTGCGGTTTTTAAGTCGCCCAGCATGATCTCAGCGATCTCTTTGAAGTTCTCTTTACTCAGCGGATTGAACGCGACTATCTCATCAACGCGGTTAAGAAACTCAGGGCGCATAATATCCGACAACACTTTCATCGCGCGCTCCTTGCTCTGTGTTGTATGCGACTGAGCAAAGCCGGCGAGTCCTGCGACACGGTCGCTCCCTGCATTAGAGGTCATAATGATGACCGTGTTTTGGAAGTTGACCTTCCTGCCCTGGGCATCTGTGATATGCCCATCGTCAAGAATTTGCAGCATGATATTCAAAACATCAGGGTGCGCTTTTTCGATCTCATCGAACAGTACGACACTGTAAGGCTTGCGGCGTATCTTCTCGGTCAGTTGACCCGCCTCGTCATAACCGACGTATCCGGGGGGCGCGCCTACAATGCGCGAAACTGCGTGTTTTTCCATAAATTCCGACATGTCCAGTCTAACAAGCGCCTCTGGCGCGCTGAACAGGTCTTGCGCGAGGCACTTGACCAACTCGGTCTTGCCCACGCCCGTAGGCCCGACAAATATGAACGATACGGGCTTTTTCTTTGCCGAGATGCCCACGCGCCCGCGCCTTATCGCCGCTGATACAGCAGAGACGGCTTCGTCCTGCCCGACGATACGTTCTTTAAGGCGGTCTTCTAATTTTGCAAGCCGCTCGTACTCCTGTTCCTGTATGCTAACTGCGGGGATACCTGTCCACTGCTCGATAACGTGCGCTAAATGCTCGGTTGTTAATTGCGGCGGACCGCATTTCATCAACTCAGCGTATCTGTTAGTAAGTTTAAGCTCTTCTGTTTTAAGCTCTGCCATACGTGCATAAGCGGTTTCGGTGGTTTGATCTAATAGCTTGGCGTGTTCTGCGCGCAGGCACTCCAAATCTATGCGTATGGCTTCGGCCTCGTTTATATTCTCATCGCGCAGATTCAGCCACGAACAGGCCTCGTCGATCAGGTCAATGGATTTGTCAGGCAAAAAGCGGTCGGTGATATACCGCTCGGACATATTGACAGCTGCGACGACTATATCCGGTGGGATCTCTATCCCGTGGAACTGTTCGTAGTAGTGCGAAATGCCCGCCATGATACATATAGATTCTTCGATGCTCGGTTCGGCAACGGTAATGGGCTGGAAGCGCCGTTCCAACGCCGCGTCCTTTTCGATGTGTTTGCGGTATTCGTTAAAAGTCGTTGCGCCGATGACCTGTATCTCGCCGCGAGAGAGCGCGGGTTTTAAGATATTCGCGGCGTTCATGCTGCCTTCGGCGTCACCCGCGCCGACCAGCGTGTGCACCTCGTCAATTACCAGAACGATATTTCCAAGTTTTTTAATCTCCTCGATAAGCCCTTTCATACGGCTTTCAAATTGTCCGCGAAACTGTGTACCGGCGACGACGGCGGTCAGGTCGAGCAGATATATCTCCTTGTCTCTCAGTTTAGGCGGTACGTTGCCGTCTGCTATGCGCGAAGCAAGCCCCTCTGCGATAGCGGTTTTGCCGACGCCCGGCTCGCCGATAAGGCATGGGTTATTTTTCTGACGGCGGTTTAATATCTGCAAAACGCGCTCGATTTCAGATTCGCGCCCGATAACGCTGTCCAGTTTTCCGTCTTTGGCGCGCTGAGAGAGCGAGATGCAATAGCTCTCTAAGTATTTGCGCTTAGGTGTTCTGCCTTTTTCCGGCTCACGGCGATCACCCCCAGGCGGTCGTGCGGGCGGGGTTTGTTGTGGGGCGGCGTCATCGGAAGAGCTCGAACTGAAGAGTTTGTGCAGAAACGGGAATGTGGCGGTTTTACCCTCGTCATTCTTGTCGTCATCCTCATCCTCGTCAGGCGAGCCGAAAAGCTCGCCGAGACCTGACATTGCCTCCATCATATCGCCGGATATGGCGTCTAAGTCATCTTCGTTTATATTCATGCGTTTCAATATATCGTTAACAGGCTTTATGCCCAATTCTTTCGCGCATTTAAGGCATAACCCCTCGTTGGTGGTTTTGCCTTCCTCAAGTTTTGTGATAAATACCACAGCCATATACTTATGACAGCGGCTGCATATGTTTTGCATATTATCCTCCTAATCCGCAGAACAATTTTGCCCCTAAGCAGGGGTCGCACATTGGGCGACCCCTGCGTGATGGTAACGACGGGACGATGTGGGCATCGTCCCCTACAATTTTATGATTGGACCAAAGGGGTTGACATTGACAAAGAATCTTAATAGTCCGGCGTTCATAATACTGTCTGGGATAATAAAACCGTAATAGCGCAGCGCGAACCCGATTATCATCAGCATCAAAATGCCTTTAAGCAACCCTAACGGTATCCCGCCAAGCATATCAAGCTGTCTTATGACAGGCAGCTTGAACATAGTGCTGACGAAGTTGGCAATAATTGACAGAATAAGCGAGCATAAGGCAAAGCCCGCGAAGAACAATGCCACCCATGCAAGCGAGCGTATAAAATACATGGATATGGTCTCATATAGCAGTGCAGAGGCCTGATTTCTTACGGTGGTTATCACTTGACCGGAGAGATAATCGGTCGTTTTCGGCGAGAATCCCAAGATGACAAAAGCCTCACTCACGACTTCATCAAGCTGCTCGTCATTAAGGTTGCGGGAGCCGCGATTGATATTTGCGATGGCCTCTTCGGTGGCGTCTTCAGCGACCCAGTCAAGGATACTGTCAAAGATGCCGGAGGTTTTCTCGACATTGTTATTTGCCAGCGTCGCGCCGACGATAATGCTCGCGAAGAAGATTACTATCGAGGCGGTCGTCAGGAAAAACCCCCTCCTAAAACCATTATAGGCGGCAAGCCCTAAAAATATCAGTATTGCTAAGTTAATAAGAAACGACATATTATCACACTCCGTTCGCTTTGGCATTTTGACAAATGCTAAAACGTAAAATCACTACTATTACCAATGTTGCTAAGGGCTGTAAATCAGCGCATAATCGTTGAAAATCAGAAACATCGTACCGTTGTCGCGTTGTAATATCTGACGCGCGCCCAGTTCATTCGGCTCATCGGACTTTAAGCTGAGCTTGCTGTCATATACGCGAATACTGCGGCTGGTGACAAGCGTTACATAATCGCCGCCGCCCGATTGACATATTATCTCCTCTTTTAGCTCTGTTGAATCTACCATATTTCCGTCAAAATCATAGAGTTCAAGCTGGCTCTCAATCCCCGTGTATGTCCGCGCGGTTCTTACGGCGATCCCGGTATTCATAACGGAGTAATCCAGCAAATCGCGTCCTGAGAAGTCTGTGCTGTTTAATAATACACCATCCAGGTCATAAAAGGAAATGTTTTTTTCACCAACTGCTAAAATTTTTCCGCCTCTTTGAAAAAATACCTCTGAAATAAGTCCATCTTCGTCTTTCGGTCTGATAACGGCGGCTGGAGAGTTGATTATCTCGTCGGCGTCACGCTTGGTTATGTCAAAAACTCTTATATGTCCCTTTATCCAATTACCTTCGAAAACAGCGAATGATATAGCGCACATGCCCGAATCGGGGGAGAGTGCCACGTCGATTATATAGTCGGGCGAAAAGTATCTGAATACCGGTACACCTCCGGCATCCATAACGGTGAGCAGTGACTTATAGCCCTCGGCCTGGGTGACAAGCGCGACATAGCCCTGTCTGTTCAATTTCGCGGTGATAATCGGACGCTCAGTTCGTATATCAAGCAGTATCGAGCGGTCGTTTGCTAAGACCAGCGTGTTACCACCGCGATCATATGCCAGAATATTTCTCGGAGAGGAGAGCAGGCGTGGGCTCTTGAATGAGCGTTCCGCCGAAATCAGTTCCTTTCCAACAGCATCATAACACACAAGGCGATTGGTAGTCAAGACGGCAAGTCCGTCCTTAAAAGGCGCGTAAGCGTTATCGCGCTGTCCGTCGAAGATAATTTTTTCGGCCGAGATCTGCGCGCGGGGGCGGAAGCTCCACGAGAGATCTCTTGTAAATTGCCTTAAATGGCTCTGTTCAAGATCGTCCCGAAGGAGCCAAAATATTCCAAGGCCGCCGAGTACAGCCAAAAAGAACACGACAAAGAACACAACGCTCAGCATCCTGTTTATCTTCAGTGCGGGGCGCTTTTGTTCCTTTTCGTAAAAAGACCGTTTAATGACCGGTTCGTCAGTGGTTCTCGGCATAATTGCTCCTTTGTAGAAAATGCTTGAGACTGTTTAATTGATAATTACACCTGCGTTAAGTAATCGTTCTTTCATTTTTATAAATTTCTCAGTTTTTGCAACACCAATACACTCTAATATGAGTTTTACGGTAAAACCAAGATTTACACCCTCTAATGCCGACATTCCAACACAATAATTGCCGTCAATTCCAACAAGCTCTACTTTTTTTATATTATTCTCTATTAGGAAAGTATTAAGCTCATGATTAGTAAAGCAACTCGCTTTATTCTTCTCATACACAAGTTCAGATGCGATATGAAGTTCATTTACAAAACTTGATTTTTTGCCTTTGGCAACATTTTGGATATAAATAATCATATCGCCGTTTTTATGATATTGTTCAATTTTCGCATTTATGTTGCTGATAAGTAAATCCGCATTATATAGATGAGTTTTTTTGCCCCTGCTGCTACCTATATAATCTTCTTGCATATCAACAACGATCAAAGCAATTATAGTAATCACACCTTTATAAATGTGAGTGTCATGCCCAACATCGCGTTATGCTTATTCAGGCGTGTTAAACGCATGAACAGGATAAGTTATCCCAAATGCGTCATATTCAGAAAAGTTAATATTGCATATATTAACAACTTCAATCCTGAAGCAATCGACATCAACCTGATGCTTATTAAACTCATTGATAAATTTATCTACAACATATTTTGTCATTCCGGTTCCGGAAAAGAATCATAAGCATATATTTTTAATGATTTGTCACCTCACTTACACAAATACTCCGTCCCTGTCATATACAGCCCATGCGGGGGAAGCGTCGGACCTGCAACTCGGCGGTCACCGGACTTTAAGACACCGAGCGGGTCTTTTATCTTGCCCTGACCCACGTACAAGATTGTGCCGACCATAGCGCGCACCATGTTATATAAAAAGCCGTTCGCGGCGACCCGAAACGCGAAATGGTTGTCATACTCCTCGTAGATGTCGAAATAATATACATTCCGTATAGTGGTTTTAACCGTTGTGTTGCTTGATGAGCGGACGGCGGCAAAATCGTGCGTGCCGACGAACAGTTTCGCGGTGTCTCGCCAAACATTAAGCGCAGGCTTTTTAGGGTAGTGCAGCGAGCGGGTTACAAGCAGCGGATCGCGGTGTGGCGCGTGGTACAGGCGATAGGTGTACTCCTTTTTCACGCATGAAAAGGTGGCGTGAAATTCCATGTCCACATCCCTCGCGTCTAAGGCGGCGATGTCGTTCGGCAGATTGGCATTCAGCGCAAACGGCAGTTTATCAGCGGGGATTCTTGAATTCGTGCGGAAGTTCGCGGTATACCGCTCGGCATGAACGCCCGCGTCGGTGCGCCCGCAGCCGATAAGCGTTACTGGGTGCTCGCAGATATTACTAAGCGCATCCTGTACCGTCCCGCCTACGCTGGTGAGGTTCTTTTGTATCTGCCACCCGTGATAGTTTGTCCCGTCATAACGCAGCGTTACGGCGATATTGCGCGTCATCGCAGTATGAATACCGCCGCGCAGAGCGCGATCGTGACCGCCAGCGCAACGTAGTCGATAAATCCCATGTGCAGTACGCGCATACGTGTGCGGCCCACACCCCCGTTATAACAGCGGCACTCCATAGCGATAGCTAAGTCTTCGGCGCGCTGGAACGCGCTGACAAACAGCGGCACAAGCAACGGTATCATCGCTTTGACACGCTTTATCAGGTTCGGGCTCTCAAAGTCCGCGCCGCGCGATTTCTGCGCGCTCATTATCTTCTGCGTCTCTTCGATAAGCGTGGGGATCATGCGCAGCGCTATCGTCATCATCATTGCCAATTCATGAACAGGCACCCTTATCTTTCTCAGTGGCTTTAACACACGTTCAAGCGCATCGGTGAGCATTATCGGCGATGTAGTATAGGTCAGTAAAAATGTTCCGGTTACAAGCATAAGTATACGCGACATCATATACGCCGCCATTATCAAACCCTCACGAGTGATTCTGATTATCCACCATGAAAACAGAGCCTCGCCCGGTGTGTACAGCATATTTAAGATGGCTGTGAATGCAAGTATGAATATAAGCGGTCGCAGTCCCTTGAAGAATATTTTAAGCGAGAGCCTTGACGCTATTATGGCATATGCCAGCCACCCGAACACCAGAGCATACGGGTAAATCCCCCTTGCCGCGAACAGTGCCACGACAAACAGCGTCACAAGCGTCAATTTGACGCGCGGGTCAAGCCTGTGGACTACGGATTTGCCTGGAAAAAATTGACCGAGCGTAATATCCTTTAGCATGGATTTGGTGTCACCTCCAAACCATACAGTTCAAAAGGCTCGTTTAACAGAGCTTGTCTATAAAGTTCAATAACATTTTTGACCTGCACCAACATACACTTCGCATTGCCAATCATAATATCGTCAATATATCCTTTTTCATATGCTCTGTCTTGTATAGTATACCAAGGCTTTACCGATGGCGTCCAAACCTCTGTAAACCATTCCGATTCGGGATAGATTTTTCTCACTTCTTCCGGCGGAATGGATTTGTTCTTTATCTCGTCGGGCATACAATCTTCAACATAATGCATAGCTGACAGCCTGTAAATATCCACACCCAACAAGAGTGCATATCCACCGGAATCAATAACGTGCTGAAAGCCTGCTAAAGCATGTTTTTCAGCATCTTTTCCCCATGCGGAAACGCGGAATATACCTTCTCCGTTAATGACATCGGGCATTTTCTTGAATGTGTCGGAAACGATACCCATAGATGTCTTTTCGTTCTCATCATGTAAAACTTTTATTTTAAGGGTCAATCCTAACTTTTTATCGGTTTCATTAAGCGGCAGATGGGGAGAATGCTTGAATGACGGCATAACAATAGCTCCGTCCGGGCCGACAACATTTTTCAAAGCGTTTATTACAGCTAAAGCGCCGCCGTCAATGTGACCGAAACTACTGAGAGAACAATGCACTTCCAACATCATTCCCGCTTTAACACCTAATTGTACAAGACCGTTTTCAATTTCAGTTTTTGTTATTAATACAGACATTTTTACTCCTTTATCTAATTTGTCAATTGCTCCACCGCTTCGTCTACCGTTAATACCGACGGGTCAACGCCGATGCCCAGCGCCGCTAACCTGTGAAATACTGCTGTAACACCCGGTACAGCCAGTCCGTGCTGCCCCAGCAGATCCGCTTGCCCGAATACCTCGCGCGGCGTGCCCTCAGTCAATATTTTCGCGTGTGACATGACAGTCACAGAGTCGACGGTGCGCGCAAGTTCGTCCATGCTGTGCGTTACGAGTATGACCGTACTGTTTTGCTCACGATGATAGTTCTTTATGCGGTCGAGCAGCGCGTCGCGTCCATGAGGATCAAGTCCGGCGGTCGGCTCGTCCAATATCAAAATCTGTGGGCGCATGGCGATAACGCCCGCAATGGCGACGCGGCGCTTTTGCCCGCCCGAGAGGTCGAACGGCGACTTTGTCTTGACGCTTTCGTCTAAACCTACAAACGCTAGTGACTCGTTTACTCTATCTTCCAATTCTGCGCCGTGCAGCCCCATATTTTTAGGCCCAAACGCCACATCAGCGGCGATTGTCTCCTCAAAAAGCTGATATTCAGGGTATTGAAACACCAGCCCGACCTTAAAGCGCACCTCACGTATACTGCCGCCCCATATGTCCTTGCCGTCGAGCAGGACTGTACCGCTGAGAGGTTTTAATAGGCCGTTTAGGTGTTGGATTAGGGTAGATTTACCGGAGCCGGTATGTCCGATTATGCCTCGCATCTCGCCCAACTCGACGGAGAAATCCACACTGTCGAGCGCTTTGCGCTCAAACGGCGTGCCCGCGCCGTATATGTGTGTTAAGTTTTTTGTTTGCAGGTACATGTATTATCCTTTCAATCTCCGCGCCGCCCCCGCTATAGCTCCGGCGCAACCATCAATAGTTAACTCATTCACAGGCACATCCCACCCGGCTTTCTTCAGCTTATGCAGCAGCATTACGGTGTGCGGCGGCGACATACCCACCTCGCCGAGCTTATCAACCTGCGGGAATATCTCCCTCGGTGCTCCATCCAGAAAAATCCCGCCCTTGTTCATAACGACAATGCGATCGGCGCGCGCCGCCTCGTTCATATGGTGTGTGACCAGTATCATTGTAATGCCATAAGCCTCGCGGAGTTTGTCGATTGTCGCAAGTACCTCGCGCCGCCCCGCGGGGTCGAGCATAGCGGTTGGCTCGTCAAACACGATACACTCAGGGCGCATGGCGATAACGCCCGCGATGGCAACGCGCTGTTTCTGACCGCCTGATAGCCTGTGCGGCGCGTGTTCGCGGTACTCGTACATGCCCACATCTGCCAGAGCCTTATCGACACGCTCGCGTATCTCAGCGGGCGGTATGCCCAGATTCTCAGGCGCGAACGCCACGTCTTCCTCTACGACCGTCGCAACAAGCTGGTTATCTGGGTTTTGGAACACTGCCCCGACGGTCTGGCGTATTTTTATCATATTTTCGGGCACAGAGGTGTCCATGCCGTTTATCATAACGCGCCCCGAAGAGGGGAGCAGAATAGCATTTAAGTGTTTGGCAAGTGTGGATTTGCCCGACCCGTTATGCCCGACAATTGCGACAAACGCCCTTTTTTCTATATTTAAGTTAATATCGTCAAGCGCAAGCTCGCCCTCGCGATAGCCAAATGTTAAATTTTCTATCTGTATAAACGACAAAGTATTTCCTCCGTAAATTGTCCATCGTCAATTATCAATTGTCAATTGATTAGTGCGCTTGCTCCGCACGGTAAAACCCCGCCTGTAGTTATCGGCAACCCCAGTTCATACGACTTCGCCCTGCCGCCGAAGACAGACTCGCAGAGCCGCGCCAGCGCAAGCGCTGATAAGCCTGCGGTATACATATTTAAGAGGACAAACGCCGGTTTGTCAGGTAGTATACCTTTACATAGCATAAGCAAATCGTAGAGGTTATCCTCCAACTTCCATGTCTGTCCGTTAGGGCCTCGCCCATAGGACGGCGGGTCGAGTATCAGCGCGTCGTATCGCTTGCCGCGCCTGATCTCACGTGCCACAAACGCTGAGCAATCGTCAACGATCCAGCGCACGTTGGAGATGCCGTTCAGCGCGGCATTGTCCTTTGCCCACTGCACCATACCCTTCGCCGCGTCAACATGCGTCACCTCGGCGCCGCCTTTCGCGCATGCAAGGGTCGCGCCGCCTGTGTATGCAAACAGGTTTAGTACCTTCAAACCCTTGGAGTTTTTCAGAATCTCCCAGTTCTTCACCTGCTCGGGAAAAAGACCTGTATGCTTGAACCCCATCATGCCCACGAAAAAATCAAGCCCGCCGTGTTTAACTTGCCAGCGGTTTGGGAGCTGAGAGGTACAATCCCATGCGCCACCGCCGCTGTCCGAGCGAACATACCGCGCGTGCGGCTTTTTCCAAAGTCTGTGCGCTCTGGGCGTTTTCCAGATGATCTGTGGGTCGGGTCGGATGAGTATATACTCACCCCAACGCTCAAGGCGTTCGCCCGACGAACAGTCGATAAGCTCGTAATCGCGGCGCGGTGTATCGGTTGACATATTAATCGTCCATTCCGCCGCCGCGCGTCGGCACAAAACCAGATAAAAATCGCCTTATTACGCGGCAAGGAATGATAAGACGATTATCTCTCTAATCAGGAATAATCTGAAATTTGTTTCAGACTATTACCTTTGTCGCCTGAATTTCCCTAAGTATATCATAATTATTTACAGCTTGCAAGATTTTCAAGTCTTTATAATTATTTTGAAATTAATGTGCAGTTTCTTTTAACGAGACGCAATTTCAAATTTGTTGACATATAATGAAATTTGTTGTATAATGTGGAGTAGCAGTTTGCGGCGGTGTGTCGGCGGTCTTTGCCTCTTAGGAGGTGATGCCATGAGGATACTTATCGAGCTTCGAAAGACCATTCAAGCTCTCACGAACCTCATTAAGGCGTTAAAAACAAAGTAACCGCCCCCGAGCTAAGGTAGCGGTTAGCTTTTTGTTAATCTAGCATAAATCCTGAGGCGAAGACCGTTCGGTGCCGCCCTTTCTGCTATAATAATACCACAAGTCTGCACCCCTTGTCAAGGGATGTTTTTGTATAGGGGTTTATTATTGTATTTTTTAAAAACAACTTGACATTTGCAGGGACAAATGTTATTATATATTTGTCCCTGCAAAAGTGAGGTGAATTAATGGGGAACAAAAAAATGGGACGTCCTACAGATAGTCCGAAAGATACGACTTTGAAGATCAGAATGGACAAGGATTCGTTGGAAAAATTAAAAGTTTGTAGCGAAGCACTTGGTATTAGCCGTTCAGAGGTTATACGAAGCTCTATCCGAAAGACATATGAGGAACTCCCCGAATAAAAGCGGGAAGGGTGCCACTCGGCAAGTAGGGTCTGGCTTCTATGCCCGGCCCTATGGTTTCACACCGATAAAAATATATTAAAAAATATTTATAAAAACACTTGACGATGTTGGTTGGTAGTGATAAACTAATAACGGTTGATCACGACCAACATCTATTGTAGCGGAGGTACATCATGGAAAACTCGTTGAAGCTATTCGATGCGGAATATAAGTTCATGAGCATTGTTTGGGCGCGTGAGCCTGTCAATTCTACCGAATTGACGAGGATATGCGAAAAAGAACTTGGCTGGAAAAAGCCAACAACCTATTCAATGATAAAAAAACTTTGTGAACGGGACATAATGAAAAACGAAAAGGCTACAGTAACCACGCTGATTGCGCAGGAAGATGTACAAAAGTACGAAGCCGATGTATTCATCAACAAGGTATTTAACGGCTCTATGCCCTCTTTCGTCACATCCTTTTTACAGGGCAAAACCCTGTCGGAAGATGAAGCAAGTGAAATAAAATCGATGATTGACGGGGTGACGATAAAGTGACGGCGTTATTCATTACGATTTTGAACATGAGCATTACCGCCGGTATTGTTGCTTTGGCTGTCATGCTTGCCCGTGTTCCTTTACGGAAAACACCTAAAATATTCTCGTATGCTCTTTGGGGTGTGGTGCTGTTTCGCTTAATATTCCCCTATAGTATTGAGAGTGTTTTTAGCCTAATGCCGACAACAGCAAACGCAATACCGCAGGATATTGTTTTTTCACCGAACCCTGCAATACAAACAGGGGTACCGTTTATTGACACACCTATAAATACGACAATCTATAACGCCTTGCCGACTGTGGAAAATGACATAAATCCTATACACGCAGTTTTTGAAATAGCCGGATATGTTTGGCTCGTTGGTTTTATCGCTTTGTTGATTTATGCGGCAATAGGATATATACGGCTTAAACAGCGCGTATACTACGCTACACTTGTCCGCGATAATATTTACGAAACAGATAAAGTCAAAACACCGTTTGTACTTGGCTTTATCCATCCTAAAATCTATATGCCGCTTGGCATTGAACCGTCGCAGCATGACTATATCTTAAAACATGAGCAAACGCATATTAGACGGCGCGACTATCTTATAAAACCTTTTGCGTTTATTGTGTTTGCCCTGCATTGGTTTAATCCGATAATGTGGCTTTCCTATTTCCTAATGTCAAAGGATATGGAAATGTCTTGTGATGAAGCCGTGCTGAGAAAAACTAACGAAGATATACGCGGCGACTATTCATCATCTTTATTGAACTTATCTGTAAACAGGGTTAGCTTGTTAAGTCCGCTTGCTTTTGCCTTTGGGGAAAGCAACGTAAAAGAAAGAGTGGTAAATGTGTTGAGTTTCAAGAAACCCGCGACATGGGTAATCATTGTTTCCGTTATTGCTGTATCTGTTTTCCTTGTCGGTTTCGCTTCAAATAGAGTGTTTGATGTTGATATATCAAATGAGCAAAATACCATAAGCGAACAACAAACTAATATTGCTAATTATAGCGGTGAGAGTACAAGAGCAGAACAAAAAGCAAAACAATTTGAGGTTTATATAGAATTTGGCTTGACCTATGACCAAATGACAGATACATTACATTTTAAAGGCGAGCTTGTTCGGTATTTTGAGGATATGATTCCTTTAGAGGATATGATTCCTTTAAGAGAAAACGCATCATTTGGTACAATACATTTTACTGAGAATGGAACAGTTGATGTCCGTGCGGTAAGGGATTTATTACAAATAATTCATAATCCTGACGGCTCAACCGACCCGCGCGGTATTTTGCTAGGATTGGAGCTTGTAAGCCAGGCAGAGTTTGACGCAAGGGATATTGATGATCTTAAACAACTCCAAGCAAACAACAATGGCCTTATTGCTTCCTCTGCAAATTATGGCCAGTCACATACTCCCCAGACAAATAATAATATCTTTTCCGGAGGAAAAACCATTGCAGAATTATTTTCGGGTGTTGAAGGATTCGGAGTTGCATTTAGCGGCAATATACTAAACGGAGGACGCGGTAATATCTATTATCAAGGACAGTTAGTAAGAGCTATGTTTGATGATACCGCTGGGCGTGGCACTACTATGCTTTCATCTTATGACCGAGGGGGCAGTATAAATATTCGCGTAATTCGTGATGAAAACGGAAAAATAACTGGCATTGAAGATATTGAAATGCCGGCGGCCGGGATTTCCTCAACGAATTTTACTCCGCCTCAACTGAGTGGACGCGGCGGCAACGTAATGTACACTATTACTGAGGAGCATGATGAGATATTTACGTACTTTGAAGAGGACGGCATAACAGCTAATCAGGGCAATATCTACTATAACGAGCAGCTTGTGCGTGAGGTTGTTTTTTATTCAGTCTACTCTTATAATAATAATTACGGCTTGATTAGACTTAGATCTTCAGACACAAGCGGCAGTATAACTGTTTATGTGCTTATCCCCGGCACCCCAACTTCTCTTAGGGGTAAAGACATAGAAAATTTCATCCGTTTAGACGTGGTTGAGGAATAGAGTTACTGTAGGAACTCCTGGTCAAATTAATATAGCAAAACAGCGGCTTGCATTTACATCAAGCCGCTGCTTTCGATGTACCTGAGAGCACGAGTATATTATATGCGCAGACGGTTTTGTAGGGCCGGGCTTCCATGCCTGGCAGTTATGTATTTCGATCTACACCGTATCTCCGTGTTTGCGTCCCTCCGCCATCGCTTTTGCCGCAGTGTATGCCGCCGCTCGCATATAATCCTGATTCCACCGGTTAACGCCCAGATAATCAAACGCTTTCGCCTCGGTATGCTTGCAGAAGCGATCCATCTGATCGAGGCAGGGAAGGATACCGTTGCCACTGCCGCCGGCCGTTGCAATCAAAAGAACAGATTTACCGTTCAGCGCGCCGACATGCCCCCCCAACCAGTTCTCACAGCGTCGTATCCTGTCAAGAAAGGCTTTCAGGCTTTCGGACACCTCCCACCAGTACACAGGCGAAATGATGCAAATTGCGTCGGCGGTTTTGACGGTTGACTGCGCTTCATTAAACCCGTCGTCATCGCCGAACACGCAGTTATGACCCTTGTAGCACACACCCCAGCCGTCGTCGCACATGCGGCAGCGGGGGATGTCGTTTGCCGAAAGCACCTGTACATTTGCGCCGCCGTCTTTTGCGCCGCGTATGACTTCTTCCATTAGAGAGTGGCAGATGCCGTCGTCTTTGGGGTTACCGTGGATGATGAGATAATTCATGGCGGATCCTCCTTTACTAAATCCCCCCGCCGCTTCGCGGCACCCCCCTTTAACAAAGGGGGCAGGAGACGATGTAATTGTATCATTTATTTCAGTTCCCTGCAAGAAAATTTATAGAAAAAGGCTTTAATTCGGCATAATTTTCGTGTATAATAGAAGATAGGGTAAAAAATGCGTCATAGGAGTGTTTTGTTTTGTTACTAAGTTTTGCCATTCTGATTATATTAATTCTGATAAGCGGCGTCCTGTCCGCGTCGGAAATCGCCCTCAGTTCGTCTAACCGCAACAGGGTCAAAATGCGCGCGGACAAGGGGGACAAAAAAGCGGCACGGCTGCTGGCCACGATAGACGAGCCCCATAACTTTTTTGCCACAACTCAGCTCTACATAACATTTATCGCGTATTTCTCCGGCGCATATGCGGCCAATTCATTTACAGACCCCTTTGTAAACTGGATTCGGCGGGTAGGGCTGCCCATTTCAGAGAATGTGGCAGAACCTTTGGTATTTATCTTGATAACCGTAACATTGACATATGTGGCGCTTGTTTTTGGGGAGCTGGTACCAAAACATATCGCCATGCAATACGCTATTCCATATTCCCTTAGAACACTTATATTATTAAGGATATTATCTGTGTTGGCTTTGCCTATCGTTAAGCTTCTATCTGTCTCCGCGAAGTTGATTTTGAAGTTGATGCGTATCAAGAACAAAAGCCCTGAAGCGGATGTTACAAAAGAGGAAATTCGCTTGATGGTGGAATCCGGCAGCGAATGCGGACACATAGCCGAAATTGAACATGGTATGATAGAAAATATCTTTATGATTGATACATTAACTGCGGGAGACATCTGCACACACCGGCTGGACGTTGTTGCTCTGTCCATAGACGCTGACTTTAAGGCTGTGCTGGACATGCTTACAGATGAATTCTATACGAGGGTGCCGGTCTATGAAGATAGTATGGATAATATTCGCGGCATTCTTTATACCAAGGATGTATTACGCTGTATGGCAACTAATCCTGACCTATCAGGTTTTGATATAAAGACGCTGATGCGTGAGGCTTATTTCGTGTCACTCTCTAAAAAAGTAGATGAACTGTTTCAAGAGATGCGCAAAGAGCGGACCTATATGGCGGTGGTCATCGACGAATACGGCGGCACAATGGGAATTATAACAATGGAAGATTTGGTAGAAATAATTGTAGGCAGTATCCATGATGAGTACGATGTTGACGAGCTGCCGGATATAGTACCCATAGACGAAAACACATTTCGGATTCAAGGCACAACCGATTTAGAAGAAGTTCAAGATCATTTTGACATACCTTTTCCCATTGACGAATATGACACCCTGAGCGGTTTTCTGGTTGGACAGTTGGGGTATATTCCCTCGGAGGACGAGAAACCGGAGATAACTTTCAACGGCTTGCTTTTCAAAGTAGAGAGCCTTCAGGATAAGCGCATCGCAACGGTTACTGTGACGAAAAGCGCCGACAATGGAGGAGAGTAGCAACATAAATATAATACATAATCTCTAAAACTTCCCACCCCCTACCCCCTTGACAGAGTTTGTCGAAACGTGTTACAATAATTTATATTATGTAAACACAAGGGGTAATGGAATGAAGCGAGCTATTTCAATGCTTGCGGCAGTTATAGTACTTGTGTCATATTCTGCCGTTGCTGCCGTGCCCGATCTGACTGGATTTGCGATACCGGTCATAGCCAACAGATTCAACAACATACCAAGGGATTATGTCCCCGAGCTGGTACAAGTCCCCGGTACATATTTTCAACTAGAGAAAGAAACGCTGGACGCGTATCAAGAGCTTATCGATGCCGCAATGGCTGCGGGGCATAAGCGCTTGCGTCTGCAAAGCGCCTACCGTTCGTTTGAGACGCAGCACTCTCTGCACGAGCGCAGAGTCGACAGGCTAAAAGCCGCACACGGTGACAGGGCGCGCGAAATGGCGGCGCGGATAGTCGCCCGTCCGGGGCAGAGTGAGCATCAACTGGGCAATACTGTAGATATAGCCAATGGCTCGCTTACGCAGTCATTCGGTAAAACACCCGCCGGCGTCTGGCTAGCGGAAAACGCGCACCTGTACGGATTTATACTTAGATACCCCGAAGGCGCCACCGACATCACAGGCGTGATATACGAACCTTGGCACTTCAGATACGTTGGCAAGGAAGTAGCGAAGATTATCTGCGAAAACAATTGGACACTGGAGGAATTTGTATTTAATGCGAATGCGCAAAAAGAAAAACCTGATTCCAAGACTTGGCGCCGTTTCGAATCTTTTAGTCAACACGCCGGAGGAGCTGCGCGAATCAATAAAGGGTAGACGGATTTGGGTCGAGTTGGGGTGCGGTATGGGTTCGTTTGCCGCCAAGACGGCAAAAACTAACCCCGGGATATTCTATACGGCGTTCGAACGCGTGCCAGAGGCAATAGTCGTCGCCGCCGAAAAGTCTAAAGATATACCCAACATCCTCTTCGCGTGCCGCGACGCGTGCGAACTGGAATTGTGGTTTAGGCCTAATGAGATCGAGCGGTTGTATATTCAGTTCTGCGACCCGTGGCATAAGAAGAAACATAGCAAGCGACGTATGACGCACAGTAATTATTTAGAAAAATATTCCGAATTGTTATCAAAGAACGGCGAGCTGGTGTTCAAAACGGACAACATGCCGCTGTTTGAATTTACCCTTGAAGAGCTTACGGCGGCGGGCTGGGAGATACTGACAGCCACTCGCGACTGGCACGGCGACCCATCGAGGGATAAAGACGAGCCGATGACCGAGTATGAGAGCAAATTCGCCGCAAAAGGGCAGCCAATTGGGCGGATTGTGGCACTCCCATAAAAACCCCCCCCCTTTACAAGGGGCGTGGAAAGTGGTATTATAATAGCAGAAAGGGCGGCACCTCAACGGTCTTCGCCAATTTAACTGATTAACAAGTAATCGCCAACCTTGGCTCGGGGGGCGGTTACTTTGTTTTTATAGGTTCGAGCTTTTATGCCCAAGCACCCTCCCCATCGGACTTCATCCACTATTATGCCAATAGAATACGAAATTCGATATAGATATACTCAGATTGTTATATTTATTTAGATTCATTTCATAGGAATTTAGATTTTACCATATAAAATTCATATCTCTTACCACACGGAGTTTACCGCTCCGTGTGGTATTTTTTTGTTCAGACAAAGCAAAAAGCACAATATATGGTAATCAATGGAGAGGGGAATCACAACATGTTGTAGTTGAATATTTTTGTCAAACGTTATCAAAGTTTGGCTAATGTTTCTTCGTTTCGCTGAAAAATACCGTGAAAGGGCATAAAACGGGAGTGTACGGTATGTCAGAGAGAGAAGACGCAAAAGATGAATAATGAAAAAGGGAGGGTTCTCGGTATGTCGTGGGTAAGCTGGATGTGGCAGGTTATAGCGAAAGGCTTGTTTTAATCAACTATAAAGAATGTTGAGAGAGATGACGATTTGACCGTTCTCTCTCTTGTTTTTTTGTTGAATATATGGTAACATAGGGGAAAAAGGACGGATTAACGCGATGACCATCGATTTCTGGGTTGAAGTTATCAGTACGACGGGTACGTTGTTAACCAGCTTCTATATTTTTAGGAAAGCTATAAATCATAAGCCGTCAAGCATCCATGTAGCTCTCTCTGTTCTGTGGTGTCTTACGTGGGCGTTGTTTTATTCTTTGGGACCATCATGGATGCCGCCGTTGACAATTAGGATTATCTATTGTACGTCATCTATTGTTTTTATTTGGAAGCTGCAAAAAACCAGAATGGATACTGCGGTGTCGGCATTTCTACTTTCTTTTGGGATCAGCTATTTTCTGTATTTCATTGTAATATTACCGATTAGTTTTATTTTCGTACCATTTTTAAGTGCCGGATACGATGTTTATTCGTATGTAGAGTTCAATGAACCCATTTATCTTTTATTTTATACCCTTGTCGCTTCTTTTCAGTTTCTTTTGGCATACTTGTTTTTCAAGATCAGACGCTTCAAGAACGGCTTTCCGTTCATATTTGAAAAATACACGATAATTATAGTGTTGATTGCCACTGGTATCATTTTAACTATTGTTTCGTTATTCACTACTCCTCGTGATAGTTACGAAAACACTTATATCATTTTGTCCTTAATCGTCGGCGTCATCATTGTCGGCGTGGGAATCTATATTTGGATCAGGAGGAGCATAAAATTGTTTGTCAAGAAACAGGGTATAACACAAAACGAGGAACTGCATCAACAGGAAATGGACGAACTGCGCCGCGAACTCCAGCGATATAAAGATAACCACGAAACGGTGAGAGCGGCGAATCATAACATTGTACACCGATTGACCACAGCAGAACGCACTGTTTTAAGGTTATTGGAAATAGTACGGGAATATGAACTTCCTGCCGAGACCTGCGAAGAGCTAACGATTTTGTTAACTGACATCCGCAATATGTTAGAAGAATATATGGCAGAGGTTGACCGAGCTAAAGTTAACATAAAGTTGCCATCTACGAATATACAGATGATTGACGATTTATTTGAGCTGTTTGCGGAGCGGTTTAAAAATAACGGAATAGATTTTAATCTAAAGGTCAATGGCAGCATTATTCATATGACTGACACTATGATAGCAAAGAGTAAATTGGAAACACTGATCGGGGATCACCTACAGGACGCGCTGGTTGCGGTCAACGCAAGCAAAACTCCTGTCCGAAACGTTTTAGCGATGATCGGTGCGGCTGGGGGTTGCTATGAATTCTCGGTACATGACAGCGGGATACCCTTTGATTTGGATACGCTGACACGACTTGGCACAGAGCGCGTGACCACCCACGGCGACAAGGGCGGCAGCGGCGTTGGCTTTATGAAAACTTTTGAAACAATGCGGGAATGCAGGGCCAGCCTTATTATTACTGAAAAGGAACCGGGTTCCGGCTTCTCCAAAATTGTCACCATCCGTTTTGACAACGAAAATAAATACATAATCGAGACTTACCGGCCCGATGAGTTCCCGCCCAGCGACAGATATAGCGTGATCGGTCAGGGTTAGGGCTTGTTTGTAAAATGCTTGTGCTTGCGCTTTCTGCCATTCAGCAAGGGAGACAAGACCCTATCCCGCTTGTTAAAGCAGACTTTACCCGCGAGATGGGGATAGTCACGGTAATGAATTTTTTGGAATATTTCATAAATTCCCAATTAATTATAAAAAAGACTGTACAAATCTAAAAACATGGTTTATAATGATGTGGTATAGTATTATTAAGGAGGAGCAGATATGGCAGCAGCAGAGAAATCCAGTGTCGCGGGAGTAAAGACCGACATTTTGCTGGAGAGCGGCACCAACGAGCTTGAAATAATGGAGTTTACCATTGCCGGCAATATATTTGGCATCAACGTCGCCAAAGTAACCGAAATAATGAAATACTCAAAGGTCAATCCCATGCCTAATTCGCACCCGAATATCGAGGGCGTGTTCAAACCCCGTGACAAGATCATCACGGTCATCGATCTTCCGGGCTATATGTGCTTGCCCACTTCCGATAATGACGAGCGCGACATGTTCATTATCACGAACTTTAATAAGATGAGCGCGGCGTTCCATGTTCATACGGTCGAGGGTATCCACCGTATTACATGGACTGACATCGAAAAGCCGGACAACACTATTTATGGCGGACAAGAGGGGCTTGCCACCGGTATCGCTAAAATAAATGAAAAACTTATCACGATAGTTGACTTTGAAAAGATCATCTTTGACATATCGCCGCTTACCGGCATACAGATGGAAGAGATCACGGCTCTCGGCCCGCGCGAGCGCAGTTCGCGTCCAATCGTTATCGCCGAAGATTCTGCGCTCCTTAAAAAGATGATCCTCGAAGCTCTCGGCGAAGCAGGCTATACCAATATCACCTCGTTTACTAACGGGCAGGACGCATGGGATCACATCAAAGAGCTTACCGATAAGTGCGACAGCTTAGATGCTCTCTCCGAACAGATTGCGCTTGTCATCACTGATATCGAGATGCCTAAGATGGACGGACACAGACTGCTCAAACTTTGCCGCGAGCACAAGATACTCAAGGGTATGCCTATTCTGGTCTTCTCATCGCTTATTGACGAAGCTATGCGTGTCAAAGGCGACCAGCTCGGCGCAACAGCCCAGCTCTCCAAACCCGAAATCGGCAATCTGGTTTCAACAATCGACAATTTTATCTTAAAATAAGTTAGCAAAAAAATAACGGGCGGCGTTTGCCGCTCGTTATTTTTTGATTACAACATAAAGCAGCCCGCCGCCAACGCTTACGCATACGTTTGGCAATACTGTGACATTGCTCGCCCCCAAGGGAAAATCGGGGGTGAGCGTTGCTTTTTCTAACGGGAATTTCACTCCGGTTATTGACACGCCTTGCGCTTCGCCGCCATAGGCAAACAGCGAGAGCACACAACCGATCGGCAGTTTAAGCTCTAACCGAGCTGTGCATACATGGACACAGGCGTCGCGGTCGATCATACACGCCTGCGCGCCGTTGTTTGCCAAAAACGCCAGAGTATGCAGGTTTGCCAGCGTATGGTCAAATCGCCCGCTCATACCTCCGGCGATGGTGATAGAATTGTAACCGCGTTCGAGCGCGAGTTTAGCGCAGTAATGAGTGTCCGTGTCGTCTTTGTCGACGGGCAGGCGTATGACTTCTATGCCGCCGGGAATGGCTGAAGTTATGGAATCCATGTCGCCCACCAGCACATGCGGCGTGACACCCAGTTTAAGCGCGAAGTCAAAACCCCCATCCGCGGTGATCAAGTAATTGTCCGCGGCTATGGGGATAAAATCGGTAAAGCCTTCCGCGCCGTGCGCCGTGATAATAACAGCACTTTTCATGATTGATCAGTATCGGTCAATATTTCCAGTAACTTTTCATAGACTTTGTCGGCGTTGCGCCTGAAATTCTTGGCTATCAAACCGCATGTAGCCTGATCGTTCACCATAAGCTCTATGTGCAGAACAGGATCAGCGCCGTCTGTTAAAACACAACAAACCGAGGGTACACCCCCGCGAGTGAATGCCTCGGTGCTTATAAACGCGTCGCGTTCGACGTTGCGCTCCAGCATTTGCGAGCTTTGGCGTATCGCCATCTTCAGTGTAAAGGCGAGTTGGTTGTCCATCAGTTCAGACACCTCGTAACCGCGCGGTGATATGGAATAATATGTCTGACCGTTTTCCTCGTTGGTTAGGATATGCGAACTCTCCACCATCTCAGCCAAAGCCTGACAGTAGTGAAAGTAATCCACGCCATCGTCGATCATGACTATCTCGGCAAGCCTATCTGTCGTGACCGGCATCGTCAGGCACGACAGAGCATATAACGTAAGTATTTTTGTTTCGGGGACACCCCCGCGAAATCCGTAACGCGGCATGGCTAGCTTGCGTTGAACTTAGGCGCGAACCGCTTTATAGTCAGCAGCAGCGGTATGCCTAAACCGTAACAAGCGGCGACCTGTCCCAGTCCGACAGAGCCGGCAAACATCCAGAATCCGGCAACACCGGCCTCTGGCGTGAATATGGTAATCAGCGCGCCGATAACGACGGCATTTATGATAACCGGCGGAAAGGGTGCCAGCCAGAATTTTTTACATTTCGAGGTCAGATAAGCCGCCAGCAATGAGGCTAGCGAGCCGAAAATAATATCAAGCATACCAAACGACACGCCCATAAAAGTGCCGATAATGTTCGCCAAAAGGCAGCCGACGAACAGCGAGGGGATAGCCCAAGGAAACAGAAACGGCAGAACAGTCAAGGCCTCGGACGCCCTTATCTGGAATGGACCGAAGCTGATGGGCGCAAGGGCAAGAGTAAGCGAGGCGTAAATTGCCGCAAGAAGCGCCATGCGCGTAATTGAGAGTGTGGTAAAATAACTTTTCATATATCCTCCATCGGCGCGCCGGAAACGTCACGCCCTACGATTCTACCACAGCTAGCAGACTAAGTCAATCTTGAAATATCCCTTCTCAATCTTTGGATTATTTTCTTCTCCAGCCGCGAGATATATGATTGCGAGATACCCATAATATCCGCGACCTCCTTCTGTGTCTTTTCATCACTCCCGCCTATGCCGAACCTTAATTTTATAATATCCTGCTCTCTTATCGAAAGCCGTCCGATTGCCGCCGTAAGCAATTGCTTTTCCACATCGTCCTCTATAGGGCGCATTACCGCGTCCGGCTCCGTACCCAGAATATCGGACAGTAATAGTTCGTTACCGTCGTAGTCCGTGTTAAGCGGCTCGTCTATAGATACTTCGATACGCTGGCCCGCATTCTTGCGCAGATACATTAGTATCTCATTTTCGATACAGCGTGAAGCATATGTCGCCAGCTTGATATTCTTCTCGGGGTTATATGTATTTATCGCCTTTATAAGTCCAATCGTACCGATGGAGATCAAGTCCTCTATATGTATTCCCGTATTTTCAAAACGTCTGGCTATATAGACGACCAGCCGCAGATTGCGCTCGATAAGCACGGATTTAACGCCCTCGTCATTTTCGGAATAACGGCTTATCAGATGCGCCTCCTCATCGCGGGTTAGCGGCGGCGGCAGTGTCTCGCTCCCGCCAATATAAAATATGTCCTCATAAGTGTGGAAACCTAGCCGCGCTTTCCACACACTCCACCATAACCTGATATGCTTGAAAATACTCAATTGTAGACCTCCCTTAAAATATTGCACCCTATCTTCCTATCCGGGGGGCGCCTATCCGCCGCTACGCAGAAACTAACGCCCTGTAAGCTCTATCATTTGACAAGGTTGAAAACGCCACCAACATTTTATCTTTTTTTTCACCGTTTATGATAACGCTGTCGGGTCTGAATGCTGCCAGCCAGCCATGCTGCACCCCTATCGCCTGATAGGGTATTAGTCTGAAAAACATCCCGCCGTCTATGAACGGAATTTGCTCCACCAGCTCAATGGGATTATTCGTTGCGCTTAAAAGAGCGCGTACCTCACCCGGCATCAGCGGCAAAAGGCACTCCCTATCGGCAATCAAAACACCCTGTCCTGTCATGGGGTCTGTGAGAGTGTGGCCCGTGTCTGCAAGAGCATTGAATCCGACGTGCCGCCCGCGGAATGTGATTTCTACCGGTATGAGTTTGGACTTTAACCCGCCGAAACGCGTTATGCCTTTCAGCGCAACGTACAGGATGAAATATGCTGCCGATGCTGTTAACAGCAATGCCTCTGCCGATACGTGTACATATGGTGTGCCGCTTGTCATTAGCCCCAGACCCAGCACGATCCCCGCAAGTAGGAAGCTTGTCAGCCAGAACAACGCTAGGAATCGCCCAAAGCCGCGCCTTATACCGCGCGCCGCTATGACAATAGGCAGCGTCATGGCAATCTTTACAAGTACCGCCCCTGTCCATGTAAATGGCGGAAGAACTGTCATTACCGCGTACCCTGCGCCCAAAGCGGCGCCCGCTCCCAGCCGCCACCGCTTAAACGGCGCGCCCGTAAGCCTTGCCGATAGAAGCAACAGCAGATAATTTAAGATGAAGTTCAATATGAACAGGCTGTCTATGTAGATAACGGTCACTCTAATCGTCCATTCCGCCGCCGCGCATCGGCACAAAATCAAATGGAACATGTCTTATCGCGCGGCAAGAAATGATAAGACGATTATTTTTCTAGGGCTAGTTTGAAATTTGTTTCAAACTAACACGTCCTCACATGTCCATTATACAAACGATGACAGTAATATTTTGTAAAAAAACGTGCGGACGAAAAAATACCCGCACGCAAAAAAACGACCGTGTTAATCACGGTCATTTCAGACTGAAGGACAAACTCCTTGAAGTCATTGAGATATCAGGGAGTTTGTGTTATAATTGGTGTGGGTGATGAGAAATGTTGACGAGAGAAAAGAAACTGTCCCGTGACCAAGTACAAAT
>Ga0123353_10000605_pt1 | contig 43945 bp, 34 predicted proteins | sample TergutLab28metaG_3_FD_92763 | JGI IMG/M metagenome (GOLD analysis project Ga0123353, IMG submission 92763) | Labiotermes labralis P3 segment gut microbial communities from Petit-Saut dam, French Guiana - Lab288 P3 | ecosystem: Host-associated > Arthropoda: Insects > Digestive system > Gut ... | reverse complement strand
GGCCGGGGCGTGCTGCTGACCACTCACCCCCTTCTAGTGCCGCGGTCATGGAAGAGTAGAGCTATACCTCTACCCACCCTCTGGGCCACACCGGGCCTGTAACGGGAAAACTTCACCTTTTACCATTTAGTAGGAAGATAGTGAATCCTGAAGTGGAGGGGTTTTGGAAGTAAGCGGTTATTGGCTAATGGACGTAACTATCCCAACATTTGCTTGAGGGACCCGAATGCAACACCTGAATCGTTGTTGGTGTCCCAGTAGAGACTGAAACCAGGGATATCCTGATAACAGCAGGCGATCTGTAAGTTTTCCAAAAATCTAGGAGCCATCTGAAAATTGAAGGCAAGTTCTATACTGTGTGCCCACAGACTTTAGGCGTCCCCATGGATCAGAACGTAACGGCTACGCCAACCTTGTCGGTACGGTACGAAGGGTGTAACAGTATGGAGCTCCTGCTGTCCACTGGTTCGGAAATTATTAGATGCGGAAGACGCGCGCGCACGCGGATACACACGAGTATATGGTCTTTTTTTTATGAAGCAAGAAAATTTGCCTCCAAACAGTATTACGAATATACGGTAAAAAGGTAAAATTCACCCTAGAACATGTCATGAGGGCCAGAGGGGGAGTAGAGATATAGATCTACTCTTTCTTTAACCTCGGCGCTAGATGGGTGTGGATGGTCAGCGTCACGCCTCGACCGCTTTACCCCCGGTAAAGAGATCTGGTACCCATTTTACAGGAGGCTGGGTGGGCCCCAGGGCCGGTCTGTACGTGTGCAGAAAATCTGGCCCCCACCGGATTTCGATCCCCGGACCGACCGACCATCCAGCCCGTGGCGAGTCGCCATGCCGACTTCGCTGTCCTGGCCCACACGTACGAACTACACTGGGTGTGTTAATATTGTTTGTTGAATGGCTGCAGCTGTTTTTACTGCAGTGGGTCTGTTGTAGACCAATGAATCGCAGTGTTAAAGAAATACACATGCGAACTGGAGTCGAGCTTCGTATATAGTGGTGATTCATGCCATTTATGGATGACATGTACGTTAATTTTCAGAATTGTAGATAATTATCTAAAAGAACACCAGTTTATCGAGAGCACACTTGTTAATTGCCGACGGACTGGCAGGCAGGGGGAGAAATAGACGGATAGGGCGAAGCCTATAGGCGCTCCTGTGTCGACGAACGATGCACTGTAACTGACGTTGTCTGGCTGTGTGTATAATACAAGGCTGAGCTCTCAGATTGTGTCGTCAAACTGTATGTCCGTTGTACTCGGTGGCGGTTTACTTCTCATTCATATATTTGGTATTCTCCTGTGGTCAGCTGAGATCGCATCTTCAGTGTGCCCATTGTTCATTCCCAGAGCGAGGAATAGATAAGGGACACTTCTGAAGCGTTAATTGGCGGAATAAAACCGCAGTTGTAGGAGAAGGTTGTCCCCTAGTGTCACTTTGTTCACCAAAAATCTACATGGGGTGTCACGCGACCGAACCCGGGCTTCCGCAGTGACAAGCCTGTGCGGCCTGCATGTTCAGTACTGGTCAGTGGTACTTTGTGAAATCGCTGGTATGTCGAAGGAATATATTTGAAGCCAAGATGGCAGGTGTAGATTGTGAACAGAAGATACTGCTGAACGATTGACCAAGTCAGTTTTGCGCCCCAGCTGGCAGTGTTGGGTGGTGAAATCAGGTTGGGTCAACGAGTGCTCCAGGGAGTGCGGTCTTTCAGCTTCTTGTATCTTACCCTTTCCTTAAAGTCATCCGTTAGCTGCTTATGTATTTTTCCTTGTCTTCCCGTCCGTTCTATCTTTTCTTCAGTAACGTGTTTTAGAAGGCAGTTGCAACGCAAGATGTGACAAATTCAGTTAGGCGTCCTTCTTTTTCAGGATATTTCTCTCCTCCTTGATTGCATGTAATGCTTCTTCATTTCTCACGCGATCGGTCCAGCTGATCTTCTCCATCCATCTTCAGCACTACATTTCAGAACCTCTCAGGTATTTCTGATGTACTTTCCGAAGTGTCCAGTTTCAGCACCAAGCAAAGCAGTGCTCCAAATGTAGCATTTCACTAGTTTCTTTCAAAATTCAAGTCCATTTTGCTGGTGAGTGCTGCTGTTGCCATGGCAATGCTGGATTTAATTTCACGTGTACGTCTTGCATCGTTTGTTATCATGCTACCCAAGTAGTTGCAATATTGCACATTCTGCAGCTGTTCTTGATCTATCATAATCTGTACTGGGGAAGGTTGCCTTGAGATCCTCCGTAGCTTGGTTTTTTTTTTCACATTTCCGTTACCAGTGGATAGAAGGTCGGTTATGGATATCGAAAGACTTGTAAAAGAAACTTACGGAAACATTCAGCATGAAAGATAGAAAGAGATGCAGGAAAGCGTGCCTGAGTATCGTGTGGTCTGCAAATCTTAAATGCTTTGCTGGGATTGAATCCCTCCCCCTCGTTAGAAACCGGTGTCTAACCGTTTGAGTAATGCGGTGAGATGGCTTTTAGTATTATCCTCCCATATACATAGTATTCGTTTAGCGCGTCTCCCTGTTCCTGTCCATTATCATCATCATCATCATCTCCTTTATGCAGGGTATTTATACTTGTATTCCTGAGACAAGCTATTATTATTATTATTATTAATCACCGGTGTTAACGTTGCGATGAAAGTCGTTCTGCCACCCGCAGTGTGTCACCGTACCTAGGAACTACGATGAAACGGAATACAATGCAGAAGTGTTACAATGACAGCGAAAGAAGTGGCTTTTTCCAATGTGCCATGCCATCCATCATACGCTGTGCTACTGGGAGACGGACGAACTGATATGTAAACATACATACATACTCGTACATACATACATACATACATACACAGCTACAGTGTGGAATCGGAGGATGTCAAGACTTCCAGGGCGAGAGATAGGGAAGGGTGAAAATGGGTTCTTGAGGTTCGTAATAGGCAGAGATCATAGGTGTAAAGGCTGCTGTACATTTCATGGGACACAAAGCCTCTGGCGTCAATTCCAAAGCCGTATTGATACAAACATAATTGTTGGACGCGTGTCTGTGTAATGTCTTTGACCACTGACCACCCCAGTAGGCCTACTCCCCTCCTACGACAACTGAGGTGTAGTGGTTAGCACTTGTGCTACATATTCGGGGAGTCGCGTTTTCGAATGTCGGGCCAGAGACGTGCAGAACCTGTAATTTTTTTTGTGGCTTTAGTTAAGTCCTCCAATGAAATCTGTAATTACGCTATTTACGACAGGGGGGCACGCAGTGGCGCAGTTAGTTGAGGCACTGCGCTACAAGTCGGAAGGTCGCGGGTTCGATTCCCTATAGCTTTATTGCAGTTTCTCATTGACATAATCCTTCCGGCCGCTCTGTGGTCCAGGGGTCGACTGACCCTCTAAGAAACATGAGTACGAGGGATAGCTCCTCGGGGGTAAAGACGTCCGGGGCCTTGCCACCTTCATGTGCCAGTTGTTTATAAAATCTGGGATCCCGAACCTCCTGGAGTGCCAAGGGCCTCTCCAGGCCTGTAATGGGATAGCTTTACCTTCTTTAGGATACGAGATCAGACTGAGTGCCATGGTTCTGCGTGAACAGTTTAAAAGATCGGGTTCCAACATTCAAGAAAACACACCGCATCTGAGTTAGTAAAATATTGTCCATGTTCTGAGAACGAAACAGAGCCCATAACTGTGTTTGCAGCTATGGGTTTCCGGGTGAGTGAATGCTAGGGCGGGATTCACAGGCCTGTGTGAGGTAGGGAGGGTTCCAGATATTTTCTAATCACAGGCGGTAGAATAAATCTCGCGGATTAAAACGAAGTGTTAGTGCTAAAGCTTGATGACGGTGCGCGTAGTAATCAGCTAAGAGTAGCTAAGTGCGAAACAATGAGCGACGAACTCTGCAAGGAGGATCAGGGGGCTGTGTATCATCGTGTCATGTCGCTAGCGGGGCGGCAGAGGTGGAGGGGGTTCAGTGGCGACGCTCGGCGCCGGCACGTCAGCACTGCGCGGGAATTTATAACGCGGCACTCTTGCCCCTATACTCTCTGGTGTCGTAACTTTGCAACCAGAAGTTACGGCGTTGCTGAAAACATATACTGCTGTGCTCGCTGTGTTTTGATGCCGAAGTGGATGTATGCGTGGTAGCATGTTATCAGCAAGGATCGTAGGGAAATAGAGTACTGTCTGTAGTGGCTTAAATTATGTTCACTCTATTTTCACGTAACCTCATTAACTCTGAAAAGAACCCGACGTTTCAAAACCCTTAAGTTGGGCCATCAGACGCTACTATTGGCACAGTCATGAACCACGTCCTGCGTCGCCGTGTTTCATTAATATCTGTGTTATTGTCCCATTATCAGTTCGGTCTTCCATCTGCTTACATTTTTCTAATTAGTTGTCCCTCTAAAATTTTGTACGTATTTCTTGTTTCCCTCGTACGAACTTTGTGTTAAACCACCTGCCCACTTCTGTCTTCTTTGCTTTAACGCTAGAGGGACTATGTGTGTATGTCACTGAGCAGTTCGTTTGCCAGCCAGGATTTGTGCTCTATGTCATTCCATCAATGTAAGAGACCAGAGTTTGTAATCATGCAAAACGGTTGCCAGAGCTTGTGCTTTCTTTATTTGTTTGGAATGTAGCTGGAATCTGGAAATAAACTTTTCACATACAAAGTGATACAACCCTCAGTTTAATATAAATTCGCCTGCAGTGTCTTGCTTAGGCAGTACGCATTACACAGAATTGAGAGAAGTGGCCTATGTTGCACGGCGCTATGTACGTATAAGCGCACAGAATTTTCGTCTCGCCGTTGTCAGTAACGTTATCGATTTTAGAACAACGATGGCGAAAATCAGATGAGTCCTCTGGACGAGTGATATCTTGTCGCAGAGGTCTCTGCCTGGACACACAACACTTATAGACACACATACATGCCCCCGGCGGGATTCGAACCCGCAGTCTCAGTAATCGAGTGGCCGCAGACCAACCCCTTACACCACGCAGCCACTGGGGGCCGACTGTTGTGTAGGCTTAAGGGACGGGAAAGATCGGTATAGCTTACTGGCTGTTTCATTTCATGACACTTCATCAACTCCTTGTGGTATATGACGCAGAATGACAGGATCACAATGAATGAGTAGACTCGGGGTACGTACTGGGACAGTCATTGTAATGCCTGTGATGGACCAGGTGACACCGGCTCAGATTTTATTCATATGTCGCTGGAAGTCGTACTGCCATGCTGCATTTTGCCTGATATCAGTCCGTGATAATGCGACTGTTCGGTAGCCAGTGTGGCGTGTCACAGTCTTGGATCTTGCGTTCGGATTGCGCCTTTGACCTGACACTTGTGTAGGGGTTTTTTTTATGACTGGACAGTCCTAGTGGGCCTCTGTCCAGGCTTCACTTTCACACTCAGACACACCACACTCGGTAGGACTCCTCTGGACGAGTGACGTCTTGTCGCAGAGATCTCTGCCTGTACACAGAGACATACATGCCTCCGGCGGGATTCGAACTCGCAGTCTCAGTAATCGAGCGGCCGCAGACCCACGCCTTACACCACGCAGCCACTGGGGGGCCGGTTGTTGTGTAGGCTTAAGGGACGGGAAATATCGGTGTAACTTAGTGTTTGTTTCATTTCATGGCACTTCGTCAGCTGCATGTACTATATGACGCAGAGTGACAAGATCACAATGAATAAGTGTGAACGATGTGAAAACAACGGTTGCATTTATAAACGTGGTGATGCAGACAAAAGTTGTGAACGACCATATCGAAATTTGAACCCCGATCCATGGACACGTTAATAATCTGTGGGACATTGTTTTCTTTAGCAGATGATGTAGCTGGTCGAGAAATTTCCTGCTTTTTTTTGGAAGTCACAGTTACTTTATCAACAGCCAGTTCAATACAGTTCACTTGTTCACGCCCACTTTTCAGAGGTCTTTTCCCCAGTTTTCGAAGTCTCTTCCCACCTGGGTCCTTCCTTTGGTATTTTCTAGCGAATATTTTATTTGCATTTCTGCCGTCGTGTTGCATGATGGGTGTTATTCCATTCCACTCTCAACCCTACTTGGTGTCTCTCGTCAGAACCAGTCATTTTCCCCAGCACTAAATGCCTCAGATCTTACACCGCCTCGCGTCTGCCATCACTCAGTCAGTGGCTGCAATGATCGTCGTCATCAGGTCAAGAATTCGGACTGCCTCTGATCGTGAATAGGCCTATTACTTTCGACAGTCGTAGTTGTGTGTGGCTGCAAAGTTCCAGTGCTTTTGTAGTATAAGATAACAGTAGTTTCTTTAAAGTTGAGTCTGCCGTGTGCTAATTATCGCAGAGACAGGGAATTTAGATTTATTGGACGACGGAGTATTGGAAGTCCGCGCCCCCACGCTGAAATATTGGGGCACTTTACAGCCAGATGAAGTTGGGATGCTCCCTTTCTAGTGTGCCCCACTTTGATCTTCGTGTGGAAGTGTGTTTTCTTGTGTGTGAGTTAAGTGAATGCTGAAAACCGATGACGTTTTAACTGGTCACGTGATGTACGTATAATTAAGAGCAGATTAATTTTGGACATGCTTACTGGCATTCATTTCTATACCATTTACATTTCCTTGTCCTATTTGAAAACGCAGGTATGAATTTCTTCACGTAAAATGTATAGGCGTCCCTGTGCTTGGTTCAGCATCACGCCATGACGATGCCTGGGTGAATCGAGGCATAAGTCTATGCATGCTTAATGGCGGTACTAGATGGAGTCGATTTGCTACCTTCATGTTCCTACCTCTGTACTGTCGGTAATGCAGCTTCGGTGCCTATTGTATAAGAATATAATAGGTAATGGGTTCGAGTCCTTTCTGTCCCGGTGCACGTGGGCCTTTGGGAGGTACTTTGTGGCCCTCAGACTGAAATCAAAGGTATGAGGACTCTGTAACTTTAATAAAGTTCCAGAAGTTCCAGTTCTGACATCCTCAGGGTCCAAGAAAAGTGAACCCAGATAAGTATGTTTGAGTATCGCCACACAAAACATGAGCTGTCTTTAGCTCTGCCCTTCACCTACTTCACAAGGCACTGTTTATCAGCCCTTTTATGTAGAGATGTCTTCTCAGGGTGTTGATATCCAGTAAGAACGCCAATCACTACCCTGGATTGCATCATATTGCAGGACAGTAGCCTAGTCTTAGCAGACTAGGGCCCGAGATCGATCCTCGAGTCCGTCTGTGGGTGCTGGTGAGACCCCACTGATTTCATCAGAAGTTAGATGTGTCCCATAGACGTCCAGGACGCTGTGTAGGAGAAAAGAGTATATTTATTGTGCCGAGAATTGAACCCAGATTTCTCGGTTTTCCATATTACTAAACCGAGTAAGTTAACTCCCGATTTTATTTGTTATGTTATGTGGGTGTGAAACATGGTTTCTTACTCTGCAAGAACCATACGGATAAAGGTGTCTGAGAAAACATTTGAGTCAGACATAGAGTAAAGAAGGAATATTAGATTGCAGAATTTACATGGTGAGAAATTTTGCAATTTTCAGTCTTTACGTAACATTCGTATAAAATCCAGAAGGTATATTGAGCGACATCTGTAATAAGGCGGGGGTAAGTGAGAAATGTGTGTGCAAAATTCATGTCGGAAAGCTTCGAAGAGAAGAGTACTTGGGAGATTGCGATGTGGATGGTAGGATAACATTAAACTTGATCCTATAACATAGGGCGTTAGGTTGTGGATTGGACTGCAGTGGCCCGGAGCAGGGTCAAGTAGCGAACTTTTGTGAACTCGATGAGATTTCGTGATAGGCAGAATAATTTTAATCGCCAAAGCATCATGGGATTAGGGAACCATGATAGTTCAGCCCGTAAAGTGTCTGGCTGTAAGCGGGGTCACCTTTCGACACGCACGTTTGCGTTTCTTCTTTCCACCTTATCTGGAAGGGCTGTGTCCCACCAGGCAATACCAGACATGTTGGGAGTTCTGCTTTTGGAGGTACAGTGTGTCCCTGTCTCCTGTTGAGCTTTAGAACTAAGCTTAGTTCTGAAGCATTGAATCCTTTTGGACATCTGATAGGGCCCGTGGACGTGGAAGGCGCTTGCCTGTGCAAGAATAACTGGAGCAGAGTCCTACTTCAGAAGCCAACCGGTTCTGAACTAGTCAAGAAATTCCCCGCATTTTTTGGAACCCGAGGGTTCATTGTCGCGTTTACAAGTGCCCGCCACCTGTCCCTATTATGAGCCAGATCAATCCAGTCAATTCCCCCATCCCACTTCCTGAAGATCCATCTTAATATTATCCTCCCATCCTTCAAATGGCCTGTTCCCTCAGGTTTCAGGTTTACATACTACATGGCCCGCCCATCTCATTCTTCTCGATTTTATCACCCGAATAATATTTGGCGAGTAATATAGATCATTAAGCTCCACATATATTTCTCGCCACTCCCCTGGTACCCCGTCCCTCTTTGGCCCAAATATTCTCCTCGGCACCCTATTCTCAAACACCCCCAGCCTACGTTCCTCCCTCAATGTGAGCGACCAAGTTTCACACCCATACACAACAACTGGCAAAATTATAGTACTGTGTATCTTAATCTTTATATTTTTGGATAGCAAACTGGAAGACAAAAGATTCTGCATCGAATGATAGCAAGCATTCCCTGACTTCAAGTATTTGAATTGATCCACTCTTTCAAAGGATTTATTATTAATCTTTATATTATGACTTCGTCCTCGTTCCGATCTTGAGACACGACCTCGTACTTAGTTTTAGAAGCATTTACTTCTGTTCCATTCTCATTACTAGCAACTACTAAAGCGCCTGTTTTTTTTTTGTGTAGTATGTACGCTTCCTCCCAATGTATTAACATCATAAACATAACCTATAAGTTGCTGTGTATCGTGTAATTTCAAGCCATCCTGGTTTACCTGAACCGTCCTAATGGCGTACTCTAAAGCAAAGTTGAAAAATCCTAGCGGTAGAACATCTCCTTGTTTCAAACCATTCTTAAGAGGAAACATGTCAGACAAATTTTTGCGTACACGTACTCTGCTGTCGGTTTCATTCAGGCACATTTGGCATAACACAAAACGGAAATGTGGATATAAACTATTGCGACGGATTCGAACCTGCGACCCGGATATCCGAATGATCCAAAACCATACGCGCCGTGTTTTGCCTAACACTTACTTATAAAACCAAATCAGTGCACAAGTTACAAACATACATAAAAGTATGGTCTTTCATTGCTCCTACATGTTTCGGCACGTCTGTGCCATCCTCTGGCAGTTCGCACACCAAATCCGAAACATGCTAATGTAGCATTCGGTTATATAGCTGCATCTGTTTTCGTAGGTAGCTGTAAATTATTACATTACAGATTTTAGTAAGTGTATTTTAACAGGTTTTAAATTTGGTGTTCAGACTCTTTGTGGATGTCACAGACTTGCTGAAACACTGGAAGAACTTAACTTTCATGTATGTTTGTAGCTTGTGCAATGATTTGATTTTACATAGGCACCGTAGTTCAAGTTAAGCCTACAGAATGTGATTCTTATTCCGTGGGCTGTGTGCAGTTCGTGAAGGCACCCGATGTAAGACATAAGCGTCTCTCTCCCATGATCTCCGTTCATTATTAAGCCACTGTGGCGAACAAAACAGAGTGGCATGACTCTGGGGTCTTCACTGCTCTCATGTATAATTCAGGTAGTGGCCGGGTGAAGGAAGAAATCGGAGCTAAATAATTCTATATAACTTACTTTGAAGTGGACAATCCATTGTTAATGTCGTGTCCTCCTGTAATTTTGTCGCATTTGAAAGCAGTGTCGTAGTGACGCAAAACTGTCATCTCGGGGCACACAGATCGATCTCCGCTGCTCTCTAAATGGAGTGGTGTCAAGGCGATGTTTTCACTGCCCGTCACTGATATTTCTCCGTTCTTTACGAGCGTTCTTTCCCTTACTGCTCAGTTCATAACACGAGAACATAATTTCTTTCGTACACCCATAAAACTCCCCATGGAGAAACCAAGTACTCTTTGTTTTCCTTCCTTTCTACAATATTTGGTGGTGAGACTACTCCGGTCAACGCATCTTCATAATCTCGGAGATCCTTGTAGCGATGAATATCGAGATTAACGAGTTCTGGGGTGTGACACCGTGTAGTTTGGTAGGTGTTACGGCAGTTCCGGAGGGATCTGCTGCTTCCATCTTCCGGGTACGAGACACTTCTGCCCAGAAAATGAGGCAGCATCTTCCTCCTAAATGTTGGTATCAGTCTACCAAGCTATACGGCGTCATATCGCAGAAATCGTATATTGACATCTTAATGTTGTGGGACCAGAATATTTTTCACTGTGACGACGGAAGCCTTCCATTGCAATCTTTATTTTGAGCCAGTTCGGTGCAGTACACACCTTTAAACCATCTTTTTCTTGAGGTCCTTTTTAATGTTTTCTTTCCCTCTACGCCTCGGTCTTGTTGGAGGTCATTCATATTCCGTAGTCTTATCTTACGAGTGGACCATAGCTTCTGACAAAGCGAGTTCTCCACACAGTGCGATCTAGTGCTTCCTCTTTTCAATTTCCAGTATCCTCTCTTTTCCTTAAGGTCATCTGGTAGCTCCTTACGTCTTTTTCCTCGTCTTTCCGTCACCTCTATCTTTCCTTCAATAGGGTATTCTAGAAGGCGGTTCCTTTGCAACAAGCGACCAATCCAGTTAGCCTTTCTTCTTTTTATTGTACGTAGGAGATTCCTTTTCTCATTGACTCTTTGTAATACTTCACTTTTCACATGATCTGCCCAAACTCTGTACTCCATCTTTCACCAGCACCACATTTCAAAACTTCCCCAGATATTTCTGATCCGTTCTCCAAAGTGCCCACGTTTCAGTACCGTACAAAGCTATGCTCCAGATGTAGCACTTCACTGGTTTCGTCCTTAAATTCAAGTCCAGTATGGCGGTAAAAGTCTTCTTCTTCTTCCTCTTCCCCTTCTTCTCCTCCTTCTTCCTCTTCCTCCTCTTCTTCTTCTCCTCCTCGTTCTTCTCCTTCTCCTTCTTCTTCTCCTCCTTCTTCTTCTCGTTCTTCTCCTTCTCCTTCTTCTCCTCCTACTTCTCCTTCTCCTTTTTCTCCTTCCTCTTATCCTCCTCCTTCTCCTTATTATTCTTCTACTTCTCCTTCTCCTTTTTCTCCTTCCTCTTCTCCTCCTCCTCCTTCTCCTTCTCCTTATTATTCTTCTTCTACTTCTCCTCCTCCTCATCCTTTATCTCCATCTTCTCCTCCTCCTCCTCCTCCTTCTTGTTAAATGCTGCTGTTTTCATGGATATCCTGACGTAATTTCATGTATACGTCTTGCGTCATCTGCTCTCTTACTACCCAAGGAGCTGAAATTATTGGTGGTATCGCTCGTTAGAATTATTGTGCCAGAAATGAATTTATGTTTGTCTTGTCCCTTCCTGCGGCTTGTCTCACCCGGCCCACATTTTTGGCTTAATCTCTCTGCAGTATTGTCGTTATATTGTGTTTATTTAACGACCATTTAGTCATTGTTGTGGCGAATCTTGACCCGGAGTTCAGGTCTAGCTGAAATGCGGCATTTCACCGTTCCACTAGACCTGACCTGACCGGGTCAGGATTCGACACTGCTGCATAGATGTCTGATTTCGGCACAGGGATGCGATGTGTTTTCTTAGGGCAGTAGAAAATGTAAAAGTCATATTATTTTGTGTGCTGGCCGCATAAGCTCTAATATCGGATATGTATGGTTTCGAGGGCCAGTTTGTACTCCAGCCGCCCTGTCCCTGATAAAACTGCTGGTTACTCACAGCGTCTGGTTAATTCATTCGTCCTCCTCTCTAGACGTGGTGGTGAATAGAAAGTCTTTTCCCCTACCGCGATTCGAATCCGAACGACCATCCAATATTGTTAACATGGCCACCGTCTAGCTCGCATCACGGATTCGTGTAGGGCTGCTGGATCGCTTCTGGAATTGATGTTTCCTCATTCTGAGAATGGCGAACTTTCTCATTGATTGGATTACCAAGTGTAGTTAAAGAGAAACTTTCTTGTATAGTCTGCAGTAAAGGACAGGCATTTGGTAGCCGAAGTTCGTACTTGTATTTCATAACGTAACTGAAGTGGGGTCAGTGGTGGTGACCAGTGGCGTTAGGGGATTATCAGTCATGAAACTGTTCATAACACTGTGTGTCCTTCACGATAATATGGCATCGGGTTTTATGGCTTCGATTTCATTTATAACCTACAAGTCTGCTCACTAAAGAACTAGCTGTGCAGCTTTTTCCTTGAGCTGTCGCATAGCTGTTCGGCTGTTTGGCTGCGTGTTTATGGACCCAGAAGACAAGCCATACTGTTCGCTGGAGCCTGTCGTATTCCACTACAATCACACTGTCTTCCTCACGGCATTTTCCCGCTAACTTTCAGACATGGAACAGCAGAAATGTCTAAATGTTATTGTTTGGAAAATGTGTCTAGGAGAATGGGTGCAGGTGTAGATAACAAAGTGGATCTGAAAATATAAGGTGTGTGATAGGTAAGAGTTAATGTAGATGATAAGATACGAACCTAATTACTTAGTCGTCGTTGAGATTAGCTTCGTCCAAAGTGTCACTTTACATTGAAATTCGAATTTTAATCAAACGTTATATTCCGAGTCGCTTGGGTGGTGCATGCATTTGCCGGTATAATGACGGTGGAGGTGCTTGTTCTGGACGCACTCATTCCGGATGGTAGCCTGTAGCGCCGCAGATTACGGTCACTAAATTTGGCGAAATGTAGGCTGTAAATCGGCGTCATTTAATTGCTGTCGTGATACAGGCCAGAGGCAGCTTAGGCAGCGGTGGGCCTCTTAACTTTGTGACCCCTAAAATAATTTTGAGATTCACTAGGCTCTTACATGAAATATGGCTCCAAGGAAATTAAATAACTGAAAACGAGACACACGAATTAGTACTTTTGAGGGACAACTAGTCCAGTACTGCATTTTTGTCTGGCATACATTTTGGAACTCCCATTCTGTGTTATCAGAAGGTGGGATGTTAACTGGTATTATCGACGGGTAACAGCGTGTCGCAAAATAAAGTGTCTGCCGTTGGTTATGACTCATCAGATAATAAATATCATAGTTCGAAATTTTGTCATTAGTTTAGGGAAGATTGTTAGGAGTACCGTGCCAAGTACCAAGGAAGATTGTTAGGAGTAACGTGCCAAGTACTAAGGAAGATTGTTAGGAGTAACGTGCCAAGTACTAAGGAAGATTGTTAGGAGTACCGTGCCAAGTACTAAGGAAGATTGTTAGGAGTACCGTGCCAAGTACCAGGGAAGATGTTCGGAGTACCGTGCCAAGTACTAAGGAATATTGTTAGGAGTACCGTGCCAAGTACTAAGGAAGATTGTTAGGAGTAACGTGCCAAGTACTAAGGAAGATTGTTAGGAGTACCGTGCCAAGTACCAAGGAAGATTGTTAGGAGTAACGTGCCAAGTACTAAGGAAGATTATTGGAAGTACCGTGCCAAGTACTAAGGAAGATTGTTAGGAGTACCGTGTCAAGTACTAAGGAAGATTGTTAGGAGTACCGTGCCAAGTACCAAGGAAGATTGTTTGGAGTACCGTGCCAAGTACCAAGGAAGAGTGTTAGGAGTACCGTGCCAAGTACCAAGGAAGATTGTTTGGAGTACCGTGCCAAGTACCAAGGAAGATTGTTAGGAGTACCGTGCCAAGTACTAATGAAGATTGTTAGGAGTAACGTGCCAAGTACTAAGGAAGATTGTTAGGAGTAACGTGCCAAGTACTAAGGAAGGTTGTTAGGAGTACCGAGCCAAGTACTGAGGAAGATTGTTAGGAGTACCGTGTCAAGTACTGAGGAAGATTGTTAGGAGTACCGTGTCAAGTACTAAGGAAGATTGTTAGGAGTAGCGATCCAAGTACAACCAAATTGTGGGTTACTGTTCATCGGCTGGCATTGCGGCCGCTTACGTTGACGTTAACGTCCCTCAGGCTGGCCCTTAACAACTTCCGAAATTCATGGGGTTGAACGTTCAATGAAATCGTGATTGCATGCTGTCACTCGAGGGCTGCTACATGTACGTGCAGATCAATCGAAGACTATTACGGGAAGTCATGGCTGGAGACGGGAATTGTCAAAAACTTCCTTCTGCCAAATTTCAGCGTGATTTATTCTAGCAGTATAGCAAGACGGCCAGAACTAAACCTTTGATGTAGTTTATAGTTCAGAGGAAAATGCCTGGTGTGTCTGGAGTGAAAGCGGTTGTAACAGGAATGTGACATTCAGAGGACCGTGCATCGTGATATATTCTTGTAATAAAAACCAACGAGATCAGGATGAAGCCTGATCTCGCTAGCAGTCAGCATAACCTGTATGACAAATACCAGTTGCTGTGTATACAGTACTAGACACCTGATGATGGACAGTAAACCTGTCCGAAACATGTAGAGTTCTATACCGAAATAAATTTGAGAAGTAGTGCGTCTCGTTGCTTTTTATTACAAGAATAACAGGAGTATCTTTGTTCTGGCAACAATGACGTACCGACGTGTTTGCTTGACAGCGTCTAGCGTTAGTTAATTGTGCTGATATTCAGTAAGGCGCTGCCAAATGTTTCGAAGGTAATAGAAATATTAGCTCAAGTTTAATTTCTTTGAAAGACCAGAGTGGATGGGAACTTAGCGGCAAGTTCTAATACAGATGTAATTTGCCAGATTTGGTGAAAATCCGCCAAGTCATAGCCAAAGTCTTTGATGCAGTTAGGTAGACGGAAAGACAGTTTCCGGCGCCATCTGATGGACGTTATGTGCTGCCATTCCGCCGTTTAACGTAGCGAAGTTTTTGGAGAAACTTCTAAGCCGATGTCTTGCTTCTCTCTCTTTATTTAAAACAAACATCAGAGATTTGAATCTTTCAAGATTTTTCGATTGGGCGCCATTTCCGGGTGGTTCCTACGTCCCGTGTCGGCGCCGCGATTCTTGTCCGCAGGGCAGGCGACAGCGGGTCGGGGGCACAGGGGTGCACTTGCTGCGGGGCGGAGAGGGGATAATTACATAATGGCCTTGCTGTGTTGGGGGGGGGGGGTTCGCTGTTTTAATTATATGTATGTGTGTGTGTGTATGTGTGTGTTTGGTGGGGAAAGGATGTTTCCAATAAATGCCAGTAGATGGCAGCGTTATCATTCACTTCATATTTTAGAACCTGCTCATTGAATAGTCTCAGCCCGGAAGACATGAAAGAATTTCAAATTGACGAAGAAAAGATTTATCAGGCCGACTTTGTAACTGCGTAACTGACGTACTTATTCGCTTTCATGCAGTACGTTCTTATCGTAACGTACTGCACTTTTCGCTTATAGTGCAATTAGCGTGCGAGCACTTTACTTTTTGTGTGGATTGGATATTCGCTGTGCCGGTTCAGCGTAGGCAGTATAGACTAGCTGGACGGCCTGCGAATCGAATTCTGGTGGTGGCGAGACTTCAGTACCCGTTCAGACAGGCCCTGGGGTCCATCCAGCCTCCTGCACAGTGGGTACCGGCTCTCTCTCCCGGGGGTAGAGCGACCGAGGCTTGGTATAACCACGCACCCTACATAGCGTCGAGGTTAAAGAAAGAGGAGAGCTATAGGCCTACTTCTGCTTTCCGCATGGGCCCTCATGGTGAATTTCGCTGTGTGGGTTGGTTAGTGGGAGCGGTAGTGAAATGGTTATAAGTATGTGGTAAGGTAGAGATAATTGTGTATTATCGTAATGCTGGGGAATGAGTAGGCTGTGCGCGACATGTTCGACAGTAACTCTGAGATTTTTCAGACAGATTGAAGCGATGCGCAGTAATTAATGGAATTAATTCAGAATATACGGTGACCAGTAGAAACGTAATAAATTAAGGAGATGGTTTGAATCTGTCAACCAATGGAACTATAAGCAGTTTAATTCCATGGGGTATAGGCCTTATTGAGAGGCTAGCAGAATCCGGGCTGTTCAGAAATATTTAACGTATTTTAGGCAATTCTAGGGTTCGTTACTTTATTCTCAAGACCCCGCACTGTTCTCTTCTGATGCTAATGAAACCAGTCTACTGGCTGCAATCCTGCTTTCTTAGGACTATTTTAATATTATTTTTTTCCTTCAGATTTGGAAACTAGAATTGTATGTGCATTTCTTCTGTCTTCCTTGTGATAGATATTGCAAGAAAGCTTTTAGCCCGTAAGAAGTTAGGCGTGTTCGAGAGGCAATGGAATTGGGTTTGTTCTGATGACTTGGTTTTCGGTTCGACGGATTTTGTAAGTAAAATCACTATGTGTGTGTGAGAGAGAGAGAGAGAGTGAGTGACTGTAAAAGGCCATAGAAGTATTATGCAGGGGTGCTGATAAGGCCTTAGCCCGATCAGGAAGGAAACAAACTAATATTTCTGTCAGAATGGCGTGAATTTCTGCCTTGCAGGAAAAAAGAAAATATAATGACAGCTCGCATCTCGATGTTGTTGAAATCACGCGCGTCCATGACATGATTCCGAGCTTGTTTCCTTCCTGGTCGAGTTAAGGACGTATCAGCACCCCGGTAAGATGAATGTTGAAGGAAGAGCGATGTGAAAATTTTTGAGGAACGTTTACTGACATGTGATGTACTGTAGTTTAATCACTTATGTCGCAGAATTTGGGTCCTATATAACGTCGGTTAATTGCAGATCCCTAATTAGTCGGTTTATCCAAGACGCATGCTAATAGTATGTTTCTGCATATGAGGACGTGTTTTAAAGTACTGTTGCATATGAGGAACACTAACAAGGTAGCGGCCATTACTGTGGCTGCGCAGTTGGATTTAATCTATTTTGTAGTGAAAATACGTTACATGTCAAATTTATGGAAGATAAAATTTTATGAAAGGTTTGTAGGTTCATAACTAGCTAAGAATTGAGGAAATCGTGCCTGGCAGTCGATGTTAAAAGGGGAAATAAAGTTCGGAATTAGTGGGGTGTATTATCAAAATGGATCAAACAAATTTGCCTAAGAAAATCTTCGAATTGAAGTCAGAAGTTAGCAGGGAATTGGGAAGGACCAGTGTGAGGTGACCGAAGGCGTGGAGTTGACTGCGAGAGATAAGAGCAGGGGGAAAGATGCAAAAGACAATGAGAAGAAAATAATTGGCCCTTGTCGTAAAGGGGCCAAGGTTATTAGAGTACCGTAGAGCCAATGAGCAAGCAAGTTTGTGTAGTAAAAATGCCTTTTGCAAACTTTACGTATTGGCGACTGGCTGAATGTCCGTCGTCAAAGAAAGAGCCCGGGCCCCCGTCAGCTGCACGGCGTAGCGGGCGTTCAATTAATGTAGACGGGTCAAGGTAAATGGCTCGTCTCAAAGGGTGAGTCAATGGAGTACGTTTTGGAATGTTTATAGACAAACGAATTTTGTCATTTATGGAAAATTAAACTTGTTTCATATTTTAATGGATACGCAAGCTCATCTGTTGTTTGGTAGTTCAGAAGTAACACATTTTGGCAGTTAAAATCGTTACATTATTGAATATAGCGGCAGGTGGTGTTGGGGACGCGATTTTACTAGGGTAATTACTTTTTCCATGATGCCTGTGATTATAAGAATCGCCTTGCTTGGTCCAGCAGTCTTTATGTTCGAAGTCAGCCTGTTTGAGAGGGGCAGAGGTACATTTCGCGGTTCGCGGCTCATGCGGCAGTTAACACTCCCGTCTTATGTGTTGGAAGTTCTACCGTGCAAATACTGGAACAATTTCTTAAAATAAGTCATGACATTTTCATCCCCCATAACCACCAGTTCATAATCTTTTTATGAGTAGTTTGACGAAATGTATATGAAACTGAGAAATTGTCATTCAGTAAAGCTATAAAGCAAGTGACCTTTGTGTTGCAGAACTCTATCCGACACAACCTGTCTCTCCACAACCGCTTCATGCGCGTGCAAAATGAGGGCACGGGTAAGTCCTCCTGGTGGATGATCAACCCGGACGCCAAGCCGGGTAAGAGCGCACGACGTCGGGCTACCTCCATGGAGACGTCGAAGTTCGAAAAGCGCCGGGGCCGGGTCAAGAAGAAGGTGGAGGCTCTGCGAAACGGCATGCCGGGTGCGACCGACGCAACACCCAGCCCCAGCTCCTCCATCTCGGAGGGGTTGGATATGTTCCCGGGGTCGCCTTCTGTTGCAACAGCCAGCTTCCAGCTGAGTCCTGACTTTAGACCTCGGGCCTCGTCCAACGCCTCGTCTTGTGGCCGGATGTCACCCTTCCATTCTGTCCCCGTCGATACGGAATGGGCATCATACTCGGCAGCTTCAGGTGGGCTTTGTTTCTTGGCCTACGTATTTTTCTTTCTGTCTGTCTCTGGGTTTAAATGGAACGTTTATTCAGCGTTTGTAGGATTGTAGGTAACTGTATTTCCGTTGTTTTATTTTACACTTCCTATTCGTCGTCGTCTTCACGATCCTCCTCCTCTTCATTGTCCTTGCCCTATTTTTCCTGTCTTAGTATGTGTGGCGTGTCCGGCTTCCAGCTTGCTCATCAGCTTTCCAGTACAGTTCTTTATCACCCGGTCTAGAACAGGACGACGCACGTAAGAAGCCTCTAGTCTAATCTTTCACTTTCTCCGAATATTGTAGCCAGACACTTTTTTTTTTTCTCGAGTCGTGAATCTTTTCACCCTCCAGGCGTCAGCACCCCTCTTGCCTCTTAAGCCCGAATTTCGTGTAACAAGTGCTTAGTCACTTAATTTGTAGTCCACAGAAGACATCCAGTATCCATTACAAGTGCAAGTCGCTGAATGCTGCGCATAAAATAGGCGTTGCTGCCTGTGTCGATCGGGAACAGCAGCAAGTGTGGCACTGTCACACTTTGTGGTCAGACTGCAGAGATTGTAATGCTGTAGCAGGTGGTACAGGGTGTACTGTGCTTTGTAGAGTTACAAGTGAGCCTCAGAATAAAAAGGGGTGCTGTAGGTGGAGTGTGGTTGGACACAAAATTACTCGATTGTTCTTTACGATTAGTTTAACGAAATTTAAGTTATTTTGATTAAAGACGTTCCGTTGTGTTTAGTGTTTACAATAAAACAAGCAGTTTATTCCGTCAATAACATGACAGTAGTTTATGATATTGGTATCTTATTATGGCAACATGTTTCGGTCTTTCTTAGACCATCTTCAGGACAACGTACATATGTAAATGGTACAGTCAGTGCGTACTTTATACGTATGTAAGTTGGCCTGAAGATTGTCTAAAAAAAGACCGAAACATGTTGCAATAGTAAGACACCAATATTATGCACCATTGTTGTGTTCTAGACGGAATAAACGGTTTGTTTTATTGTGAAATTTAAGTTACTTGATGTTTTTCTCGAAAGCCCGTCGGTGTAGGCCGTAAACGCCGTGAAATATCAGCTTTTGAGAAAACATGAGAAGGCTGTTGAGCCGCTAGAAGGCTAGACGTAAGGTAGGAAGTGAAGTTGTTGTCGGCACGGTGAAGGCTTGTTCTTATGGAGGTGTAGCTTTGCGCGTTTGTAATCCGGCCACTAGATTGGAGTGAATGGTCAGTCTAACCCCCGATCGATTTATCCCCCGGAGAAATGGTTAAGAGGAGTGCCTGTGGAAAACATAACTTTTCATAAAGTCTTGAATATCTATTTTTCCCAGTTCATTCTGCACTCTCACGCCCATTTACTGTACATAGTGTAGTTTACACCCCACGTTATTAGGGTGATCATATTGAGGGTGAGGTGGGAGGGACATGCAACATGCGTAGGAAGGTGGGAAGTGCATATTTTAATTTGACACCGTGAAGGTATGAGACCACCTGGGGGACAGGCTTGGATGGGGGGACAGTATGGTCCAGTTTGGGGCTCGTACTGACACCTGTTGTGTTGAATCATGCAAGGTATCCCTATACAATTCTGGACAGGCCCTGAGGGTGGCAGGAGGTTGAGGTTCCCCGAATATCTACACAGTAGCCACATGAGGGTGACAAGGTTGTCAGTCCAACGCACCTTCCGCCATTACCACACCAGGAGGTACCCTGGTACTCATTTCTGTCAGAGGCTGAGTCGACCTTAACCCCATGGTGCGGCCGGAAGGACTGAGCAAGTGAAAAATTCCAATGACGCTATCGGAAATCGAACCCGCAACCTTCCGGCTTGTAGTGCACATGAATCATGTGAGGTAGTGAAGCGTGTAAAGTTTGGTGATATTTGTTTATGAAACGATTGATTTTGGCAGGTACATTATGGGGGTTTGAAATGAAATGATTAATGAAAGAATAGGTTAATTTGTTGACATACGTAAATATGTTCGTAGGTAAATGGGAAATTAATTGTAACCATCAGCGTTTGTAGTCGGTCCCAGTGGCCGCGCGGTCTAAGGCGCAGGTCTGCGGCCGCTATCCTGCTGAGATTGTGGGTTCGAATCCCACCAGTCGCATGGATGTCTGTCGTGAGTGTTGTGTGTTGTCAGGTAGATGTCTGTGCGACGAGCTGATCACTCGTCCACAGAATTCCTACCGACTGTGGTGCGTCGTTGAGTGTGATCTAGAAACCTCGTGAATGAGGAGGCCCTGGCCCACAGGGGGGGCTGTTGCAAAAAAAAAAAATCCAGCGTTTGTAGGAGACCTGTTTCACGTGACTTCCGTTGCCACGTCTGCTGGGATTCGAGCTGGCAAAGAGGCCATTACACATCCAGCAATTCCCCAGGGATGGCTGCAGTACACTAGGGAATTCGCTGTTAAAGGTAAGGTTGCCGGCAACCAGGTCGTGTCTCGTACGCTTTCCCCTTAGGTGGCCCCACAGAAAAATCCTCTGCTGAAAGATCGGGTGAGCAAGGAGGCTAGCTATTGTCTACGTAGCGAGAAATGCATCGCTGTGTAAGTACACCTGCGCCACTCGGCAGTGTCGGTAGTCCCTGCGAGTGCTCGGTGGAGTTGACACAGACCGTTTGTCCGTTCAAGTGTTAATTGTGGCTGTGGAGTGGTTTACTGAAAGGACCTCGAATACGGACAGTCACGCAGCTTTTTACGGCAGCTGGCCTCCCCTCTAACCCGATCTTTTTTGAAAGCATATTTTCCCGCGTGACTCCCTGAAGGCCTAAGTGTGTGCAGCACGCCCTGCAAATATCCCTGACTTCAAACAGAATTCAGCAGTGCCTTGAAGTCATCCCTGATGATTTGCTGCACCACGTGATGTCCTTTGCCAGCTTGAATGCAAGGGTGCAAAGTTGCAGATGCAGGTCGTCTAAAAAAAAAAAAGGTTTTCAGCGCTGGTTGTTATATTGAGTCACGAATGTGACTTTGTGTCCTTTAATTGCACCACATTGTGCGTGTGTCACACGTAGTTACTTCATTTCTGAACACTGCCCGGTATTTGTGCCGCATTCTGAGTTGTACTGTTGATTATACTTTTGACATGGCATTGACGGCTGTGATTTTTAAGCCTGTGGTAATGAGCCTCATGGTTCCATAAAGGATGGGAAATTTCTTAATTTGTTGGAAGTCTCTTGCGTCTTCAAAAAGGACGGTGTGTATTACTGGGGCATTCAGAGTAACCCCCATATGGGTCCGTCAAACACAACCACTTATCTTTATTTAAGCGTAGCTGGCTACTTATTTCGGTATACTGTACATTCTCTGAACCACGCATCCTGATACACGTACTTGAAAAAGACCAACAAGATGCACCTTGATCTCATTAATTTATTCCAATTAACACGATACGATTGGAACTGAGTTCTAATCGTATCGTGTTAGCGGCTAGACACCCCATAGATGCATGAGAAATGCTGTATGCTGCGTGTACGGGAATACTGTATGCTGCCTGCACAGAAATAGCCTCCTGATGGTGAACTTGTTAGTTCGAAACATGTGGAGGAAAATTTAATTGGAATAAATGAGTGAGATAAAGGTGCATCTTGTTCGTCTTTTTCATGTATATATTTCGGTATATCAGGGCCATCATCAAGGAACCACTGCAGTACTTTTAAGGTGAGATAAAATGCAATGCAGTTTGTTTATGCACACATTGGGATCCCGTATGTTTTACAGTAATTATTACAATGTAAAATTGCGTAAAATTATCAGAGACTGGTTGTGACTTAGCCGGTGTTTTTAAAGTTACAGGTCGTCGAGATGTATATGAATAAGGTTCAAAATGTGAAATGGAAGTTAAAAGTATTAAGATAAGATAAGATAAATAAGATACGTGTTGTATATATACAGTATATCTCCTGATATTGTGGCCATCTCCCGGGTGAAATTGTTACGAGAATACAAAGGTACAATGTGGCTACTTGTGTCGTCATTACATAACAATTAAAAAAATTACTATAATTTCAGGTGAAAGTTTGTAAGTACAGCACGCCTTCTGCACATCACATACACGCTACATTAAAACTCACCACATCACTGCTCCAAGCATCACTCCGCTCACACTGACAAATCATAACTTCAAAGATTTTAAGCATTACCCATTTTTAACCTACATTTATATTACTTGTATAATTTTATCTGAAATTGTAATAATTTTTTTTAATTGTTATGGAGTGATGACACAACTAACCACATTGTACATTTGTATTCTTGTAATAATTTTACACTGAAGATGGCCGCAATAGCGACCGAAACATGTTGTGAGAAGAGCGTCATTAAAGTACGTCATAAACAATAAAGCGCATGTTGTTGGTCATTTGAACAGTATGGACCTGATTAATATAGGGAAGATGGGACACATTATAACAGTTGTTGGTGTTTGCTGGAACATATCGGGTTACTTTGCTTTGTCTTACAGAAACAGCGAGATGTCTCCCCTTAGGAAATTAGTATTGCTGAGTGTTTGCCTTTTCCCTTGCTTGATACAGTCTCTGCCGTAATCCGTAAATGTCTAGCTTACTATGTCCCTTTCTTTCTAAAACCTCCCTTTAATGGTCGTCCCCTTAAATTTGGACCGCGGTAGCACAGTGGTTAAGGTGTTGTGCTACAAGTCGGAAGGTCGCTGGTTCGATCACGGCTGGTGTCAGTGGATTTTTCATTAACATAAAATATTTCCGATCGCACTATGACCCTGGGGTCGACTCAGCCTCTAACAGAAATGAGTACCAGGAGTATTTCCTGGGGGTAAAGGCGGCCGGTGCGTAAGGCTGACAACCTACCACAATTCTGTACCGTTGTCATGAAATCTGGGAAGCTTAACTTCCTGGAACCCTTTGGGCCTGTTCAGGCCTGTAATGGGACTGTTTTACCTTTACCTTTATCTTTTATCCCTTAAAGCGACGTCGAATTCCTTCTGTATGTCCACACCACAGCATTTGCTCCGTTGTTTGATCTGTTGTGCCAATTCCTGCTTGGTATTAATGCACTCAATTTTTTTGTCTTACCTAACTAAGGGATTAAGAAGGACTGTAAGTGTTAATCCCTTAGACTGTAAGTGTTGTGCACACTTTGCGGAGCACAGTTTCATTCTTGCAAAGTGTTCAGAACACGTGTTGAGTTACGCGTTTATTTTCACGTTTTCAGATATTTGACTCGAGGTTCGCTTGGGATGACGAAAAATCTGTGATCACCTGAGGCAATTAGCATTCAGATTTTGTTATTGCTCGTGTTTATTTGTTGTTCTTTCGATACCCAATCAGACTATTTGTTTACAGCAGAACCTACTGTTATGTATCCCCCCCCCATCTGAAATGTTTACATTAACTTGCTGAAATCAAAATAATTGCCCCCTGGTGTGACAGGTGCTTCCATCCGAAGTCTTCGTCCGTGTGTTATTGAGTGACTATACATTCCGATATAGAACCTGATCGTAGCAATAAACAATAGGCCTCTGTATCATGGTAGGGATTTGTTCATTACTTACTGCTGTTTTGTTATTGTTGCTGTCACCTGACTGAACCAGTTATTTCAGCGCTGTGGTTATACGTTTGTGTCCTCTGTGTATACACTGATCACGACAAGGGAGTTAAGGTGCGTGGGGTTAATTGCTGCTTAATTTCAGAACGCCTCGAAGTCGAATGGTCGGCTGGACACTCTGGCCTCTTCATTCCCAGATAGTTCCGTGTTCTCGTAGAACACGCGTTGATTGGACCCCAACGCCGCGTCCATTGTTCCTACACGGAATCGAACAGTGGACGTTGAGTCGGCAGTCACTTTACTGACAGTATAATGACGGTGTGAAGCCTTGTGGGTTGTTCATGTAGCATGTTTGCTGATTGGTGATCTGACGTACGTGTGTGTGTGTGTGGGGTCAATTGCTGTCTTGATGTTAGTGTTTCTTGTTTTTTAAGTACATACAACACATTGATGATGTCGTCCCGTTGTGTATTTCTTATAAGTTAAACGACAACGATGGCTAATATGAACAGCCGAAATATGTAGTAATACTGAATAAGGGCCCAATATATTACATCAGCGGGGACCGCGGTATCGCAGTGGTTAAGGTACTCCGCTGCAAATCGGAAGGTCGCTGGTTCGATCCCAGCTGGTGTCACTGGAATTTTTCATTGACATAATCCTTCCGATCGAACTGTGGCACTGGGGTCGACTGAGCCTCTAACAGAAATTAATACCAGGAGCATTTGCTGGGGGTAAAGGCGGCCGGTGCATAAGGCTGATCGCCTTACCACCATCCTGTGCCGTTGTCATGAAATCCGGGAACCTTAACTTCCTGGAACCTTCTGGGCCACTCCAGGCCTGTAACGGGATAGCTTTACCTTTACCTATATTAGATCAGCACAGTTGTGTTTGTCGGTTAATATTAACACCGTAAGTACTTTACACTTTCACCTAGTATTTGTATTTGCCTTACATAAGTAGCCATATGTCACTGTATGTAACCTAAAATTCATTACCGCTTTTGCAACATTTTGTCAGGCTGACTTGAGCCATCTATATGGAATTCATCACGTTTGTATTTGTCGTAATTAAACAAACCACGTTTGTTCAGTCTAACACAAGTTTGTTTGTTGAAAGTTTCGTTGCGTTGGACGGAACAAATGTGACTTATCTTGGGTCAGTTGAACCCAGTTCAATCTCTGACGCCGTAATTCTGTCAGATCTATCGCAAATCATCCCATTTACCGCTCGGTTTCTCTAGTGGGCTCTTTCGCTCAGATTTCCGTATTAACGTTCTGTACAAATTCTACTCCACGCGTTCCACGTGTCTTCTCATTCCGTCTCACTTTATCTTGTCACCTTAGTAGCACGTGATAATAGAGTGCAAAACGCGAAGCTCTCCAGAAAGCTGTGTCTCAGTCCGTAGTTTAGCCCTACATTCTTTAAAAGAAAAAAAACAATTTCCTGTTTGTTCTGTGCCAGGTGAAACCGCCAACTGCATAGCGACAGAGGACGTGATAACGTTTGAGCTGCTTTATCGGCGTGTTGCACATTTCAGGGGCGACGATAAATGGGCGTGGAATATCGACGGTATGGTTATTAGCAGGGAAAGGCGTACTGTTGGGAGTAGACGCACAGTGCTCCTTTGTGTGCCTCGGGTCTGAACCCAGTTCTTTGTCTAACCCCCGCGAACGGTGGTACTACATGCGCTTTATTACCATATTGTCAGAGTGGCACCTCGGAGTAAAGAATCGGTGTGTCCTCTGTCCCTAAGAATGACCGTTATGGAGTAGTGATGTGCCCTTTTTGTATGCATATGCCGCGGTAGCATATTACTCGAAATGTTGGATAATATGAAAATGCTAGTGCATTACCTTACATGTGTCGCGACCGTTTTCTCGTTCCGCCTACTTATGTTAGTTTCTTCAGTCACCCTTACTCATTGAAGGTTGTGTTCGCGGATGGGACGCCATATAGTCTGGTAGAAATTTTTCGTCTCGGAGAAGCGCCTTCCTACTCAGGGACTGTTCTAAATTAAAAGTTTAAAGCAGCAGGTTCCTCCGAAACTGCGCAGAATTTCTACCGGATCAGACGGTGTCACGTTTCTGAAGCTAGTACCGACGACCACAGCAGCGGGAAAGTAAAATTTTACCTTTGTTGGGTGTTATATATAGCATATTCAGTTGATAAAGGTTTGTTGGATAAAGCAATCAACAGAAATGCGTGTAGTAGCTAACGAGAAACCTGGGGTGGTTTTGGTCATTCCTCTTGTCCTATCCAGCACCACTGTTTCTGATCTTGCGAGATATAGGCTGTTAGATTTTACACAATCACTGTAGCTATAGACCGAAATAGTATCTTAAAATAGGCCAGCGACTGCTTGTTTCTGGCTGATTTATTTACACGCGGGGTTGTCGGGAAACTCGGTGTGAACGTCCGGCGTTGGAAACCTAGTCTGTCCTACGCCACTGAGTTCGGTAGCCACATTGTGGACGTTGGATACGCCAAGTGAAAGCGACGGTAGTGCCATTCAGTGTAGAATTCAGAAGTTTTCTGTGCTGACCGATGTTCCAAAAGTAATTGTTATTGTGTGTCGTGTTTAGTCTCGAACCCAGGCACAGGACCCGAGAAACGAGATTGTGGACTTGCGCCGTGTACACTAGTTTGTCTCTCTTTCTCTCCCCTGTTCTGCCCTCCCCGTGGCCTGAAACTGGTCTTGTAGAAGACATTCTGGTTTGGTCGTCTGAGGATATTACATGGTCAAAATTACGTGTAGGAATGGTTGCAAAATTCGTGGCGGCAAGTACTCAGGCGCGGCCAAAGGGTACCGTGCTGGCTCCGTGTGTTACACTTGTGTTGCTGGCAGTCCATTCTTGTATTGTTTATGAACAGAGATATACTGTACCGGGGTGCTGATAAGTCCTCAGCCCGAGCAGGAAGGAAACAAGCTGCGCCCTTCAAATGTATGATGGGCAGAGGAATGGATTCATTTGGGTAGGGTAGGGACAGGTGGTCGACTCTTGTGAATGTGGTAATGAACCTCCAAGTTCCATAATATGCGGGTAATGTAGCTTGTTTGCTTCCTGGTCGGGCTAAGGACTTATCAGCACCCCTGTATATATATATTTTGCATCACGAAACCAGCCCGAAGTATTGGGACTTATTTTGTAAGTAAGAGGTTTTATGTTTGTATTATTTTCAACATTGTTGTTTAGTAAATCAGGCGGTTTGTTGAAATTGTGTTATATTTACTTGCATTTTCTGTTAGCTTCCACGGAAGGGGCGCAGCTGGTTTAACCTTTAGACGCCCAACGTCAACTATAGTGGTCGTACCGCACCGGTGACATCTAAAGTTGCATTTTATATATTTATTCAACAAATTTAGGTACTGAATATTTTAAACATGGTGTATACTCTCCGTTTTTTTTCTCTTAAAAATGCAGTTTGTTTCATAATTCTAACTTGTTTGGTTCTTGTATTATTCACATTTTATATACAGAGTGTGCTAAAATTAAAAAAATAATTCCGGCGCCAAAAGGTTAAGCATTTTGGGTTTATAAATCATTTCTACCCGAGACGTGGACTTGGTGTGACGACATGGAGTGAAGGTAACGGCGTCTTGATGATTGAAGTCTTCAGGGGTATTGTGACGTTGGTGTAGGTACGGTCATCCCCCTGTGTATTGGTAGCTACCGACAGTCAACGGCACACGATGTTCTAAATGGCACTTGACAACTGTAGGCATAACAGGAGTTTTTTAACAATATATACAGTTTTTAAACATTTTAACATTTATTGTGTCACTATTTGGAATACCACTAATAGTAATATTAAAATAAACAAGGTATTCGCTGTTTGTAAAGGAGAGACCTCTTCCCAAAAACTAAATTCCTTTGTTTTGTGACTCCCTGATGATGGTCATGTGAAATGGCCGAAACATGTAGCATAAATGTAAGGAATATATGATATTCTTTTGCTAAGTGTTGTGTTTTTCGGATTTCATCTTTATAATTAGGTATTGTGACGTGGCGACTACGCAGCAGTCACGGATCTTCCTCATCTTGGCCGGCTTCAGCCTGAAGGTGAAGGCATTACGTTGCTTCGATACGTCGGCTCCCGTTTACCAGTCTGCACGGCAGAACATTCAAGAATCAGTTCTTCATCAGCACCGCTGTGAGGACCCAGAGTCTCGAAATGTTTTCTTCTCTTCCTCATTTCCGATGTTCCTGAAAGTATGGTTTCCTGTCAAAGTGGGTTGTGTTCGAATTACGACTCCCTGTCTGCCGAACAGTTTACTGTAGCAAAGAAAGTGTTGGCTGAAAATATTTGGGGAATAGATTATGGAGTCATTGTTGATTGTGTAGCCTAACGTGCCCCTTCTAACACGTATTGACGCACATTTCAGGTTTCGGTCCGGAGCAACTGGCAGGCAACCTGGCCGAGGGTATGAAGTTGCATCAGGGGGGCGAGTTCCTGCAGAGCTATGGGGGCGGTAATGGAGGCAGCAACGGCCAGCAGCCACCACCGCCACCCCCTCCTTACGATTTCGGGACTCCCCAGCAGCTACACGCAGCGTCCCCGTACGGACTGTCGCAGTGTCCGTTACACAGGATGCAGGCATGTTCCTGTCACCTACAGCACTCCCCGTCCTACGCACAGTCCGAGCCCTCTCCTGACCCTTTGCGAGGACAACCCGTCCCTCAGGGTGCTCAGTTCGGTCCTCCCCGTGCCTTACCGTCACGTGACACCGATAGCCGTCCCGACACCCCCGCCCCGTCCACCATGATGGGGCAGCTGATGGGGGCTCTGAACAACAACGCCCTGCTGGACGACCTGAATCTGAACATCGAAACGCTGCAGGGAGGCTTTGACTGCAATGTGGAGGAGGTGATCAAGCATGAGCTGAGCATGGATGGAAGTCTGGACTTCAATTTCTCTCAAAATCATCACCACGCAGGGATACACCAGTCGGCACCAGGCGCCCAGGAGCTGCAGCAAGGCATCGGTCCCCAGCAACCGGCAGTATCCTACTCTACCACTGTGTCGACAGGGCCGTCTTGGGTGCACTAGCCCTCAGCGGGGCCCCCGGCCGGGCGAAGAGGAGGCTACCTGCAGCTCCCACGTGGTAAGTTTCACACCTGCAAGCTGATACGCAGGAAGGAAGCAAATTGTAACTATAAATTGACTTTCCACAACCATAGCTAGAGGACTCATGAGGTCCACCAGTCTTCTGTGCCATGGGGAAAGTAAAGTGGCCGGAGTGTGAATCTAGTTACTTACCTCGACGTCTAGAATGATTAGAGCGCTACCGCCACTCGCTATTCATGATGTGGTGGCGTCTAGGCACATTGCTAGTACTGTCACTGCCTTTCATTGCAGGCTGTGTACAGAGTAAATAGATTGAGCTGCTTAAAAGCCGTCTGTCTGATTACGTCCGTTTATTTTATCTCCGAAATTACACCACAGATGTCAGCGAAATTTTGATATTCGGAGGTCTTGGAGAAGGTCTTCTTCAAAATTAGAGGGTCAGTTTGTTCCGGTAAGAGTTGCATAAGTGCCACTGGATAGTGGTGTTTAGGTAACTCTAATTGAAATGAAGCCGAAATAAAAGTGTTTAAATTTTCCTCGCAGTTTTGTATTTTACAGAAAACTCATGCATGACGTATTAAGCCTGTAGATCTAATATCAGCGCCGTCTTAATCGAAGTGCAAGGGACAATAACTTGCAATGGCGTAGGTAGGTTTTTTTTTGCGCCAGAAACGAGTAATCACTCTGCCCCAACCCCCAACGGTAATTATGAGCTTTGAAAAACCACTGTTATTTATTAAATTTCCTTGTATTTGGCCCAGTATTTTAATTTTTTATTTTTCCGTTCAAAATGTACTCCCCTCCCCCACACAGGGCGACCGAACCACTCCCCCACTTCTCCACCCGGCTGTGCCACTGATCGCTTGAACCATCCCAGCGTACAGTGATACTTGTAGATTTCACTGGAATTATAACAGTAAGTCGAGGCGCATGTTTGTGGTATATTAAAATCAGCACTGATACAGAAATTGGATTTCAGAACCAGGGGTAAATGCCCGAGATCAGTTGAACAACCCCAGGGTATATCAGCTTTTGCGGCTTCGAGAATTTGTTGCTTCATGTATTGTTGGGAATGAGCACACTGACATCATAAGACAGACACTCGTGATAGCTGTGTTGGAGGGGGTACCGTTCCAAAGTAGTTGGGAGTTTTCCTGTGCCTGTGTCCAGTCCTTTGAGATGTTGGTCTGTGGCTAGGAAACAGAAATAAAAGCGATTTTTTTGTGGTATTATTCCATATTATTTGAACAAAATATCACAACCGTATCAGGACCAAGTGGGTTTCTGAATCACATTCCTCAGGCGTCATTACCAGGTGCTGATAAGTCCTTAGCCCTACCAGGAATGTAAAAAGCTCGGAAACATGTCAGGGACGCGCGTGATTTCAACAACATCGAGACGCGAGCTGTCATCAAGTTCTTTTTCCTGCAGTGCAAGGCACCGAAGGAAATTCACGCCATTCTGACAGAAACATTAGATTTTTTTCCTTCTGGTCGAGCTAAGGACTTATCAGCACCCCAGTAGTAACCTGTTCAGCCAATGATGCTAAGAGTCCACATCGCAACGTGCACTTAAGTTTGTGCCGTGTGCATGCTGTATCGGTTGGTAGGAAGAAAGGAAGCGCGATCGGCCAGTAGCAGGCAGTGGGTGAGACTTGTGCGCAATAAGTGTGTATAACATTTTTACTGGTAAACTTCGGAAGGCTTTACGCACGTAGCTAGACCTTACGTACCCACTGCATGGAGCAGAGGCCTTCTTCAGAAGCTAACCGATTTTTAAGCTAGTCACGAACTTACCCGCATTTTATTGAAAACGAAGGTTCATTACCGCGTTTACAAAAGCCAGCCACCTGTCCCTATCCTGGGCCAGATAAATCCGGTCCATGTCCCCCATCCCGCTACCTGAAGATCCACCTTAATATTATCCTCCCATCAACGCCTGGGTCTTCCATGTGGTTTCCTTCCCTCAGGTTTCCCCACCAAAACCCTGTATGCACCCCTCCCCCATGTGTGCTACATGCCCCGCCCAATAGATAGACCTTTAGGAGGTTAATATTAAAACCTCTCTTGGGGGGGTGGAGTGCGAAGAAGTGGACTGAATTGAACTGGCTTAGTGTGCAGGTCAGCCGGACCGTATGTAGCTCGTGACGACTTTTGGAAATTGTACTTATATTATAGAAAGTGTAATTGATATATTTATGCAGTAAACTGTCACTCATATCACAATCAGCAATTTCTAATTGCTAACTGTGATATGAGTGACAGTTTATTGAATAAATATGTCTGTTGATTGGAGCACAACGGGGATATGTCACTGAAAGGTTGCTGAAACTAGTAAAGTTTCCATCCATGTATTTAGAAACTAAAAGAAAAAAGTTAGCACTTGCAGTGCTAACGTTTATTTCAACCAATAGTGTATACGTCATAACATAATTATGAACTACGTGAAAATTAAAACTCCAAAAAACCTCTACAGCATCAAATTCTACCCGTAAAAACATTAGAGATCGCTGTGTTTTGCGTGACGGTTGACTGCATGATCGGCGCACAACGGGAATGTATTCACTTCAAGGTAGAAAGTGTAATTGCTTGGTCATCGTCCTTCTGTGACTGACCACCATTTTTGAAATATTGTTAAGACATCCTCTTTACATATTACCCCTCCCTCCCCGCCCCAAATTCAAGCATTTTGCCGAAAAGACACGTGACATCTCTTACAAAGTCTGCAAGGTGATTTTGGAACAAATTATCTGTTTTAACTGAATACGTATTTTGTTCGTTTCTCCATGATTAATAATTAAGAACAAAAATAATGAAATGATTTCATTTAAATTAGAATGTAATTAATAAAGCAACGCTTACCCCGGGAATAATTCTGCGACCCACAGCTTATATATATATATATAAGCAGTACGGCTGTCACCGCTCTCCGAGTTGTGCAGGCCTTTCCGAGGATGACGCAGTGAAACTGCTGGGAGCGCTGTTAAACAAGCCGAAAATAAATTAATATATAGATAAGAGAATGAAGAACAAATAACTAAATACAGAGGTGTGACCGTAAATATGAATATAAAAACCTGTGAACGTTTTACGTAAAGCTTCTTGTGGAAGTGGCTAACAAAGAAGGTAGCCTAACGGTGCGGACTGGCACGTTATGTCGTATATTTTAAGTTAGATGAAGTATGTAGTGGTGGATATTGTGCACAGAAATAGCTGACAAATATGTAAATTTATGGTTAATAAAAGGCAAAGTCGTTTCTCTTCACTCCATGAAGTCGTAGGAGGGAATGGAAGTGGAGTTCCTCTTGTTCTTTTACCTTTGCACTAAATTGAGTGGGAGTGTTTGCTTCATGCCGTGGTCGCTTTACCGCTGTTACCCGTTCATCAGGTGAATGGGTGGACCCCAGATAGGTCCATGTTGCTTCGGGAAAATATTTCCTGCTACCAGAAAAATGGCCACAGTTCGTCGGTTGTCCAACCCATAGCCTAGTTACTGTACCAACTGAGCTGTTTAAAATATTCTACAGTCTGTGCAGGCGCTGGCTGCCTGTACAGGGAAGTACCCCTGTGATAGATGTGCCAGTCTGGGTTGTGAAACCGCTTAGATTGGTTGGTTGATGAAGATACTGCCTTCGTCTTAAGGTTTATGGCCACGCAAGGTAGAAGCGGGGTGTTCCTCTAATATGTTGGTAACATCGTACAATCTAACATGCTGTCGCAGTCCAGACGACCACAGTGTAATTTTTCGCCCCTTGAAAGCCTCAAATCTGATACCCCTGTTTTGTGTGAGTGGCTGCGTCCTCCCCCACTACATATAAAACCCCCACGAACAACCTGCAGGTTTAAGGAGCTCAAGTACCGACATCCATTACTGCAGTATCGCCTTCAGTGTGTTCTCTTGTATTCTTGATGACGTAATAACGAGGGGGCGGTGAACCCCCACCCCCCTCGCAAAAACTGTCATTTGTCCCGCATCCAGACGGCAAGTGGCACACGTGTTCATGATTGGACCACGGTCGGACTGGCCATTGATGTTGCTGTATCAACTGTACATATTTTTGCGTCCGAGGCATAGTGTAGAATGCAAATTGTCCAGACCCACACTAATGTTATGAGTCGCGACAACATCGACGCCAGATAATTGGCTTCTGTTGTTGATATACATTAAGAAGTTTGAACATGACGTACGAAAGGACGTTACACGCCTGTAGAACAGAGGTGGTTAAAATGTGGCCTTGCTTCGCTTGTGGTTGATGGCAGATGTCAAGACTTCTTCAAGGTTGGCCCGTTTGTATTATCATTAAAATCTTCGTTATTCAATCCGTATCATCAGTGTTTGATATTCTAAGTTCATGTGGTGGTAACCGCGCAACGTAATAACGATTCAGTCCCGATTCCCCTCTAAGACTGCCTGTCATATTTACATTTCATTAAATTGGCGCTACTCAACACACAAAACTGGGCCCGGTGATGGAAAGCAGCTCTTTCAGACACATCACCAGACTCGCAGTTTTCATTCAAGTAATAGAACAGACCCCGTTTTCGAAATGTTGCAATTTGAAAAGGCCAGACGACCAACACTGTCACTAGCAGTAGTAAGGCCTGCTGTCGTGCGGCGATATGGTGTCTGCTTCAGGCTCCTTCATCGTTGGAATAAAATTACACGTATGTGAATTTTTTTAATTCGACACAGTACGCGACAGCCACGTACTCGCGATATGCCACGTATGCCAAGCAATTAATGTTAGATTAAATTAGCCAGGACTGTGCAGTGCACGCACTGCGAATTGTACGTAACTGGATAGCTACTGCTACAGACATCGTAAACGTTTGGCAAGTATCAAACACGTTCAAAGAAGACTGCTTCACTCTTGAAGGTTGGAGTGATAGGGCGTCCTGAAACGTCGACAACGAACTGCCAACCAGTGCTTTGTAACATTCTAGAAGAGTGAAGCCTTATCAACTAGTAGCCGGCTAATGGCTCAAATAATGACCAGTAATGGCCATGTATTGAATGGCAACCGAATACTGGTACAGATAGTAGCCGGCTAATGGCCAGATAATGACCAGTAGTGGCCAAGTATTGAATGTCAGCCGAATACTGGTACAGATAGTAGGCGACTAATGCACAGATAATGGCCAGTGTTGGCCAGGTATTGAATGGCACCTGACTGCTGGTACAGATAGTAGCCGATTAATGCCTAGATAATGATCAGCAGTGGTCAGATATTGAATGGCAACAGAGTACTAGTACAGATAATAGCCGGCTAATGGCCCAGATAATGACCAGTAGTGGCCAGGTATTGAATGGCAACCGGATACTGGTACAGATAGTAGCCGGCTAATGGCCAGATAATGACAATTAGTGGCCAGATATTGAATGTCAGCCGAATACTGGTACAGATAGTAGCCAACTAATGCCTAGATAATGATCAGCAGTGGTCAGATATTGAATGGCAACCGAGTACTAGTACAGATAGTAGCCGGATAATGGCCACTAGTGGCCATGTGTTGAATGACAACCGAATACTGGTACAGTAAGTAGCCGGCTAATGGCCAAAAAATGGCCGGTAGTTGTCATGTATTGAATGGCAACCGAATACTGGTGTGAGTGGTGGCAGCGGCTGCTACCGGAAGAGTCAAGAAAGGATTTACCCTTCGAAGCATGAAAGTTATCAGAATTATATTGCTATGCTTCTTACAAGGACCATTTAATTAGGGGAATGCTGTTGTCGGGAAGTGATCACTGAGTACTGTGAGGATGATACGAAAGGTTTTGGATCCTGTGCCCAAAATGCAGAGCTTGACTGAAAAAAATGAGCTGAAGGTAGAAACGGCCGTGCTTCAAAGGGTTAAACGAAAGCAGACATAATATATTGTACATCGGTTAAAATCGCTGTATTTTTCCCCTCGCATCGTTTATTAGCCCTTCCCTTCCCTTTGTCGAAGCGCACATTGCCAACCCTACGCAAATGAATTAATCTGCCTGATAATCGTAACAAAGATGGAAGGAAACTCCCAGGAGACGAGCGAGGTCTACAAAATAAGACGTTACATCCCCTCTTTTCTACCCCAGGAACCATTAAATATTTCTAACACCCCACCCCCCCTCATCCCTGAACCTTCTACTTGTCAACGCGATTAAAAACAGCAGAGGGATGCAGGGAACGTGTGGGACGGAATTGCTAAATCTGAACATGAAATTTACTGAAGCGTAAAATCAGTTTTAACAACCACCACCGCCTTCTTAATTGTCGTTCAAGGATTTGCATATATTATATTGTCATAGCAGTGTTAACGTAAGGAACGGCGCCCGTCTTATCGTGCAACACAGTGCTAAGTGCCGACGAACTGGACGTGATGCGCTCTTTGTGTTTCCGTCAGTCACTCTGTATTTTTTAATAACGGTCACATTTGCTGAACTGTTGGGTATTAACGAACGCGATTCTGTGGCTTTTAGCTCTCCTACTTTATAATATGGAGGTTTCGTATTCGAATGTGCAGTGCTGGCGGACGTATCATAGCTGTCCCAGGTTAATCAAAATATTTACATAGTGTCGTAACCCTTTGAAGTATAGTGTTTGCTGTATGTACCACTTCCTTCGTGGGACTTGCAGCTTTTCGTAATGTTAAAGTAAACGTTAAATATTATCAGCATTTACGCCACTATGGTTCTCAGAACAGACGGCGGTTATTTCCGTACGCAATATTAAGTTTTTTTATTCTGTGGGGCAACAGCTCGACTCGGGCCTACGCCGCCGCATTGCTACGGTTTCTAGATCACAGACAGACAGACACACACGCACGCACGCACGCACACGTTCGGTAGGACTCCTCTGAACGAGTGATCAGCTCGTCAAAGAGACCGTTACCGACACAACACACAATAAACACAAGGGACGAATATCCGTGCCCTCAGGGGGATTAGAACCCGCTATCCCAGCAATAGAGCCGCCACATTGACTGGCTTTCGGAGACGAGACTACAGTCGGTTGCTGTGGTTTTATGAACAGCGTATTTTTATGTCGGTTGCTTGAAATTAGTGCTTCATGAGTTAAGTAAGACGCAGTCCCGTCTGTTGACATCCTTTCCACTTCATATATAGACATAATTTAGCGACCTTTGTAGTTGTGAAAGCATTGTTAAAATGATCTTCGGTGGCCATGGAGCTTCCAAGAACATATTGAGTATCAAGTTTGGTGTGTGTGTGTGTGGACATAATAACTGCGTCCTTCGCACATTGTAGAATGGTGTTCCGTCGCAATAGCACTAACTTCTGCCTTAGTAAGGATTCCGGAAACTTCCATAGTATAGTAGGTATAGCGCCAAGAAGAAAAAGAACAGTGACGTCGTGTTTTGTGATCAGTCCCGTTTCCTCCACAACGTGCACATGGCCTTTGGGGCCCCCACAGTGAGAACCGGGTTTAGTTCCCAGGGAGGTGAAACGGCCGTGGTATTTAGTTTACCACTGACCATCATGTAGTGCCCAAGTTAAGAATGGGTGGAGCTGTACCTATACTCCACCTGCATACCTCAGTGGCGTGGACAGAGGCTTTACCTTTCCTGTGTACAACTTTATTATATAGAGGGAACGTGCAGCTGGCGTAGAGAATCCAGATCATGCATAGAGTTTACATTCAAAAACTATTCCTCCGTCTTCGGTGTTACCCTCGGTAAGTTCACTTGGTTGATCGATGGGCAGTGGCGTGTAGCGCGTCACTCCATCGGTTGACTCGGTGGACAGCAAACGTCACGTGATGTTTATACTGCGCTTGTAGGCGCAGACATGTGCTATTCCTTGTGGCACGAGGTATGCAGGATGGTGGTTGGAATCCTTGGATCCTCTTAGGAGACAGGGATGTTGATGGTAGGATGATATTAAAGTGAATCTCAGGTTTTGGTAAAGATGTGAACTTGTTAGAACTGGCTATAGATAGGTTCGGGATTACGCCTGCCACTGATGCGTCGTCAAGTTCCAAACTGAAAGATTTCTTGAACGGGTAATTGTCAGCTGACCTGAAAGTATATTCTGTATCAAGTTATGAGTTCCATTCTTACTTTCCACTCTTATGAAGTATCTGTGGAGCATGGGTGTGGATGTACCTGTTTCTTCGTCTGTTTATGAAACTTCCTAAACACGTCCGTAAAAACAGCGTTGTATGATATTATTAATATATAAGATTGATTGACTGGGTGCGGAAGTAAGAGTAGTGATCATTTTATGAGGTATTACACCAGGATTTTACTAGCGAGTCTGAGGAAAACCACGTAAACGTCTTTCGGACCTTCAGTGACGCGTGAAACATCAGCTTTGCACCGCTCATGTGCGCTTTCCTGTTACAAGGGCCTAATGAAAGTTTCATGAAAATGCTTTTGCCTTCTCTCTGCTCCTTCTTCCCAACTTTGCCCTACTCAAGATGGCGCTCTGATGATTGATGGCCATGCACTTGCCACCTACATGCTAGCCATTAATTATAAACCTCGCCAAAATCTTAGCGCCAAGAAGCATGCCTTCAGCAATTTATTTTTTATACTAAAATATCTTTTTATGGGCCTCAGGTTGCTTCCGAATAAAAACGTATCTTTTTCGTGGACGTTCCCTCAGCTCTGTATGCTGCTATTTTTGTGCCCGCCACCTGATGAAACGTTCCGACAGTTCTGAAGGTCGCAGAGTATTTGTGGAGGCATAAAGAGCGTTTGTTTTTAAATGTTATTAAAGAACCGAAGAGGCATTTCATTTTTAGGTCCCGAAAGACGAAGAGTTCCCATGTTTGCAACGTGCTGGCGAGAGGCGCTGTCTCCCCCCCCCCCCGCACCCCCATGGCGCAACAGCCCTAGTGGGCCAGGGCCTTCTCATTATCGAGGCTTCACGATCACACTCAGACACACTACACTCTGTAGGATTCCTTTGATTGGATGGTCAGCCCTACGCAGAGACCTCTGAATGACAACACGCAGCACTCAGTAGAGATTCCCCCAGCGGAATTCGAACCCACAGTCTCAGTAATCGAGCGGCCGCAGAACCACGCCTTAGATTGAGCGGCCACTGGGATCGGCAGACAGTGGGGACTACTGGCTGTACGCCTACGAAAATGTTAAATGACGATTAATTTCGTGAGAGGATGCAAGTGTGGCAGCATGCTATGAAGATTGTTAGTTGTGTGAAGTGTTGACTCTGACTTTCACCCCAGAGAGACTCAGTTCGAGGGCTGTAGTGTACTTACCAACAGCGATGTGGTGCCACGAGGAAGAACTGGACATATGCAGATCAATTCACTTTCCATAACACAGTGGTACCCAAAGTTTGCTCCGCGGATCCTAAGGGATCCTGGACCAGTACCGAGGGGATCCCGGGATACATTTTTATATTGGCTGCTTTGAAGTTTGCTTATTTTTGTACATTCATGGATTAATTTTGACGTCCAATGGGCCGTACATCATAATATATTTCTATAGTAAAACCAACTAGGTGCGCCAATGTATCAAATTTATTTTATTTTGGAATGACACTCTACATGTTCCGGACGGCCTGTCCGCCCATCATCAGTTCAAGACTGTACATACAGCAACAGGCATTTGTCAAATAGATACTGCTGTCTGCTTGCTAGCAATCACCCAGTAGCAAGCAGACAGCAGTATCTGTATGACGTATACCTGTTGCTATATGTACAGTCTTGAACTCCTGATGATGGACGGACAGGCCGTCCGAAACACGTAGTGTCATTCCAAAATAAAATAAATTGGATACATTGGTGCATCGATTTGGTTTTACTATAGAAGTCATGGAATAACGTTTTGTTAAAAAATAATCGGAGCACTTCTTTATTTGGCGACATGGTTACGAGTAATGTTTACAGTAATTAAGGAACTTCCAGTAACCACGAAGCGAGCGACATTCATTTTAATTAAGCTCAAATCATACAGTGCGTTGTTACATGTGCTACTGGTATGTTTTCGTATCTTTCAGAAATCGGTTCTGAGATATAATTTTTTAGTTTTGGATACCTAACATCCGGACACTGTATTTACGCGAGCAAGGATGTGAGGATCCGTGGTTATTTTTCGTAGTGAAGAGCGGTCCGCGAGCGAAGAAACTTGGGGAGAAGTGCCTTTTTCGATATGTTACCATCGGTACCCGGAAAAGTGAGCACTGTTACTACACACGAACGTTTGGCCTGGCGATAATGAATGAAATGCGAATTATATCTTGATCTGTACTAAGCACACGTGAATAGTGACGTTCTGTGTCACAGTGATGACGATGATGACCATGATGATGAAAGTGTACAGATTGCTTATCTTTGAATGATAGGACGAATGGTAAACGATGTATTGGAACGGATTTGGAAGGAAGCGTTCATGGAAGTTGCGTGGAGTTATTGCGGTAAGTCGTGAATACCGAACGCCGTGGAACAATCCTTCTGGAGACCTTGGCACTTCGGGGTTGGCTACGCAGCGTATGTTGGTGTTCTTTACCGTCGTTTCGGGTCAACCTGTCCCATCTTTAAGCGTCTAAGGGTTGACCCTTTTAGATGGAAACGATAGGCTGTTTCGAATCGTCGGTAAACAACTACCAGTATATACTGCGTCAAATCCCTCCCGGCCTGAACTGCACCGGCGGAAACCTGACATATCGCTCTTTATGGAAAAGCTAATATTTTTTAAGACGTTCAAGAAATTTCCTGCTTCTTAAAAGCGATCGTGTTACAACCTTCTTCCTGGTCTTACATGTGGGCGCTTTCCAAGCGGGTTTCCATTCTTAAATTCTGTGAATGTTTATTGTATCCTCTTCATATCTGCATATTCAGTTCACTGTAGCGCCGTAGACTGTACTCTCCTAGTAACCTTCTTATGTCCAAATATTTTACTTGGCGCTTTGTATTGATACAGTTGTGTTTATGCTGTATTTTTTTCAAAACAAGGAGTCACATTCCCTACCCTTGTGGAGTAAGTAATGGAAGTATTGTACAGTTTCGTCAAGGTTCTGAGGAACGTGTGTTCTTTCCGCTATTTATTTTGTGACACTGAAGGGCTCTCCACCGTTCATGTTTATGGAAGCGAAATTTGGACCCTCAGACAAAAGGATAAAAAAACAATTCACATCACTCGAAATGGGATTTTTTGGAAGAACAGCGGAATACACACTTTTTGACTGCAAGAGAAGTTAAGAAATTTAGGAAGAGTTGAAAGTAGAACCAGTTTACTAGGAACTAAGAAGATACACATCAAATTGGCTACAACATGTAGTAACAAGAATGAACAACAACAGGATGCAAACAGTAATGCTGATTTATAGACCAAGTGGACGCAGACGACGGGGAAGACCTTTGAATAGACTGTTGGGCGAGGCCGAAACAGGTCTATAAAGGCCTAACTCGTGACAGATGGCATGGCGATGATGATGATGATGATGACCATGATGATGAAAGTGTACAGATTGCTTAGCTTTGAATGATAGGACGAATGGTAGACGATGTATTGGAACGGATTTGGAAGGAAGCGTTCATGGAAGTTTCGTGGAATTATTGCGGTAAGTCGTGAATAAGAGTCTGGTGTGATGGACTAAACTGAGGTGGTTTAATTGGGGATTAGTGGTGGGTATTTACGTTGTACGTGCCTTTGGAACGTAGCTTTGTATGGTGCTGGAACTTGGACACGCAGGAAAGTAGATCAGAAGTACATGGAAAGTTCTGTAGTGTGGCATTGGAGAAGGATGGGAAGATCAGGTGGACCGATATTGTGTGAGAAATAAAGAATTATTGCATAGATTCAAGGAAGAGAGGAAATCGCACATGCATTAAAAAGGGAGGCTAATTGAACTGGTCACATCTTGCGTGGGACTGCCTTCTAAAACACTTTATTGAAAGAAAGATAGAGGGAAGGATATAAGTAACGGGAAGGCGAGGAAGAAGACGTAAGCAGCTATGGATGATTTCAAGGAAATGCGAGGATACCGAAATTGAAAGAGGAAGTGCTAGTTCTCACTGTGTGGAGAAGTCGATTCGGAAGAGACTGTATACCTGTCGTAAGAGTACGGAATGAATGGATGAATGAATGAATTTACATTGTGTGTGTTGAATATACGAAATAATCGATTGGTCATACAGTTACTGTTGCAGGTAATCCAATTACAGGCATAACATAAAGCGGTCGTCCTCGCCTTGTGATCTGGTTGCTGACTGCGGCTTGGGCTGTCCCAGCTTATCGGCCTTCTTTGTGACACACTTGTGTTCTCTTTCATACAGAACTTGGGAGGGAAAGCGTTAGGACGGGAAATACTGCGAGGTACAGCAGTCCGTTTCCAGTGTAGCGGTGTATGTCGCTTTGTAGCACTGATCATCGTGGAATAAACTCATGGAGTTTGTGCTGTCATTCGGTCAATGATAGTTTGTTGCTGAGAATGTTCGAGAGTATGGTGTTGAGATTTGTACTCTTCACAAAATATTATTAGGATTAGCATATAAGCAGAGCATGCGACATATATGGAGAAGAAGGGGAATGCATACGCGATTTTGACGGAGAAACCTGAAGGAAGGAGACAACTTGATAGACATAGGCGTCAGTGGAAGAATACTAATATTAAGATGGATCTTCAAGAACTAGGATGGGATAGCGTGGACTGGATTAATCTGGCTTAGGATGACACGTGGCAGGCTGTTGTGAAGACGATAAAGAACCTTTAGGTTTCATCATATTCAAGGAATTTCCTGACTAGCTAAGGAAGTTTTGACTTTAGAAATGTTACTGTGCCTCATACAGTTCGTCGGATGGATGGATGGATGGATGGGTGGGTGGATGGTTGGTTGGTTGGTTGGTTGGTTGGTTGGTTGGTTGGTTGGTTGGTTGGTTGGTTGGTTGGTTGGTTGGTTGGTTGGTCGGTCGGTCGGTCGGTCAGTCGGTCTGGTCGGTCGGTCGGTCAGTCGGTCTGGTCGGTCGGTCGGTCGGTGAATTTAGTCACAGTTAACTGTAGGTTTCTGATTCTTCTCGTAATAGTTCGTATGTGTCCTGCTGGTAAGAAAAGTTCCCAGTAGTGGGACTCGTAGGTTTATCACTGTCCGTACAGAGACACGCCACTGGACTCTCTGAACCGCCAGTTCAGTAATAATAATTTCATCGCAGCCAGTTTATTAAAATTCCATTCTAATTATTCCCTTTCTACCTAGGCACGCCCAGTGGTGGCTTCCGTTTAGGATTTCCAACAAAAATTGTGTATCACCATCTTGGGTTACCGTGTAAGCCTGTTGTATTCCTGACTTCGCTGTAATTTGCTTGTGGTGTTCACTCCAGTAACCTGTTCCATCAAATTCCCATCAAGTGCGCTTTTAAAATGAGAGAAAGAAGCAAAGAATGAAAGAAAATAGTCTGAGCTTTCCATTTTTTTTCTGCGCTTCTAAATTAATTACTTGGAACAAGTCTTTTGAATACTCTTTACATAGTGGTGGGTGTAAACACTTTCACGCTTGGTCGCGTCCAGCCGCTGAACGATCGGTCTTGTCAATACATCCTGCTGCCCTGCTCTGGATTGATAACCCAAAATTAGCGGGGGGGGGGGGAGAAGAAGTTTTAATTGAACGCCTAAGAAAACAGCTAAGTTTTCCGGGAGGGGGGCTCCTTTTTAGTTCCTGTTTGATTGATGAATTGTTAGGTAAATATGTGGCATGTTGCTACTTAAGAGTTTTGTGTATGTACAGGGAATTAACTTGCAAGAAATTGATGACCAACGGGATTCCCCACGTGCACTTTGTACTCACGGCCCTCTGCAGTGGCCCCGATGTTCTTCTGTTGCTACCGACGTGTTCTGTTTTCCAATCTACTACGCATCCTGTACGCAGTAACTAACAAACTTCGTCAGTAGCATTTGTAGACCACATAACATCGCCAGGACCAACGCTCGGCATTAGACACGATTCTACGAGTTTCCCAGTGGCCTGTATTAACTCTCGAATGGTCAGACGGAGATCATATATGATCGAGATTAATAACACTGTGTTACTACAGATTTTTCAACGCGGGAATGAGCAGAATTTGGCACTGCAGAACGGGCAGGCTGATCGGCCACTGTGCAGCAGCGATGTCGTCCGCTCTACGTCGAACAGGTCTGCAATAAAAAAACGCAGTGTATACAGTGTATAGTACAGATTGTTAATGAATACTCTCTGAGCTGACTATACTTTAAACTGGACGCGCGGTACTGGAACCTGAAAGTTCTCTGCCGTCAAATACCGACGCCCGCCACTGGGCTGGCCCTTAAGCCCTTTTCTTCCCCTTCGTATCTTATCCATTAATCCACTGCGTATTTCACTTGTTTCTTAATAGTGCAGTCGGTATAGCGACTGGCTACGGGCTGGACGGTCCGGGGATCGAATTGCAGTGTGGGCGAGATATTTCGCGCCTGTCAAGACCGGCTGTGAGTCCCACCCAGCCTCCTATACAATGGGTACCAGGTCTTTCCCGGCCGGGGCGTGGCGTTTACCACCCACCCCATCTAGCGCCAAGGTTAAAGAAAGAGTATAGCTACATCTCTATTCGCCCTGTGGACCTTCGTGACCTGTTCTAGGGTGAACTTTATCTTTACCATAATATCGCGACATTTGCCCATAGGAACTGGAGAAACTTCCATTGCTGACGGAGGTTTGAATCGGGCGTATCAAAGAATTTGGTGGCCACTTCGTCCTAGCGGTGTTAAAGTCGGGCTCGAGTGACGTGGTCACGGGTAAAAATAATCTCATAAGTATCAATATTAATAAAAATGGCCGCATTGTGCAGTTTTATTAGTGGTTTGGGGCCCGTTTAAAAGCGTCGCAAACCAGGACGAAAATAACGTCGAATTCTGGTCGTTCCCAAGATTCCAAGTGGCCACTACACGCTTCAGTAATAATAATAGAAGCAGCCCACGCAGTAGAAATTACAAAATTGGCGGAATATGTAGATAGGAAGGAAAACCCACTAATACAGGTTGTCAGAACACACCAACACAACACCGACTCAGTAGTGTTACAGAGAG